>Ga0114949_10003514_pt1 | contig 9998 bp, 8 predicted proteins | sample N074metaG_FD_83505 | JGI IMG/M metagenome (GOLD analysis project Ga0114949, IMG submission 83505) | Deep subsurface microbial communities from Kermadec Trench to uncover new lineages of life (NeLLi) - N074 metaG | ecosystem: Environmental > Aquatic > Marine > Ocean trench > Sediment | place... | reverse complement strand
GGATGTTGCGGATCGTGCCGTTGGGCGAACGCCACATCTTCTTGAGGCCGAATTCCTCGACCCGATCTTCGTCCGGCGTGATGGTCGCGCACTTGACGCCGACGCTGTGCTCCAGGATGGCGTTGGCGGCGTCGATGGTGATCTGATCGTCGCTGTCGTCCCGGCTCTCCACCGACAGGTCGTAGTACTTCAGGTCGATGTCCAGGTAGGGGAGGATCAGCTTGTCCTTGATCATCGCCCAGATGATCCGGGTCATCTCGTCGCCGTCCAGCTCGACGACAGGGTTGTTCACCTTGATCTTGGCCATTCTCGTCTCCGGGGAGTTTGCCCACCGGCCCGGGCCGCGGCGCCGGGCGTCGGGCGGGAACATAGCAGTCCTATTTCGCAGCGCAAGACGGCGCGAGGCACCGTTCACATCAGTCGGCTGTCACTGCTCAGGGTGGGCGCCGGGGCCGCGGCCAGGGTGTCGAAGACCTGGTCGACCCGGTCCACCACGGTGAAGAGCTGGGCGTAACCGGAGCGCACGTAGCCGGCCGCGACCTGATGGTCGATCAGCTCGATCAGCGGGTCCCAGAATCCCTGGTGGTTGACCACCACGATCGGCTTGTCGTGCAAGCCCAGTTGCTTCCAGGTGACGATCTCGAAGGTCTCGTCCAGGGTGCCCAGGCCGCCCGGCAGGACGCAGAACGCGTCGGACAGTTCGCACATGCGCATCTTGCGGCTGTGCATGGACCCGACCACTTCCAAGCGGCTGACGCCGTTGTGGCCGACTTCCATGGCTTGCAGGTGCTCGGGAATGATGCCCGTGACCTGGCCGCCGGCGCCCAGCGCGGCATCGGCCAAAACACCCATGAGCCCGACCCGGCCCCCGCCGAAGACGATCTCGATGCCCCGCTCGGCCGCGGCTCGACCAAGCTCCGCCGCGGCCGCCAAATGACCCTGGTCAACCCGGTCCGAGGATCCGCAGTAAACGCACAAAGAAGCGACGTCGGTCATATCGGTCTTCCTAGTCCCTATCCTTGGCTGGAGCGCCCAAAACAGGGGTGGTCCAGGTGTCGCGGTCGATTACAGCACGTGTGTTGCGCTTCAGCCCTTCCCGTATTACCCTCATAAGAGCGATTCGATTTGGATTCGCAGAGCATAGCTTGTCAAGTAGGAGTCACCTACTTTGAGCCGTAACGCTGTCGTCGTCCTATTGGGCTTTTTCGTTGTGGCAGGCGGACTGGGGGGATATTTCTGGCTCGACGAGCCGGATATTGCTGTCTCTAAATCTCAGGAAACCCCCGCACAGGCAAGCGAGAATCCACCGTCCCGGGCCGTGGCGGCCCAGCCGACTGCCCAGCCGGAACCGACTCCTGAGCCCAGCGAAGCGCGCGCGGAATCCGCGGCCGTTGCCCAGGCGATGCCCAGCGACACCACGGAAGCGACTCCGCCGCAGGTGGCGACCGAAGCACCCAAACAGATCGTCGTGGTACCCCGAACCATAGTCGCGGCTGCTCCATCGCCCGCGCCGGAAGCTGCCGCGCCTCAAGTCGTGACGCCTCAAGTCGCGACGCCTCAAGTCGTGACGCCTCAAGTCGCAACTCCCCAAATCGCAACGCCCCAAGTCGGGGCAGCTCAACCCGCCGCATCGGCCGGCGCCGTCCAGCAGGCGGCCGCGACGCCCCAGGCTTTGGCGCTCCCGGCTCTGACGCCTGGGACCGAGGCGCCTTCGCCGACGCCGCCCAGCTTCGACATCGTCCGGGTGGAGACGAACGGCGAGGCGGTGCTCGCCGGGCGCGGGCCGCCCAATGGCACGGTCCAGATTTACGATGGCGCGGTGCTGCTGGGCGAGGTGAGGGTAAGCAGTATCGGCGAATGGGTGTTCATTCTCGTCGTGCCCCTGGCGCCGGGCAGCCACGAACTCGGCCTGCGCGCGATCACGGTCACCGGTCAGGTGATCCTGTCGGTCAGCGTGGTGGTGGTGTTGGTTCCCCAACCCCAGATGATCGCCGAAGCACCGAGAGCCGCGTCGGGGCCGGTCGAACAGCCGGTGGTCGCAACCGCGCCGGAGGAGACCAGCGAGGCCGCAACAAGCGATACGCCCGAGGTGCAGCTAGGGGCCCTGGCCGTTCTGATCCCGCGCGAAGGCCAAGCGGCCAGCAGGATCCTCCAGCATCCGGAACCCGAAGGTCTGAGGGACCAGGAGCTGGTGCTGGCCGCGGTCGACTACGACGAAAGCGGCCAAGTGGTGGTCAGCGGCAAGGCCGAGCCGGGTGCGCCGATCATCGCCTACATGGACAACCAGCCGGTCGGTGCGACCCGCGCCGATGACCAAGGGCGCTGGGAAATCACGCCCGATCAACCGCTCGCGCCCGGGCTCCATAGCCTGCGGATCGACCGGGTCGACGAGGGCGGTCGAGTGACGGCGCGGGTCGAGACACCCTTTGCCCGGGCTGCGGAACTGCCACAGGGTTCGACCAAGGGCTTGGTGATCGTCCAGCCGGGCAACAGCCTGTGGCGGATCGCCCGGCGCAGCTATGGCCGCGGTATGCGCTATACCGTCATCTACCAGGCCAACCAGGATCAGATTCGCGATCCGGATCTGATTTATCCCGGCCAGATTTTCAAGTTGCCCAACGAAGGTTAATCCGGAGACCATCAGGCGGTCGGCCCGGGCCGAATCGTCAGGAGGGGAGAGCGCTATCTTCGCTTACCCTCGGCGGTCGACATCGCTATAGTGCGCCGTCGCGCAACGGGGAGGGAGTCCCACGAAGGTGCTTAAGTCTGTGTTGGTGCCGATTCACCGGGCCGGTTGGCCTTTCATCGGGGGGTTCTTCGCCCTGGCGGTTATCCTGGGCTTCGTCTGGGAGCCCCTGTTCTGGCTCGGACTGCTGGTCACCGCGTGGTGTATCTACTTTTTTCGCGACCCGCCCCGGGCGACGCCAACCCGCGCCGGCTTGGTGGTGAGCCCCGGCGACGGTCGGGTTCAGATGATCACCAAGGCCACGGCGCCGAGCGAACTGAACCTGGGCGAGGCGCCGCTCACCCGGATCTCCATCTTTCTCAACGTGTTCGACGTGCACATCAACCGGGTGCCGGTGGACGGCACCGTGACCGGGCTGCACTATCATTCGGGGTCGTTCTTGAACGCGGCCCTCGACAAAGCGTCCGAGGAGAACGAGCGCCAGGAGATCGCCCTTGAGACGCCCGACGGCGTGCGGCTCGCGGTGGTGCAGATCGCCGGCCTGGTGGCCCGGCGCATCGTCTGCGACCTGCACGAGGGCCAGCAGTTGCGGGCCGGCGAGCGCTTCGGCTTGATCCGTTTCGGCAGCCGCGTGGATATCTATCTTCCCGACGGAGTGGCCCCCTTGGTGGCGGTCGGCCAACGGGCGGTCGGCGGCGAGACGGTGCTGGCGGACCTGACCTCCGATGAAGCGCAGCGCCTGGGCGAGGAGCGCTAGGTGAACCGGCGCACGACCGCGAGACTGCGCGGGCAGTCGCTGAACCGGCTGATCCCCAACATCCTCACCCTGCTGGCCTTGTGCGCCGGGGTGACGGCGATCCGCTATGCCCTGGACGAGGCCTGGGACCGGGCGGTGATTGCCATCGTGGTGGCCGCGGTGCTGGATGCGCTGGACGGCAGGATCGCGCGGTTGCTGGGGGCCTCCAGCCGCTTTGGCGCCGAGCTCGATTCCCTGTCCGATTTCGTGTGCTTCGGAGTCGCGCCGGCGATCTTGATCTATCTGTGGAGCCTGCACGAGGCCGGCGGTCTGGGCTGGGCCATCTCGCTGCTGTTCACGGTCTGCTGCGCCCTCAGGTTGGCGCGCTTCAATACCGCGCTGGATGCGCCGGATACCCGGCCCAGCTGGGCACGGAATTTCTTCGTCGGCGTGCCGGCGCCCTCTGGCGGCGGCTTGGCGCTCCTGCCGCTGATCCTAAGCCTGCAGTTCGAGACCCGGGAGGTCTTCGCTTCGCCGCTGCTCAACGGCATCACCCTGGCCGGCACCGCGGGGCTGATGGTGAGCCGCCTGCCGACTTTCGCCTTCAAGCGGGTCAAGGTGCCCGGGCGCCACGTGGTGTTTGTCCTGCTGGGAGTGGGCGCCTTCGCGGCCTTTCTGATCAGCACGCCGTGGGTCACCTTGGGTGTGGCGGGCCTGATCTACCTGGCCAGCATTCCCTATGCGATCCACGTCTACCGGCAGAAAAAACTGACGGCGCCCCTGCCGATCGCGGAGGCCGAAGAAGACGAGGACGAAGACGAAGACGAAGACGAAGACGAAGACGAAGACGAAGACGAAGACGAAGACGAAGACGAAGACGAAGACGAAGACGAAGACGAAGTGATCTGAGCCTCAGACTCGTTCGGCGGCGTGGGGTAATCCTACCGGTTCCGGACCCTCGGGCGCGTTCCCGCGCGCGCGTTTCATGTCCCACAAGGCTCGCAGGTTGGTCCGAGCCATCAGCGCCGCCGGCGTCGCCACCAGAGTCAGCACGGTCGCGAAGCAGAGCCCGAAGACGATGGCGGTGGACAGCTGGCGCCACCACTGAGTGGATGGCGCGAGAAACCACAATATCTAGCGTGATGATATGGTTGACCCACAAAATTTAGTTGACAGAAGAACTTGCGCCCTGTTAGACGGGCCTTGCAAGTGCATGGACGCGGGTCCTTAAGAGTGTTTCCTGGTGTCAAAGGCTCGGTACGTTCTGGTCGTTCGATGAGCGGCGGGAACGTGCCGGGTCTTTACTTTTGACGCGGGCACCAGAATGCCTCAGGGCGGGATCCAAGGACGCCCAGCGGCCCGTGACCTTCATCGTCAGGGCCTTTGCACTGCCTAATTCATTGCGAAGAAGCGGAGGGGAGGCGGGTCGGATCGCCAGGCCCAAAATTGATAAAGGCGCCCCAAAATAACCAAAGGCGCCCCAAACCCGATAGAGGCGCCCCAAAATTGAAGGAGACACCAAGTGCTTAGACGCGGGGTCCTTGCAACGCGTCCCGAAGAACGCTCCTGGTGCCTCCTGAACCATTCCGCTTTCCAGTGGTCCGACCCGTTGGATCACCGACCCGAAGGCCTTTGACCCGGCGGACCGATCCGCCTTTCGGCTTCCCGGCTCTACGGACTGTCCACCCGAAGGCTTCTGGTCCGCGCGGTCTGGAAAACCTTGCGGCTCCCCGACCAGTGCGGTTCTCAATCCCGAAGGACAACAACCGCACTTCCATAATCCTTATTCGGGGCTTTACGAGCAATGAAAAAGATCACGCAAACTTGAGATTCCTGTGGAGAAAATACGAAGTTGTTCACAAGTCGTGGACAAGTTATCCACAGGTTGGACTGGAATTGAGCGTCCTGGCGGCGCTTAACCGAGCACCGAAAAGCTGCTGTCCTGGTTGATTTCCCGGCGCCGGGAGAAGAAACCGGTGTTCAGGGTCCGCTTGGTGTGACGCAGCACCACCTCCAGGGGATCGGCGTCATGGTCATGGCCCGCCTGGCAACGCTCGATCAGCTCCGCCATGATCTGACCGGCGACCGGGGCGTTCTTGAACTGGTTGCCGCTGGTGCCGATCGCCATGTAGAAGCCGTCCAGATCCGACGTGTCGTAGATCGGGATCCAGTCGTCCGAGACGTCGTAGAGATCGACCACGCCCTTCATGCGGTTCGGGATGCCCAGGTCGGGGATCCGCTGGGCGGTTCGGTAGACCTGGGCCTTCCACTGGTCCGTGAGCTCCCGGTTGTAGTCGTCCGGGTCGACCCATTCCCGCGCGTCGCACTCCGGGTCCTCGCTGCCGATCAGGATGTGGTTGCCCACCTCCGGTCGGGAATAGCAGCCGATGTCGCTGTCGGAGACCACCAGGCCGTGGGCCTCGAAATCGAAGCCCTCGGGCGCGGGCACGTGGGCGACCTCTTGGCGGAGAGCGCGGGTCTTGATGGTCATGCCTTCCTCGACGCCGGCCATGCGGTTGATCAGGTAGGAGTGCGGGCCGGCCACGTTGACCACGATGGGCGCCTCGATGGTCTCGCCGCCCTCGAGCACCACCCCACGCACCCGGCCATGGTCCTGCAGGATCTCGACGATCTTGCGGTTGAACAGGAACTGGGCGCCCGCGGCCTCGGCGGCGCGCTGCACGTTGTGGGTGGCGAGCTGCGGGTCGCTGATGTAGCCGGCGTAGGGGAAGAACACCGCACCGGCCACCAGGTCCTCCGAGGGTTCGCCGAAGCCGGGATCGTCCGGCCGCCTGACCGGGCCGTATTTGTGCAGGTCGTAGATCGGCAACCTGGCCTTGATCCCGGCCGGGTCCAAGGCCTCCCAGGGAATGCCGATGGCGTCCATGTGATCGGTAACCGTGCGCAGGTGATTGTTGAGCTCGGTCTTGAAGACCATGGCACCGGTCTGCAGGAACTTGGCCAGCCCACTCTCGTCCTCGACGCCAATATAGCCAGGCCAGTCGCGCCAATAGAAGAACCCCTCGTAGGCCATGGCGCAGCCTTCGTGGGTGGAATAGTGGGTGCGGATGATGGCGCAGGAATTTCCCGTGGACCCGTAGCCCGCCGCCGGAAGCTTGTCGATGTTGACGGTCTTGTACCCCTTCTTGGCCAGCTCCAATCCGATGCAGGCGCCGATGATGCCGGCGCCCACGATGACCACGTCGTAGGTCTTGCTCATGGCGCTCGCTCCCCGCCTGCTCACGCTCCAGGCCTATACCCCGGGGCGCGCGGATGTTAACGGCCAGGAAACGGGATCGCATCCATTTTTTCAGCCCCGATCCCCCGGCAGATGGGCCGGGGGAACGGGGCTGGACTTCGGTGGCCGCTCAGACCCCCTGCCGGGAGAGGAACGCGCGGATCCGCTCGGCGATGACGTCGCCGTCCTCCTCCAGGGCGAAGTGTCCGGTGTCGAGCAGGTAGAACTCCACATTGGTGAGATCGCGCTTGTATGGGTGCGCGCCTGCGGCCGGGAAGATCACGTCGTTCTGGCCCCAGACCACCAGGGTCGGCGGCTGATAGGCCCGGAGATAGGCCTGCCACTGGGGATAGAGCGGCGGGTTGGAGCCGTAGTCGTAGAACAGCTGGAGTTGGATCTCGCGGTTGCCGGGGCGGTCCAGGAAGTATTGGTCGACGATCCAGTTGTCCGGGTTGATCGCGGCCCCATCGCGGGTCCCGTGGGTGTACTGCCACCGGGTGGCCTCGAGCTGGAGAAAGTCGGCGAGCGGCGCCGCCGTGGTCTCGTTGCGATCGGCCCAGTAGGCCCGGAAGGGCTGCCAGAACTCGCCCAAGCCTTCTTCATAGGCGTTGCCGTTCTGGACGATCAGGGCCTGGACCCGCTCCGGGTGCTTGACCGCCAATCGAAAGCCGACCGGGGCGCCGTAGTCCATGAGGTAGAGGCTGTAGCGCTCGATCCCCAAAGTCTCGAGGAAGCCGTCCATGACCTGGGCCAGGCGATCGAAGCTGTAGTCGAAGGCCTCGACCGAGGGCATGGCGCTCTGGCCGAAGCCCGGATAGTCCGGCGCCACCAGGTGGAAGCGGTCGGACAAGGCCGGGATCAGGTCCCGGAACATCTGGGAGGAGGTCGGGAAACCGTGCAACAGCAGGATCGTGGGGGCGTCCTTGGGCCCGGCTTCCCGGTAGAATATTTCCAGACCGTCCACGTCCACGGTCTTGTAGAGCGTGACCCTGGTCGAGGGCGCCGGCGCGGCGGCCTGGGCCGGTCCGAGCAGACCGCCCGACAGGATGAGCGCCGCCGCGGCGGTCGTCAGATATCGCGGGACATGGGAGATGGCTGGCAAGCTTGGCATGGGATTCTCCTATGGTATTAGGTGGAGTTAGGCCGCGGCCTGGCCGAGGAGCAGGGCTTTCGACTCTTCGGTGACCGTGGGGGTGGTATTGATGGACCGGCCGGCCTGGTAGGCCCGGATCACCGCCGGTCGTTGGCCGATGGCCTCGACCCAACGCCGCAGGTTGGGGAAGCGGGCGAGCCGGGGTTGTTCCCGCTCGAGCCGAATGATCCAGGGATAGCTGGCCATGTCCGCGATCGAATAGGGCCCGGCGAGGTAGGGCCGGTCGGCGAGGCGGGCGTCCATTACCCGGTAGAGCCGTTCGGTCTCGTTGTCATAGCGCTCGATCGCGTAGGGAATACGCTCCGGCGCATAGGCGCTGAAGTGCAGATTCTGGCCCAACATGGGCCCGAGGCCGCCCATCTGCCAGAACAGCCACTGCATGACCTCGGCGCGACCGGCGGGGTCCCTGGGCAGATACCGGCCGGTCTTCTCCGCCAGATGAAACAGGATCGCCCCGGACTCGAACAGCGAGATCGGCGCGCCGCCGTCCATGGGCGCGGTGTCGACGATCGCCGGGATCCGGTTGTTGGGCGATATCTCCAGGAACCCGGGCTCGAACTGTTCGCCCTTGGAGATGTCGACCGGCAGGATGCGGTAAGGCAGGCCGGCCTCCTCCAGGAAGATCAGCGGCTTGTAGCCGTTTGGCGTGGTCCAGAAATACAGATCGATCATCTTTACGGTCTCCTTCACAGCCCCGCCACCAGCGGGATGGGATGCGATTAGGGATTAGATAGACCGGTCTGTCTATTTTTCAAGGCTCAATCAATAAGAATTTCTATGGGTGAGAAATAGATGTGTTATCTGAGATAGTTAAACTATTTAACTAATGTAATTAGATAGCTATTGATCGCCGAAATGGTCGTTGACCAGGCCCCGGAAGCATGAGCACTACCTCTCGGCCAGAACGAATGCGGGTCTATAGTAGGGCAAGGAAATCACTTTGGTGATCACGGACTTGCCGTCTCAAGGACCCCGACCCGACACCCCTTCGCGCGACCGGCTCTGGCGCCGGTGGCGGGCGCCGCTCGGTCTGATCGCCGGGTTGGTGGCGCTTGGCTTGGGCGCCTGTTCGCCGGCGCGTGTGGTCGAGGCGACGCGGGTGCTGGAGGACCTGTCGGCCGGTACGGGGCCCAGCGCCTTGAAGCGGAACACGCCGTCTCCAAGGCGCTCCCAGACCGCCTACACCGTGGCCGGACGGGAACACCTGGGCGACCTTTATCTGCCGGGAGAGCGGGCCAAGGCCGCGCTGGTGCTGGTGCCGGGCGCCGCGCCGGCGGGCCGGGACGACCCGCGGCTGGTGGCCTTCGCCCGGACCCTGGCCCGGGCGCGCTTCGTCGTGTTGGTCCCGGAGATTGCCAATCTGCGCGTCATGAAGGTCGGCCCAGGCGACGCCCTTCAGATCGCCGATGCCGTGGCCCACTTGGCCCAGGGCCCCTATGGGGGCTCTGCCGCCTGCGTCGGGATCTTCGCGCTGTCCTATGGCGCGGGCCCGGCGGTGCTGGCCGCGCTCAGGGACGACACTCGCACCTCGGTCTGTTTCGTGGTCACCGTGGGCGGCTATTACGACATGACCGCGGTGACGACCTTCTTCACCACCGGCCGCTACCGGGCCGGGCCGGACGTCGAATGGCGCTACCTCCAACCGAACGCCTATGGCAAGTGGCTGTTCCTGCGCAACAACGTCGAGCGGATCGCCGATCTGGAAGACCGGGTTCGGCTCGGCCTCATGGCCGAACGCAAGCTCCAGGACCTGAAGGCCCCGATCGCCGATCTGGTCGCCAATCTGGGCCCGGAAGGCCAGGCGGTCCACGCGCTGCTCACCAACCAAGACCCTGACCAAGTGCCGGCCCTGATCGCCGCCCTGCCGGACGCGGTGCGCCAGGACATGGCGGCGCTCGACCTCAAGTCCCGCGACCTCTCGGCGTTGCGGGCCCAGCTGATCCTGATCCACGGGCGCGACGACGCAATCATCCCCTATACGGAAAGCCAGGCGCTGGCCGCCGCCGTACCACCAGGCCAGAGCGATCTCTACGCGACCGGCAGCCTCACCCACGTGGACCTGGGCCCCGGCGGCCTGATCGAGACCCTCACCCTATGGCGCGCCGTCCACCGGGTGCTCCAGGCCCGCGACGAACTCGCGGCGCCCTGAGCCAGGGATGAGCGCCCGGTCAGTCAGGACCTGCGG
>Ga0114949_10003509_pt1 | contig 10005 bp, 9 predicted proteins | sample N074metaG_FD_83505 | JGI IMG/M metagenome (GOLD analysis project Ga0114949, IMG submission 83505) | Deep subsurface microbial communities from Kermadec Trench to uncover new lineages of life (NeLLi) - N074 metaG | ecosystem: Environmental > Aquatic > Marine > Ocean trench > Sediment | place... | reverse complement strand
TCGAATGCAGCGACCAGGTGCGGCTTGAAACGCTTGCCCCGTGTCGCAAGCGCGGCGGTAGCATTGGCGAGCTGCAACGGCGATGCGAGCATGTAACCCTGGCCGATGGATGCGATGACAGTTTCACCGGGGAACCATACCTGGTCGGCACGTTCGCGGAACGCCTGCCTCTTCCACGCGCGTGATGGCACCAGGCCGTCCGTTTCACCTGCCATATCGAGGCCGGTTTCCTGGCCCAGTCCAAACCGACCCAGGTAGTCGTGCATACGGTCAATACCAATGTCGCGGCTGATTTCGTAAAAGTAGACGTCACAGGATTGAGTAATCGCATCGTGCAGGTCGACTTCGCCGTGACCTTGCGGTTTCCAGTCGCGATAACGATGGGTACTGCCTGGCAAGCTGTAATAACCGATACAGACGGTGCGGCGGGTCAGATTGGTTGCACCGGTCTCGAGCGCGGCGAGCGATAGCATCGGCTTGATTGTCGAACCCGGTGGATAACTTCCCATGACGGCACGATTGAACAGCGGGCGATCTTCGTCGTTTTGCAATTCATTAAACTGGCTTTGGCTCATGCCGGTTGCGAATTTGTTGGAATCGAAAGATGGCGCACTCACCAGGGCCAGGATTTCACCGTTTCTCGGATCGATGGCAACAATGGCGCCGCGTTTGCCCGCGAGGGCCTCTGTTGCAATTCTCTGCAGGTTGAGATCAATCGTCAGGTACAGGTTGTGCCCCGGCTTTGGTGATTCGCCTTGCAGCGAAGACCCGGCAAAATCTTTCGCCTCCGTCGGCAGCTGACGACCCCGTGCGTTGGTGACAACCTGCCTGAATCCGACTTTGCCGTGCAACAATCCTTCGTTGAAATGCTCGACCGCAGTTTTGCCCGTATGTGGGGTGCCGGCATAAGCCGCAGCATCCAGCCGCTGGAGGTCGGCCGTGCTCAGCGCGCCAACGTAGCCAACCGCATGTGCGGTCAGATTACCGTCCGGATAGTGCCGTACCAGTCGTGGTTGAAAGTCGACCCCAGGGAATCTCGGCCGTTGATTTGCGAAACTCGCGATCTCATCATCCGATAAACGGAAACGCAGCGTGACCGGCTTGAATCGAGGTCCTGTTTGACTCAAGCCGTTAAAACGCGGGATGTCCTCAGTCCGGATCAGGCCCATTGCCGCCAGTCGGGCAAGCGTATCCTTAAGATCCGGCACCTGCTCCGGGATAAGTTCGAGTTGATATGCGGGCAGGTTCTCGGCAAGTATCCGGCCCCGGCGGTCGTAAATCAGGCCGCGGGTCGGTGGCAGTGCTGCTATGCGTACCCGGTTGCCCTGTGATTTTTCCGCAAAGAGTTCGTAATCGTGGACCTGCAGCTGCACCAGTCGAGCGACCACGATGCCGAGTAGCGCCAGACCGACAACGACTGCAAGGATGATGCGCGAGATAAACAGCCGTCTCTCGGAATGGTGGTCTTTGATAGGGTCAATAAGATTCATTGATCCAGCTCTAACCTCGCGCGCGGTAGCGAATACCGCCAAATAACTTTGTTATCAAGGGCCAGATCAGTAATCCGCTCAAAACCGGTCCCCAGTAACTGATTGCCGGCGGGTTTACGCCGGCAACGCCGTTGATCCAAAACAGTATGAATTGATAGAGCGCGAGCAATGCCAACACGGAAGCCAGCAGTTGTAGCGCCGGAAACTGGCGCATTTGCAGATGAAACCTGACGGTGACGAATATCACCAGCGACAGCGCCAGCGCGTACTGGCCCAGCAACGTGCCCTGCGCCACGTCCAGGATCAGACCGATAGCCCAGGCCCAACCGACGCTGTAGGTGCGCGGCAGATTCATGGCCCAATATATAAGTGTCAGCGTGACCCAATCGGGCCTGAATGCTTCAGCCCAGTTGGGCATTGGTGCGATGGTCAGCACGAGTGCCGCAATCATGCTGATGATAATGGGTAGAGGACGAGTGTACCTGTCCCTACTCATCAGTCGCTTCCTCGCTGGCAGCCGCCGGCCGATCTTCCGCTGCAATGGTTTCGTCCACCGGTTCACCTTTGGTGGTCCAGATCAGCATGATTTCCTGAACCCGGCTCAGCGCAGCTGACGGCTCTGCCGATACAGCTGCAAATGGTTCCTGAGGAATACGCACGACCGAAGCGACGATCCCGACCGGGTACCCGGCCGGGAATGCTCCGCCAAGGCCGGAGGTCACCAACAGATCGCCCTCACGGATATCGGCATTGTTCGGCAGGAACGGCAAGTCGAGACGATCAAACTCTCCGGTACCGACTGCAATTGTCCGCAAGCCATTGCGATTGACCATGACCGGCAGGGCATGGTCAGGATCGCTGATTAATATGCCTTGCGACGACAGCACACCTGCTTCGATGATCTGACCCACCACGCCGTCTGCGTCGATCAGCACCTGGCCATCAAAAACGCCATCGCGCGTACCCTTGTCCACTACCAGCACATGGCGAAACGGGTTCGAGCTGACCGACATGATCTCGGCGACGCGTACCTGGTCGCGTACCCGCTTGGTCGCCTCGAGCATGGCGCGGAGGCGCGAATTTTCTGCCTCGAGAGCCGCATAGCGTTGCAATCGGGCCCGGGTCAGCAACCGTTCAGCAGTCAAGCGGCTGTTCTTGAGTTGCAGTTCATTGCGGCTCGAGGTCGTGTCACCGAGCCAGCGCCATAGCGACACAGGCGCATCGACAATCACCCGAAGCGGGTACACGGTCGCCCCAATCGCTTTACGCGCTGCATCCAGGTGGTTGTAACGGTGGTCGATGATGAGGAGCAGGATACTCAGCCCGGCGAGCAACAGAAATCGAAGTCCGAGCGCGGACGAATACGGCGATCTGTAATGCTTGTCAGCTAGTGCGGGGGCCATCAGCGTATTCTCTTCGCATAATGGTTCCGGGTCTGCTTATTTTTATTATTCCAAACCAAATACAGCCGGGCCGTGCTCGTCGATCAGCTCGATAACCCGGCCGCCGCCACGGGCGACGCAGGTCAGCGGATCGTCTGCGATGACGACCGGCAACCCGGTTTCTTCCATCAACAATTTGTCGATGTCGCGCAGCAGTGCACTACCACCGGTCAGGACAATGCCGCGCTCAGCGACATCGGCGCCCAGCTCCGGCGGCGTTTGCTCCAGCGCCTCTTTCACGGTGCCGACAATTCCCTGTAACGGCTCCTGCAGCGCTTCGAGAATCTCGTTTGAGTTCAGCGTAAAGCTGCGCGGCACGCCTTCTGACAGGTTGCGGCCCTTGACCGAGATTTCTCTGACTTCCTGGCCCGGAAAAGCCGAGCCAATTTCATGTTTGATGCGTTCGGCGGTTGCCTCACCAATCAGGATGCCGTAGTTGCGGCGTACGTAGTTGGTGATTGCTTCGTCAAAACGATCGCCCCCGATTCTGACCGAAGCGGCGTAGACGATGCCGTTCAGCGAAATCACCGCGACCTCTGAGGTTCCGCCGCCCATATCGAGCACCATCGAACCGCGCGCCTCATGTACCGGCATGCCGGCACCGATCGCCGCAGCCATCGGCTCAGGGATTAGGTGAACTTTGCGGGCACCGGCGCCTTCGGCCGATTCGCGAATGGCACGCCGCTCGACCTGCGTAGACCCATAGGGAACACAGATCAGGACACGCGGACTTGGGCGGAAATATCGCGACCCGTGGGCCTTGCGAATGAAGTGCTGCAGCATTTTCTCGGTGACGGTGAAGTCGGCGATCACGCCGTCCTTCAATGGCCGGATTGCCGTAATATTGCCGGGCGTCCTGCCCAGCATGTTCTTGGCCTCGCGGCCTACAGCCTCGACTACCCGGCCACCACGGCCGGAATCCTCGCGAATTGCCACCACGGAAGGCTCGTCCAGAACGATGCCATGACCCCTCGAATAGATAAGCGTGTTCGCCGTCCCGAGATCGATCGACAAATCGTTCGAGAAATAACCTAGAATGTTCTTGAGCATGTGGGGGCTAGAGTCCCGCGAAGTCAGTCAACTTTGCAATGTAGCAATGGACACGACAATGCACAAGGCAGTGTGTATTATTGCTGCCCCTTGTTCCGCCTGGCTTCTTGGCAGGCAAGAATATCCGGAACATTTCGTGTCACTAACTAGAGATCAGGTCCAACAAATCGCAATACTCGCGAGACTGAAGCTCGCCGATGCGGAGTTTGATGACGTAGTGGACAAATTGTCCAGAATCGTCGATTTCGTCGATCAACTGCAGGCCGCGCCGACCGACGATGTGCTGCCAATGGCGCATCCTCTCAACATGTCCCAGCGCTTGCGCGCCGATGAGGTCACGGAGCCAGACGAGCGTGACGAGATCCAGGAAAATGCGGCCAGCGTAGAGGACGGCTACTACCTGGTTCCCAAGGTGCTCGAATAGCCATGGCACAGGCAACTGACGCGTTGTACGCGCGGACGCTTACTGAACTCGCGAGCGGTCTGAAACAGGGTGAGTTCTCGTCACGAGATCTGACCGAATCCTTGTTGCAGAGAATCGACGAGCACCAGGCGCGTCTGAACACATTCATCACCGTGACCTCGGATATTGCATTGCAACGTGCCGCCGCCGCCGACAAGGCGCGGGCTAACGGCAACGAAGGTCCGCTCAATGGTTTGCCGATTGTGCACAAAGACTTGTTTTGCACGAGAGGTGTCCTGACGACCTGCGGTTCTCACATACTTGGAAATTTTGTTTCACCGTACGATGCGACTGTCGTCGAGCGCATTAACGCGGCCGGCGCTGTCATGCTCGGTAAGACCAACATGGACGAATTCGCGATGGGTTCGTCGAACGAGACCAGCTATTTCGGTCCGGTAAAAAACCCCTGGAATGAGAAATTGTCGCCGGGTGGTTCGTCGGGTGGTTCCGCCGCCGCAGTTGCTGCCAGGATCGTTCCTGCCGGGACCGGAACCGATACCGGCGGTTCAATCCGCCAGCCGGCGGCGCTTACCGGCACTGTCGGCCTGAAACCTACGTATGGCCGGGTGTCCCGCTTTGGCATGGTTGCTTTCGCGTCCAGCCTTGACCAGGCGGGCGTGATCACGCGATCCGCCGAAGATGCCGCCTTGTTACTCGGCGTCATGGCCGGCTACGACCCAAGAGATTCGACCTCGGTCGATCGTCCGGTGCCTGATTACGTGGCCGGCTTGTCGAAACCCGTCAAGGGATTAAAAATCGGCATCGTGCGCCAGCACTTCGATGAAGGTCTCGATGCGGGTTGCGAAGAACGCGTCAAGGCGGCACTCGCCGCGTTGAAAGAAGCGGGCGCTACGCTGATCGAAGTCGATCTTCCGAATATTGACCTGTCCGTGCCGGCCTATTACGTCGTTGCTCCTGCAGAGTGTTCGTCGAACATGTCACGTTTCGACGGCGTGCGCTTCGGACATCGCGCCGACAATCCGCAGGATCTTCTCGACCTGTATTGCCGCACGCGCGGCGAGGGATTCGGTGCGGAGGTGAAACGCCGCATCATGATCGGTACCTACGTGCTGTCCGCCGGTTACTACGACGCGTACTACCTCAAAGCACAAAAGGTGCGGCAACTGATCAGCCAGGACTTCAAAAAGGCGTTCGAAAACGTCGACGTCATCGCCGGGCCCACTGCGCCGACAACAGCGTTCGCGATCGGCGAGAAAACCGACGATCCGATTACGATGTATTTGAACGATATTTATACGATTGGCGCCAACCTGGCGGGACTTCCCGGCATTTCAGTGCCGTGCGGTTTTGTTGATGGCCTGCCGGTTGGCCTGCAATTAGTTGGACCGCATTTCGCCGAAGAGCAGATCCTGGCCTGTGCCCACCAGTACCAGCAGCTGACTGACTGGCACCAGCAGGGGCCGCGGGATTTCTCATGAGCAGCAACTGGGAAGTCGTCATCGGGCTGGAGATTCATAACCAGTTAGCGACGAAAAGCAAGATTTTTTCTGGCGCATCAACGGCTTACGGAGCTGATGCGAATACCCAGGCGTGCCTGATCGACCTCGGCTATCCGGGTGTGTTGCCGGTATTGAATGGCGAGGTCGTGCGTATGGCGGCCATGTTCGGGCTCGCCGTCAATGCGACCGTCGCGCGGCGCTCCATCTTCGCGAGGAAAAACTATTTTTACCCGGACTTGCCGAAGGGTTACCAGATCAGTCAGTACGAACTGCCGATCGTCGAAAACGGCGAGCTGATGATTCTCGATGAAGATGGAAACGAAAAACGTATCGGCATTACGCGGGCGCACCTCGAGGAAGACGCGGGCAAGTCGGTTCACGAAGGCTTCGGTCAGTCTACCGGTATTGATCTGAATCGCGCCGGAACTCCATTGCTGGAAATCGTCTCGGAACCCGATCTTCGATCAGCGAAACAGGCGATCTCGTATTTGCGCAAGATTCATGCGATCGTGCGCTACCTCGAAATTTCCGATGGCAACATGCAGGAAGGCTCGTTCCGTTGTGACGCCAACGTATCCGTGCGACCAATTGGTCAGGAAGAACTCGGTACACGCACCGAGCTCAAAAACCTGAACTCGTTCCGCTTCATCGAAAAAGCCATCAACTTCGAGATAGAGCGGCAAATCGAAGTACTCGAAGACGGTGGGAATGTCGTGCAGGAAACGCGTCTCTATGACTCTGATAAAGATGAGACGCGACCGATGCGCAGTAAGGAAGAAGCGAACGATTATCGCTACTTCCCGGATCCGGATTTGCTGCCGGTCGAACTGGATGACGAATTCATCGAAGCCGTCCGCCAGTCTTTGCCGGAGTTACCGGATGCGAAACTCGAGCGCTTTATCGAGCAGTACAAACTGAAACCTGGGGACGCAGAGATCCTGACGCACAGTCGTGCAGTGGCAGACTACTTCGAGGCTGTAGCCAAAGAAACGGATGCCATACCCCAAGTTGCAGCCAACTGGGTCATTGGTGACCTGTCAGCCGCCTTAAATAAGGAGAGTATCGACATTGCGGCAAGCAGGATTGAGGCGGCTGCATTAGCCGGCCTGTTGAACCGGATCGCCGACAACACGATTTCAGGCAAAATCGCGAAGCAAGTATTCGACGCCATGTGGTTGGGCGAAGGATCTGCCGATAACATCATCGAAGCGAAGGGGCTGAAACAGATTACGGATTTCTCGGCGATCGAGGGCATCGTCGATGCCGTCATTGCAGCCAATCCCGGACAGCTTGCCGAATATCGTGGCGGCAAGGACAAACTGCTTGGCTTTTTCGTGGGCCAGGTTATGCAGCAGACTGGCGGCAAAGCGAATCCAGGCCAGGTCAACGAGATCCTCAAGAAAAAACTAAGCGGCGATTAGCCCGGATTATTCATGAGTAACGGCACGCATAACAATAAGCGGCATATGTATCAGGCGAATCAGCATCAACGAGCTTGTGTCGAAGCGTCTCAGCTTGCGCCTGCCGGGTTGTCGCTTCCTGTGCCGCCCATGCGCCCGATCCTGCTCGACCCGTAGAACCACTATGAATCTCGCACGATCGATCGCGCTGCACGCGGCACAGAAACCGACATCCCCGGCCACTCATAAATAGTCCGGGCTAATTCCATGTCGGCCAAAGACGCAGTTGTCCCATTCGTTTTCGAATCACTGCCCGTGCGTGGCGCATTGGTGCAGCTCGAAAGCGCCTGGCAGCGCATGCAGCTCGGCCACGATTATGCGGATTCGGTGGTGGAGGTGCTCGGTCATTCTGCGGCCGCGACTGCGTTAATCGCACAAAGCCTGAAGTTCGATGGCACGATCACTTTGCAAATTAGCAGCGATGGACCATTGAGAATGCTGGTCATGCAAGCGACGGACGATCTTGATCTGAGGGGCATGGCCAGCGCCCGGGATGTCACAAGTGATACCGCGTTTGCGGATCTAGTGGCTGGCGCCCGCTGCGCTGTCACCGTCGATTCCGGCGCGATGGAGCGTCCATACCAGGGCATCGTCGAAATCAGCCCGGAATCGCTGGCCACCAGCCTCGAAAATTATTTCGCGCGATCCGTCCAGGTCCCGAGTCACGTGCACCTTGCGCACGATCGGGTGTTATGCGGTGGCATCCTGCTGCAACAAATGCCCGAGAAATCGGCCATGCCGGAAGACGACTGGCGGCGGCTCGGTTTCCTGGCCAAAACGCTGCGCCCGCAGGACCTGGCCGATGGGGCCAGTCATGAGCTCCTGCACAAGATCTTCGCTGAGGATGATGTCCGCGTGTTCAAGCCGCGGCAAGCCCGGTTCCGCTGCCGTTGCACGCAACAGAAAGTGGAGGAAGTGCTGCGCTTGCTCGGCGAAGAAGAGACCCGCTCTGCCTGTGAGGAGCAGGGCAAGGTGGAGGTGACTTGCGAGTATTGTGGTCGCCTGCGCATCTTCGACGCGGTCGACGTCACCCGGGTGTTCACCGAACAGGCCGTAAGTGGCAGCGATGCCGTGCATTGAGGTGGGAGCCCGCCTGTAGGAGCTCGCCCCAGCGAGCGATGGAAATACCGCGAGCACAAACGTAGGAGCCCGCCCCAGCGGGCGATATTCTCTGATTCCAAGTGGTTGATTCATGCCTGCAATGTTTGTCGCCCGGTAGGCCGGGCTCCCACGAAACGTTTCCACGATTTGCAGGCATAGGAATAAGCAGAAATCGTGGTACAATATCTAGTCATCATATAAAAATATCTTTATATATTAATGCAAGCGACGACAGAAACACTCCTGCAGCGACTCAAGACCCTTGGCGACCTGACCCGCCTGCGCCTGTTGGCGCTTTGCCGCCACGGTGAATGCAGTGTTTCGGAGCTGACGCGTGTCATCGGCCAGAGTCAGCCAAGAATTTCGCAACAATTGAAATTGCTCTGCGAGGCGGGGCTTTTACGAAGATTTCGTGATGGCAAACGAGTGTTCTATCGCGTAGCGGAATCCGGCAGACGCGACGAAGTTCTGCGCCCGCTTCTGGAGCTTATCCCCGGCGACGATTCCTTGTTTATCGAAGACTACAAGCAACTTCGGCAGCTACGGGGCCAGGGTATCGGCAAGCCGGATCAGGATAAAGCATTCGAACTGGCAGACCGTGCGCTCCACCGGGCACTGGTTGAGCTGACCGTGACCGCACCCGTCGGCGACCTGCTCGATGTTGGCTGCGGGCGAGGCTCGATTCTCAAGCTGCTTGCCAGCCGCGCGGGCAGGGCGGTCGGGGTCGACATCGATGCCAATGCACGGCAATTGGCCCGCGCCGAATTGATGCTGGCCGGGCTGCCGAACTGCAGCCTGCGCCAGGGCGACATGTATCGGCTGCCGTTCGATGACGCCGAATTCAACACCATCATTCTCGATGACGTCGTTGCAGACGCCGCGGAACCGGTTCGCGCACTCATCGAGTCCAGGCGGCTGCTGAAACCAGGCGGCCGGCTTTTTATTTTGCAGGCAGTCACCGATCGAACCGCGGCCAGTATCCAACGGTCACTGGCCGAGTGGAGCGTGGCGGCCGCACTTCGTCTCGCACCCGCACATTTTGTTCCGGCAAAAAAGCCTGTATGGCTGCTTTCAGTTGCCACACCGGCTACCAGCAAGGTTGCGGCGGCTTAAGACATGTCCGAGAAACAAGGCAACAAAATCGGGACAAAAGTGTCGTTCGAATTCTTTCCACCGGGTACGGACGCGATGGAAGAGACGCTGTGGAACTCAATCAAACATTTGTCGGTTCTTGAACCACGCCTGGTATCGGTCACCTATGGTGCGGACGGATCCACGCGGGAACGAACACATGCAGCCGTCGAGCGAATTCGTAAGGAAACGAAGCTCACTGCAGCGCCGCATCTGACTTGCATCGGGGCAAGCCAGGGCGAGATCGATGACATCGCACGGGAATACTGGGACATGGGCGTCCGGCATCTCGTTGCCCTGCGTGGCGATCCGCCAAAGGACGTGCAGCAATACACACCCTATCCCGGCGGCTACGCCTATGCGTCCGACCTCGTTGCCGGGCTCAAGCGGATCGCAGATTTTGATATC
>Ga0114949_10003507_pt1 | contig 10010 bp, 8 predicted proteins | sample N074metaG_FD_83505 | JGI IMG/M metagenome (GOLD analysis project Ga0114949, IMG submission 83505) | Deep subsurface microbial communities from Kermadec Trench to uncover new lineages of life (NeLLi) - N074 metaG | ecosystem: Environmental > Aquatic > Marine > Ocean trench > Sediment | place... | reverse complement strand
TGGTTGGCATGTTCGAACCGGTGGCGGGACCGTGGGGGATGGATGGCATCCCGAAGGATTTCAGTTTCGGTGAGCTCCCCCCCGATATGGATCGCCTCGCGCCGTACTTCGAAGCCGCGCTGGAGCGAATTCCGACCGCCAAGAATGTGGGGATCCACCAGTTTTTCTGCGGGCCCGAGAGTTTCACCCCCGACATGAGCCCGTTGATGGGCGAAGCGCCGGAACTGAAGAATTTCTTCGTCGCCGCGGGCTTCAATTCGCTCGGCATCATTTTCGGCGGTGGTGCTGGCAATATCCTCGCGCAGTGGATGGTGGACGGTTTGCCACCCGACGACATCCGCGCGGTAGACATCGATCGGATGCTGCCATTTCAGGGCACACCCAAGTACTTGCACGACCGGACCGTGGAAATGATCGGGTGGCAGTACATCAGCTGGCCCGGCCTCGCGCCCCACACCGCGCGCAATGCACGCAAGGCGCCGATGCACGACCGCCTTGCCGAAGCGGGTGCGTGTTTCGGCACGTCGGCGGGCTGGGAGTTTCCTCTCTGGTTCGCGCCCGAAGGCGTCGAGCCGAAAGTTTCGTATTCGTGGGGGCGCACGAAGTCGTTCGCGTACACGGCCGCCGAACACAAGGCCACGCGCGAGGGCGTGGTGATGATGGATCTGACGCACATGTCGAAATTCCTCGTCCAGGGTCGCGACGCGGAAAAAGTTCTCAATCGCATCTGCGCGAACAACGTGTCTGTTCCAACTGGTCAATGTGTCTACACCCAATGGCTGAACGAGCGCGGGAGAATCGAGGCCGATCTCACCGTGATGCGCCTCGCAGAGGATCGTTACTTCGTGGTTGCGGGCGACGTGATCCACACCCACGTCGAGAGTTGGCTCAAGCGAAACACGCCGGAGGATGCCCATGTCGCTGTGAGCGATCTGACTTCGGGTTACGTGATCCTGAACATTCAGGGCCCGAAGTCGCGAGAACTTCTCAATCTGGTGACCAGTGCAGACGTTTCGAACGAAGCATTCCCCTATCGCTCCATGCAGGAGATCGATATCGGTTACGCGCGCGTGATGGCTCTGCGGCTGACCTACGTTGGTGAGTTGGGCTGGGAACTCTATGTGCCGACGGAGTTTACGCTCCACGTCTTCGATCGCCTCGTCGAGGCCGGAGCGGACGTCGGGTTGCGGCACGCGGGTCTCAATGCGCTGGAGACGCTGCGCCTCGAGAAGGCCTACCGTGATTATTGCCACGACATCGACAACCTCGATACTCCGCTCGAGGCCGGACTCCGGTTCGCGGTTGATTTCGACAAGCCCGGTGGTTTCATCGGCAAAGAAGCACTGCTGAAGCAACGAGAAGAAGGGGTCAAGGCACGCCTGGTGCAATTTCTACTAGAGGATCCGGAGCCGCTGCTACACGCCGAGGAGCCGATCTACCGCGACGGCGTGCGCGTGGGATACATCAAGGCTGGCGGCTACGGGCACACGCTGGGTGCCGCAGTTGGGCTGGGTCCCGTGGCGAACGAGGACGGTGTTACGCCGGATTTCGTCAAGAGCGGGAGTTATGAGATCGAAGTATCTGGAACGCGTTATCCGGCGCGGGCTTCCCTGCGCCCGATGTACGACCCGAAGGGCGAGCGAATCCGCTCTTGAGTCCGACGCCATCGAGGCGGTACTATGGTGCCTGGCCGTGAACGGGATCGGCAACCGACTGTGAAATCCGAAAGAGGGCGATCGCATGAAGGAATTGGTGGGCAGGCTGGTTTCCGTGTACGTGGGCGACAACGAAGACCTCAGCAAAGAGGGAAGGGCATCGGTGGAAGCCAAGCTCGATGGCTTCGCGGGCGATAAGCACAGGGGCTTCGAACGCGTGGCATGGCGCGGGGACAAGGATCCGGAGGGAACGGTGCGGCGCAATGAGCGCCAGTGGTCCGGTGTATCCGTGGAAGAGCTCTCGATCATCGGGAAGAAGATGGATCTGAAAGAGCCCCTTACTGCGGCGACGCTGGGGGCGAATCTCTGCGTGGAAGGCATCCCCAATTTCTCTCAGCTGCCGAAGAGCGCGCGGCTGGTCTTCCCTTCGGGCGCGGTCTTGGCCGTGGAAGAGGGCAACCCACCGTGTTCCGACATGGGCGAACAGATCACCGCCAAGTACACCACACAGGCTGGCGAGCCCGCAGCGGGACACTTGTTCCCGAGTCGCGCGTTCGGTTTGCGAGGTGTGGTGGGTGTCGTCGATGTACCGGGTGTGATTCAGGCCGGCGACAAAGTGATCGTGCAATTGGTTGACGCACCCGCAGACGACTGAGCGAGAATTCCGCGCCAGCCGCCTTTACGAGGAGAGGGTATGGATACGCTCCAGCGAAATCAGCTGGCATTCGAGGGCCAGTCAAAGGGGTTTTCGAGCCAGGGCGACACCTACGCGGATGAAGAGGGACTCGCGTGGATGCTGGCCGAATTGCCGATGTCCGCGGAATCCGAGGTGCTAGACGTGGCCACGGGCACGGCCGAATTTGCCCGCGCGCTGGCGCCACACGTTTCGAGCGTGGTGGGCGTAGACGCGACGGATGCGATGCTCGAACAGGGAGCCCGCTTCGTTCGGGAAAACGGCATCGAGAACATCGAATTTCGCAAGGGGATCGTCCAGGCGTTGCCATTCGAAGATCAGAGCTTCGACATCGTCGCCTCGCGTTATGCGTTCCACCACTTCGAAGATCCCGCACCCGTGGTGGCGGAAATGGCCCGGGTCTGCAGGACCGGGGGGCATGTCATCATTGTCGACATCGTCGCACCCGAAAAGGCCATGGCGGAGGAGTACAACTACTACGAGCGCCTGTGCGATCCATCCCACACCCGCTGCCTGGATTTCGATGAGTTCCAGGCGCTGTTTCGCGAATCGAGATTGGACGTAATCTCCGCGCGGCAGCGAGACATCGAGGAGGGCGCGCTCGAGTGGATGGACTTCTCGCTCACCCCGGAAAAGAATCGAGAAGAAATGCTCCAGGCACTCGACACGGAACTAAGCGGCGGTGCCAAGACGGGGCTGGCCCCCTATACGCGAGACTCAGTGCTCTATTTCAGGCAACGAGATGCGGCCCTGGTCGGGCGAAAACTCTGACCGATACGCATCGGGTCTCAGTCGCATGCGGGATTTGAGAGCGATCCGGCTTCTCTTCGGAGGGGTTCTCGTCTACCTCCTGCTCGTCGCTCCCCCGAGCCTGGCACAGGAAGCCATTCTGAATGATCGGCCGGTGACGCCCTCCGTTGCCGAGGAGCCCGTGTCGATCAAGCCGACGCTCGATGAGCGCATTGGAACCGGAGTACTGACTCCGTATTTGCACAAGCTTGCGCATTTACCCCCCGTCATTCGCGATCTGGAAGTCGGATGGAATACCCGATCGTACTATTTCAATCGTGATCGCTTCGAAAGCGGGCGCCGCGAGGCTTTCGCGCTTGGCGGTGCGCTCAGGCTGAGAACTGGATGGCTGGCAGATCACTTCAAGATTGGAGGAACGCTCTTCACGTCGCAGAAGTTGATCGGGAAGAAGGACCGAGATGGCACGAAGCTGCTAGGCCCTTGGCAACGCAGCTACACGGTCCTTGGTGAGGCGTACGCAACGATCCGCCATCGGGATCACGCGATCATTCTCTACAGGCATGAGATGGATCTTCCGTACGTGAACAGGGATGACAGTCGGATGACACCCAACACCTTCGAGGGCTACAAGGCGAGGGGGAAGTTCACGTTTTCCAACAACAGTGAAGTGGAATATGGACTGGGCTACCTGGACAAGATCAAGCTGCGTAACGCCAGTGAATTCGTCTCGATGTCCAAGGCGGCCGGCGTAGACGGCGCTAGTCATGGAATGTTTTACGGCGGTCTCCGGTTTTCACCGCGCGAGAACATCCACTTTGGCGCGATCAACTACTACGTCGAAGACACGCTCAACATCGCCTACGCCGATTTCGACTACCTGCACCACTTCGGTAACGACTTCGCGATCCGGATGCGCGTGCAATTCAGCCATCAGCGAAGCGTCGGCGATGATGCTCTAACCGGTTCCGCGTTTGATACCTGGTTTCTCGGCGGTCGAATTGCCGCGAGTTACCGCAATTTCACGTTTGCTGTGGGTTTCACCACGACCGACTCCGAAATGAAAATCCAAAATCCCTACGGGAGTTATCCGGGCTTTGTGGCGCTGATGCGGCGCAATTTCAACCGCGCCGGCGAGGACGCCTGGCAGGTAGGTGTCGCATACGATTTCGGGAGGCTGGGCCTGGATGGCCTGAGCGCGTTTGCAAACTACGCCGAAGGCTATGGCGCGCGCGACAGTGAGACCCGGGAATCGCTTGCCAATGAAAGAGAGTTCAACCTCACGGTTGACTACAAACCGGATTTCGGGTTTCTGGGTGGTTTCTGGCTGAGGATACGCGGAGCCGTTGTCGAGACCGACCGGAGAAGCACCGACCTGCGCGTCATCTTCAACCACGAACTACCGGTGTTCTAGAGCGCGTATGTGGGTGTTCGGGTTTGCGAACAGTCGCGCCGCCGCCCCTTGGGTATTTCGCGAGCGCGAGGCATCCCGCTTCGATCCTGTCTTGCGCGAAAGCTAGTAATCACGTGAACAGTTGCGTTTAATTGGCTTTAATTGATGAGAATTTAGGCCCTGGTATTTCTTGTGCGTTGGGTGCTTGACGACTCGTCTTGGTTTTCGCGACCGCGATGAAGCGATAAACCCCGCCGCGTTGCGGGCTGCGCGGACCGTGCGGCCGGCCACTGCAGTGCGGCCGGAGTGGGCCGACGTTTGCGACCGCGTAGGCTTTGCACTTCTACTTGTGGGGCCGTCGCATGGAACGACCCAGCTGGCCGCCCCGATCGGTTCGATTTTCAATGGCGTTGCCGCACAGTCGATGTACTCTCCACCGCGGTGGGGACCTACACGCTCGACGACGTCGCGCGGATTACCGGAGTTTCTCGCGCGCGGCTGAAATACTGGGAGCGCACTGCGCTGCTGGAGTCTACCGCTGCGCGAAAATCCGGAGATTCGCATCGGAAAGACAGTGAGTTCGAGTTTCGCGATCTCGTCACCGTTCGTTCGGTGCTTTCGCTGCTCGATCGCGGTGTATCGCTGCGCCGAATTCGCCGCAGCGTTGATTTACTGAAAAAGCGACTACCCGAGGTCGATCGGCCGTTGGGTTCGCTGCGCCCCTGGCTGGAAGGATCGCCACGCGTCGTGGTTCGGCACGACGGCGTCCTTGTCGAGCCCGACGGTCAACTTGTGTTGGAGTTCGACCCGAACCAGACCAACTCTCCTGTTGCGCTGTGCGTGCCCGCATCCTCTGCTGCGCGCCGAGAATCGGCTGAGGATTGGTTCGAGCAGGGCTGCAAGCTCGACTCGAATCGCAAAACCTACGCGGATGCCATCAAGGCCTACGAGCGCGCGATCGAATGCGATCCCGATTGTGCGGACGCGCACTGCAACCTGGGTTCGGTCTATTTCAATCAGGATCGGCTGACCAGTTCCCGGAGCTGTTTTGAGCGTTCACTCGAGATCGACCCCAACCATGTCGAAGCCAACCTGAATCTCGCGACACTGCTGGAAGAAGAGGGCCGCTACCAGATGGCGTTGAGGCACTACAAGCGCGCCCTGGTTGCAGACCCGATGTACGCGGACGCCCACGTCAGCCTGGCGCTGGCTTATGAAAAGATCGGCCTGCGCCGGAAGGCGCGCGGCCACTGGAGGAGTTACCTCCAACTCGAGCCCTCGGGAACCTGGGTCGAGATCGCGCGCCAGCGACTGCAAGAGTAGGCGCCGCCCGATCGGTCGTCAGAGCGGTTGGGGGGTGTTGTCTGGCGGCGGGCGGATCAGAAGTGTCTGCCGATCCACCACGTCGTCATTCAGCAGGAGTTCGAGCGTCCAGCGCCCTGCGACGGCTGGCCTCTTTCGGCCGAATGTCAGCTCCGAACCGATCATGTCGGCGCTGCGTTTCTTGGCACCCTTCTCCAGCGCGATCTTTCCAGACGGCTCGATCCAGCGCACGTCGAATTGATTCGCGTATTGCCGGAATCGGGATCCGAGCCGCGCCCACCAGGCGATCTGCGAAATTTCTGTGGAGAACTCCGCGATGATCGGCTGATCGAAGCCCGCGACCTGCTCGCCGGCAGAGGTTTCGATCGCATCGGAGGGGGCTTCGAGCGCATCGTTCGCGGCATCGATTGCATCGGAGAGCGAGCTTTCCGCAAAGCCCGAGTCTTCGATGGGCACGAAGGTCAGTTTGTAGATCTCCCAGTCGGATCGCTTTCGCAGTTCACTCGCTTCTGCAGTTCGGAGCGCGGCCTGTTCGAACGCGTAGACCGCCCGATGGGATTGGTCGGATGCCTCGAATGCCTCACCTAGTTTGTAAAAGACCAGCGCGCGCGAAGAGTCGAGTCGGATCGCGCGCAGGAAGCTGGCCGCTGCCTCATCGTATCTTCCGCTTGCGTAGAGAAGCTCTCCGATCTTGAAGGGAATTCGAGGATCGGCCCCTTCGAGCCCATCGATTCGGCCGAGCAAGAGCAACGCACCGTCTCGGTCCCCGAGCGCTGCGATCTCGTCCGCGTGCTGTATGACTTCCTGGATATGCGGATCGCTCGACGATCCGACGCCCTGGTTGAGGCTGCTGCGTCCGGTCTTCAGCAAGAACGCCAATCGCGTTTGCACCAGCGGCAGCGCAGCGGCGAGTTCTGGATTCGATTCCCGTACAGGGTGCAGGGTCTCTGCGGCGGCCTCGATCGCGTGAATTCGGTCTTCCGGGAAGGGATGCGTGGCGAGGTACGGGGGCAGGTAATCGGGGAATCCATCGGTGGATTGGACGATCTTGTCGAGGAAGTGAGTCAGTGCCACCGAGTCATAGCCCGCGCGCGTCACCCAAATGGCGCCCAGTTGATCGGCTTCCGCTTCGTACTCGCGCGTAAACCCAATTTGGAGCGAGACGTTTATGCCCTCACCCACGACTGCGAGTCCCGGTTCCTTGGCGGCGACCGCAGCGCCCATGCCGATCACGCGCGCGGCCAGGCCCGGTAGCGCCGTTTTTGCCTCCCGCCGCGAAAAATGCCGTGCCTGCACGTGGGCGATTTCGTGGCCGAGCACGCCTGCGAGTTCGTCGACGCTGCCGACGCGCATGAGCGTTTCGCTGTGGATGTAGATGTAGCCACCGGGAAGCGCAAAGGCATTCAGGCTGTCTGCATTGATGACCCGAAAGCGATAGATGAACGGTTGGGGTGCGATCTGACTCGCGAGTTCCTGTCCAAGTTCATTGAGATAACCCGAAACGATCGGGTCGTAGATGATCTCGACGTGTTGCTGGATCTCCCGATCGGCATCCATGCCGAGTTGCCGGAGATCGTCATCGCTGAAGCTCGGAACGACCAGGTCCAATGGGGTGAAATGGTCGTCTGGATCGTGGCTGCAACCGGCTGCGAGCGCGAGGGCAGCAAAGCCGGCAATGCTCCACCGGGCTGCCGATTCACTCATCGAAATTGGATCAAGCACTTCGCTTGCTGACGATCTTTCGGTAACTGTCCGCGTCAAGCAGCGAATCGAGCGCATCCGCATCGGATGGTTTGATCTTGATGATCCAGCCGGTTCCGTAGCACTCTTCGTTGATGATTTCGGGCTGATCGGCGAGGTTTTTGTTGATTGCGACCACCTGGCCCGAAATGGGAGCGAGGAGATCCGATACGGCTTTGACCGATTCGATCACGCCGAATGCTTCGCCAACGACAACCGGATCGCCGACCGACGGAAGTTCGACGTATACGATGTCGCCGAGTTGTTGCTGCGCGAAGTCGGTCACTCCGATTGTGACGGAATCGTCCTCGAGAAGAATCCACTCGTCGTCTTTGCTGTAATGCAGTTCATCGGGAATCTCGAAATCCAATCTTTCCTCCACCTTCTGCCCGGTTTCGTTAGACGAAGGGTGTTTCGACCACGCTGGCCTGCAACGCCCGTTCTCGCACGACCACTTGAAAACGGCTACCGGGTTCGGAAACCTCGGTTGGAACGTACGCCAGACCGATGGACTTGCCGAGGGTTGGGGACGGCCCACCGGATGTGACCCGGCCGATGGTCTTCCCCTCGAGTGCCACCGGGCAGCCGGCCCGTGCGACGCCCCGCTCCTGGAGTGCGAAGCCGACCAGCCGGCTCTCGAGGCCCGCGTCGCGATCCCGCAGGATCGCGTCGGCACCGATGAAAGCTCCGGCCTCGAGATCGAGAAAGCGTTCGAGTCCGGCCGCCAACGGTGAGGTTTCTTCATCGAGTTCGCAGCCGTAGAGCGGCAGCGCGGCCTCGAGTCGAAGCGTGTCGCGGGCTCCGAGGCCCGCGGGCTGGAGACCCAGCGGTGCTCCTTCGGCGAGCAGGGTCTCGAACACCTTTGGGAGGTCGCCGTTGCTGAGGTAGATCTCGAAACCGCCGGCCCCAGTGTATCCCGTTCGCGAAACGAGGGCGGGGCAGCCCGCGACTTCCATCCGCGCGAATCGGAAACCCCGCAGCGCACCCGCGTCGGCTGAGCCCACCTTGGTGAGGATGGCTGTGCTGGCCGGTCCCTGAAGGGCGAGCAGCCCGGTCTCGTCGCTGGTATTGCGCACACCGCTGGAGGACTCGAGGTGATCGAGCACCCAGCGCCAATCCTTGGCGATATTCGAGGCGTTCACGCACCAGAAGGCCGATTGCTCGGCGACTCGGTAGCAGGTGATGTCGTCGACGACGCCGCCGTTTTCGTTGCACAACAGTCCGTATTGGACCCGTCCCGGTTCGAGCCCTGCCAGATTGCGGCTGAACAACCCATCGGCGGCGCGGATCGCATCGGGTCCCTCGAACTCGATCTGGCCCATGTGGGAGACGTCGAAGAGACCCGCTGCTTCGCGAACCGCGTGGTGTTCTTCGAGGATGGACGTGTATTGGACGGGAAGCTCGTAGCCGCCAAATTCGACCATGCGCGCCCCCAAACGCAGATGGATGTCGAAAAGGGGCGTTCTCTTCAACGATGTCACTCGCCCGTGCGGGCTCGATAGGCAGTCAGGGTATTGCGCAGGAGCATGGTGATCGTCATTGGCCCCACACCTCTGCGATGGGGTGTGACGATACGCGCGATGCCCATGACTCCTTCGGTATCGACGTCGCCGACCAAGTCGCCGTCGATATTGCTCACGCCCACGTCAATCACCGCGGCCCCCGGCTTGATCCAATCCGATTTTACCAGGCGCGGAACTCCGACCGCCGCTACCAGGATGTCGGCCTGCTGGCAGATCTCTTGGAGATTTCGGGTCTTCGAGTGGCACATCGTCACCGTTGCATCCCGGCGCTGGAGAAGGAGCGAAACGGGTTTGCCAACGATATTGCTGCGTCCAATGACCACCGCGTTGGCGCCTTGCATCTCGATCTCGTAGTGGTCGAGGATCTCGATGACGCCAAGTGGGGTACAGGCGGTGAGGGTAGCTGTGCCGAGCAGGAGCCTGCCTGCGGTCATCGGGTGTAGCGCGTCGACATCTTTCGCGGGGTCGATCGCAGCCGCAATCTGATTCGCCGAGATACCCTTGGGCAGTGGCAGCTGCACGAGGATTCCATCGACCGCGTCGTTGAAGTTCAACTCCTCCACGACCAGGAGTACATCCTGCTCGGAGGCCGATGCGGGCAGGCGACGTTCGATTGCTTCCATCCCCACCCGACTGCAGGCGCGCTGCTTGCCCTTGATGTAGGAGGCGCTCGCGGGATCGTCACCGACCAGAACCACGGCCAGGCACGGCACGCGCTTTCCGGCTGCAGCGTATCGGCCCACCTCTTCGGCGAGTTGTTTGCGGATGTCCTGCGCGAGCGCGAGCCCATCCACGACGGTCGTCTTCAGAGTCTGATCCACCATCAGCGTGTTGCCTCCGCTCGAAAAAAGGGTGCCCGTACGACAGTCATTGCATGCGAGTACGCGATCGACGAAAGAGGCGGGCGTGCGGGCTAGCGCTTTGCTGCTTTGCCG
>Ga0114949_10003503_pt1 | contig 10012 bp, 12 predicted proteins | sample N074metaG_FD_83505 | JGI IMG/M metagenome (GOLD analysis project Ga0114949, IMG submission 83505) | Deep subsurface microbial communities from Kermadec Trench to uncover new lineages of life (NeLLi) - N074 metaG | ecosystem: Environmental > Aquatic > Marine > Ocean trench > Sediment | place... | reverse complement strand
TCGATGTTCAAATACTACGGAACCGAACAGAACAAACGCCGCTATGAGTTGCTGCTTTCGATGATGGGCACGCAGGCTGTCGGCTGGGGGTGCGACGATTCGTTTGATGCGTACGAGCTCGAGACTGCGCGCGGCTGGTTGCGCTCAAAAGCCAATTCCATCGAAGGTGGCACGTCCGAGGTGCAGTTGAACATCGTGGCGAAACGGGTACTTGGATTACCAGACTAGCCTTGAATTAGTGGGGTCAGAATTAATGGGGTCAGAGTAAAGTGCCAGAGTAAACACCTGTGTTTACTCTGGCACTTTACTCTGACCCCACTACTCCTAAAATGCCCCTTTCCATTGCTCGGTGTCTACGAACCAACGCTCCTCATAAATCTTGTCACCGCGAAATCGAAATAGTGCGGCAAGCTGCGACGCTTCGACCTTCGTTGACTTCCATGAGCAAATCGTTACGACTTCGTTTTCGCCTTCGATATGTCGCAGCCCCATTATTTCCCAACCAGCTGGCACCGCAGCACTCAAATTTTCCACCGCCGCACGAAAATCCGGGATGCCCTCAATCAGGTCTGTTTGACCAGGCATGATAAAGATCATGTCCTGTGTGTAATCCGCGACCAGTGTATCCATGTCACCGGCGGCAACTGCATCCCAGCCGCGCTGAACAATTTCTGCGAGGGCCATAATGAGATCTCCTTCTGAGTTGTACGGCGCTTCAGTTATGTAGAACAAGGAGCATAGCAAATTCTCCCGGGAATTGAGCTGTGGCCGGGAGGTCACCAGGGTCGGAACCGATTGATCCCCTCTGTTTACCACTTAATAACAGATGGAAGACTTTGCGACCGCAATCAACCATAACGGCCACTTCCGGTCATTCAAAGTGATCTCGGTTCAGTTCTCATTGGCGTATCGCTTTACGCGGAAAACACTGAACGATAGGCTTTGTCTTTCCTGGACTCGTTCGGTATTGGTGAAGAGAAGTGGACGCAGCGATGTCGGTTTTCGAATGGATAGCCGAGCACGAAGGCTTCTTCTCGGGTCTCGTTGCGATTCTTGCACTACTTGGCATTGCGGGTGCCACCGCGCGACTGCTTTGGGTTCGCGCGCGTGGTTTCGGACCGAGCGTTAGCAAACGCTGGCGAGGGTGGACGATAGCGGCGGGTGGCTTGGTCACGATCGTCGCCACTACGTTCGTGGTTTTGAACTCCTGGCAGGGTGAAAGCGAGCCACAAGAAGCGCTGCGGACCTCTGTTGTAGCAAATGCAGGCGGGGCGCCGCGGACCACAAACAACGTCGCCTATGTTGTCGACTTTGGCGCCCGTCCGGCGATTGCGGTGCTGCCCTTCGACAACCTGTCTAGCGATCCCGAGCAGGCTTTCTTCGCCGATGGTCTCGCCGAAGATCTGATCACGCGCCTGTCGAGCTGGCGCGCGTTCCCGGTGATAGCGCGCAGTTCGAGCTTCCAGTATCGCGGCGGCAACCTGAACCTGAAACAGGTCGGCGCCGAACTCGGCACGCGCTACCTGGTTGAAGGCAGCGTGCGCCGCGCCGGCGATCGAATTCGCATCACGGCGCAGCTGATCGACGCGCTGTCTGGCGAGTACGTGTGGGCGGAGACTTACGACCGCGAGGTCGCCGACGTGTTTGCACTACAGGACGAGATCAGTGCAACCATCGCGGCGTCGCTGGTTGGCGATCTCACGCGCTCCGAGGGCGAACGGGCGCACCAACGAGGGACTGAGAACCTGGAAGCGTGGAGTCTGTACCAACTGGGTTTACAGCATTTTGATCGATTTACGCGCGACGATTTCGCCGAAGCACGTCGGCTTTTCGAACAAGCGGCAGAACTTGACGAACGCTTCGCGACTGCACTTGGACACGCGGCTATTGCTGGTTATAGCGAACTAATGCTCGGCCACAGCGGACCGCGGGAGCAACTGGTTGCGAATATTATGAAGAGCGCTCGTCGCGCGGTTGAGCTGGACGCACGCGATCCCGCGGCGCACCTCGGCCTTGCCGGATATTATCTGGCGGAGGCTGAAGTGACGAATGCGCTCGAATCAATCAGCCGAGCTGTCGACCTGAACCCGAGTATGCCCGAAGCGTGGATCTGGCTCGGCTTCACCCAAATCCTCGCGGGCAACCCGGACATTACGCTAACGGCCACCACGCGAGCCCAGCGGCTTAACCCCCAAGGGCCCATGGTCTGGATCTACGATAATTTTGCGCTCGCGTATTGGGAGCTCGGCCGTTACGACGAAGGGCTTGACGCGGCCCGCAGGCTGGTCGCCGCGCAACCCTCTTATTTCACGGGCTACGCATACATCGCCATGAATGCCGCTGCACTGGGACGCCTCGACGAAGCACGCGCCGCGATTATCGAAGGACGCCGTGTTCGACCTGATTTATCCCTGGCCCTGATGCAGAACTACTTTGGCGTTTCCCGCCCCGATATCGACGCACGCCGGAACGATGCCCTTCGGGAGGCAGGTTTAGAGTAATAATTTGCAGCATTCGCGGGCTATAGGATCTCACTTCGCCTTCGTCGCGCGATGTCTTCCTCTGAGAGCCGCAAAAAGCGCGCGGCGTTGTGGTAGAAAATATCCGCCTGCTGCTCATGGGTGAGAAACTCAGGGGTCTGAATGGCTTCGACGGCTTCAAATGGAATTAATGGGGTCAGAGTAAAGTGCCAGAGTAAACACATGTGTTTACTCTGGCACTTTACTCTGACCCCAATACTCGGAGAGGTCAGCTCGTTTTTTTGAGTTCGTTCGCGATGCGTTTCTGTTCGAGAAAGTCGGCTTTGAGCTTTTCGATCTGGGTGCTGGATAGCGTGTCGATATTCATGAAATCGAGTTGCCAGTCTTCATCGTCGGACCAGCGTTGCTTTGAGGCGAGCGTGTGGCCGGGACCTTGCGCTGTCTCAAACAGGCTCAGCGCGAGCTCGAGTGTTTCTGACTGTGAATCCACATCAAAGGGTTTTCCCGCGGAATTCCCGAGCGGAAAATCACTCCAGAGAAAGCGCGGGACTCCGGCGTTTTCGACAATATCGCGCGCGCAACCCATCACCACTGTTGGGACATCGTTTGCTTCCAGATATCGGGCGATCAGACTCACGGTCTGATGGCACACAGGTCAGCTTGGTACGAGCAGTGCAATATCGGCGTTGAGCCTCACACTGGCAGCCAGCGCCTGCGGAGCATCCTGTTCGGTTGTGAGGCGTTGACTGCGGTTGGTTGGCACGCCGATGATCTCTTCGGCAAGGGAGCCGATGCGTCCGGCGGCCACCGCTTCGCGCAAGCGCTCGACCGGCAACCAGGTGTTCGGGTCTGCCGCCGTGGAGTGGCGCCGGTCGTAACCCAGATGAGAGATTCGCAGATCCGGCACGGGCGGCACGGGCTTGGTGTAAACCTCGAAAAACTTGGCGGCGGCATTATAGGGCGCGCCTGGACCCTGATCGCCCAGTTCCACGCGGTTCGGGGCTGCGGTTGTAATCAGTGCGATGCGGCTCTCGGCAAGCGGTTTGTCCACAGCGGTAAACGGAATATCCGAAAAGTGGGCCCACTCGTAGGCCGGATAGCCCAGGGTGCCGTAGTAGGTCCGGGTTCTCTCCAGATAAGGAATCATGGCGCGCTCGCTCGACAATGCGAAAGGAATGTTGCAGGCCTTTGATGTCTGGCGCAAGGATGTTTGCAGGAACGGCAAAAACCGTTACTTTAGAAAGAAAGGGAGAAACAACGATGAAACGATTCATTTCCGGCGCGTTCGGGTTGCTGTTGGCGGGCTCGGTGCAGGCCCATGACCTGCTTGACCTCGACGAATTGATGGCCGCGTTCGGCTGGGATTTTGCTACGGCGGAAATCACGGTCGAAAAAATCAACGATGGGTTTTATGTGCTGTTCGGCATTGGTGGCAACGTTGGCGTCAGCATTGGTGAGCACGGGGTGCTCATCGTGGATGATCAGTTTCCACAGATGATGCCGAAGATCCGCGCCGCCATCTCCGAGCTCGGTGGCGGCGATGTTGATTTTGTGATCAATACCCACTGGCACTTCGATCACGCGGAAGGGAATTTGACGCTGGGTCCCGATGGTACCTGGGTCGTGTCGCAAGCCAACTCTCGCGCCATGATGGCCGATGACCATGTGATCAATCTCGCGAGCATGCAATATCTGCAACAGGCGTACCCGGAGTCGGCGAAGCCGGTGATCACGTATGACGACCGAATGCAGTTCCACTTCAACGGCGAATTGATCGAGCTGCTGCATTTTGGTCCGGCCCACACGACGGGTGATACCGCGGTGATATTCCGCGGCAACAACGCGGTGCATTTCGGTGATGTGTTCAACAATGCCGGGTATCCCTTCATCGATGCCGACAACGGTGGCGACCTCTCCGGCATGATCGATTTCTGTGCGGCTGTGCTGGCGGTAATTGATGAAGACACGATTGTGATTCCCGGCCATGGCCCCGTCACCGACTACCAGGCACTCGTCGACTACATCGCCGCACTCAGCACCATTCGCGATCGGATGGTGGCACTGATTGCCGGTGGCGCGGACCTGCAGGCGGTGATCGATGCCAAACCCACCGCAGAATTCGATGAGCGATATGGCGATCCTTTGCGTTTACTGGATCGCGCCTACGCAAGTCTTACCCGAAAGTGATTCGTCTCACTTTTCTGCTGCGCAAGAAGCCGGAACTGTCGGCCGCGGAGTTCTATCGTTATTGGCTCGAAGATCATGGTCCACTGGTTGCCAGCCATGCTGCGCGACTCAACGCCCTGCGTTACGTGCAAGTGCACACGATCGATGACCCGGCGAACGAGGCGATGGCAAAAGCACGCGGTGGCATGGAGCCGGTTTACGATGGTGTGGCCGAACTCTGGTTTGAAAGTCGCGATGCGCTGGCGGACGCCCTGACTTCAGAAGGCGGCCGGCGCGCCGGCGCGGAACTGCTCGAAGATGAGGCGAAGTTCATCGATCTGGCAAACTCTCCTCTGTGGCTCGCGCACGAGTACCCGCAGGTCAATGCAACACCGGAAACGCTCGTTGCCCGACCGCGCGACACGCTGGTCAAGCTCTACTTCCCGCTGCGTTGCAAAAGCGACCTGACGTTTGCAGCCGCACAAGCTTACTGGCATACGCAGCACGGTCCGCTCATCCGGCGCCAGGCGGCGGGTTCTGGCGTGCAGCGTTACCTGCAGGTTCATCGTGTGGAAGACGAACTCGAAGAGTCGTTGCGGGCATCACGTGGCGTTCAGGTTGACGCCTATCTGGGGCACGCTGAGCTGTGGTTCGACCGGGTGTCGGGTAGCGCGCCGGAGCGGCAGGACGCCAATGCCAGGGCGATCGAGGATGAAAGCAAATTCATTGATTTTGCGCGCTCCTCCATGTGGCTGGCCAAGGAGCACGTCTTCGTCGATCACCGTTGAGTGGGGCGTGCGTGCACTACTCCAGCGTGCAACCCGCGTTGGGATAGTAATACGCACTCGCCTCGGCGATGGGAAAGATCGTCGCCTGCACCCCGTGGAGGTCGGTCAGCTCTGCAACTTCAATCCGCTCCTGCAGATAATCCTGGCGGCATTGCTCGAAAGGTCGCTTGCCTACGTGCACGCAGGAACAAACCTGTTTTGCGACGTAACCGACCCCAACATCTGCCATGGGTTTGAGTATCACCATGCCGATCACAACAGCGGCACTCGATACTACGGCAAGACCTATGCTGATTTTTCGCAACAGCGTCATGGTGTGTGACCGATGGGCGTGCCGCCCGATTCGCCCGCCTCAGGCAGGCCGTGGGCCGGAAACGCAGCGGCAATTCTCGCCGGCAGCGCGTTGAAGTAATCCCAGTCCTCAACGTGCGCTTCGCCGAGCCGGACGATCACCAGATCTTTAGCCGGCACCATGACCACGAGCTGGCCGTTGGCGCCTGTCATGTTGAAGGCACCCTGGGGGCTTCGTATTCCCGGATTCTGACCCGCTGCCGCAACACCCGCGAGCCAGAACTGGGCGCCGTAGATGCCGTTGTTGGACGCCGGTGCGGGTGTCCGGGTGAAGTCGACCCAGCCTTCCGGCAGGATTCTGCGACCGTCCCAGACACCATTGCGTAAATAAAGGTAGCCAAGCCGCGCCCAGTCCCGGGCGCTGGCCCAGACGAACGCGCCTCCCACGAAGCTGCCGGATTTGTCGAACTCGAATTCCATCGTGTCGATGCCGGTCGGACCGAACAGCTCCTCGCGGGCGAAATTGATCAGCCCCGCCCGATTACCACCGACCGTTCGCGACACAATGCCACCCAGAATGGTTGACGTTGCAGTCGAATAGGCCCAGTGAGTGCCGGGTTCATGAATCAGTTCAACTGCCGCGGCGCTTGCTGCCATATCATCCCGCAGATCCGGTGAGAACATCATGTGTGATTCAAAGCCGAGGCCGCCGCCGGAACCGTCGGCATTATCCAGCCCCGTGGTCATGTGCAGCAGCTGTCTGAGCGTGATCGCGGATCTTGGATCCAGCGGATCGCGCCAGGAGGAGACCGGTGCTGGTGCGTCGAGCTGGAGACGATTGTTTCTGACGAGAATCCCGGTGAGCGCGTTTGTTACGCTCTTTGCCATCGACCAGGAAAAGAACCTCGAATCTGGTCCGAAACCGTCGGCGTAGACTTCCATCACGATGCTGCCCTGGTAGACGACCAGCAGCGCTCTGGTGTCGGGTAGACCCGCAGGACTCCTGGCGTCGAACAATCCTCGCAGCACGTTGGCAATCAGCGTGCGATCCACCGCGTCGTGCAGGGCGGCGACCGGCCAGCCATGGGTGGGCCAGGGCGTATCCGGGCGTTGCTCAGGCAGGCTCGCGAGCGGCGTTTGTGCTGGAAGGGGCGTGGCGCTAAGCAGTGCGACGCTGATAAGCACCGTGCCGATGAGCAACTTATGAAACGGTAGCGCGTCGAGCACCCGCATCGCCTCTTTGGTAGAGATGTGGTGGAACTGTAGTAGAACCCGGTATCAGTGTCTTAGTTTCCGGACATGAGTTTCCGGACATGAGTTTCCGGGGATGACGCGCCACAGCGAATCAGCGTTCGCGCTTAGCGCGAATGGCCGAGGAGCTTACCGTAAATGCCGGCGCCGAATCAGATTTCGTTGAGTCGGCCGCGGCAGTAAACGGCGGCGTAGAGGAATGCCATACCCAGGATCACCCCCACCCACAAATCCGTGGTCGCGAACAAGGCCACCTGATCGCCAAGCGTGGTCAGATCTCCGATCTGTCCATCTTCGGCCTGGCCAAGAGAGGGCAGGGCGGCGAACTTCAGGTGATTGAAGATACCTGCTGTGATGATTGAAGTACCGAACAACAGCTTTTCGAGGAGCACGGGAACGAACGGGACGAGCGACGCCCACATGACTGGACTCTTGCTCGCTGTGGCAGACACAAGCAACAGCCAGCCGTAGAGCGGCAACGCCCAGAAGCCCTGGATGAAGTAGCCCACAAGTTGCTGCGCTGCACCTTTGAACAGGCCCGACTGCCACCACAGACGGCCGACATCTCCCAGATCTTCAGCGATGGCGACACCGGAGATGACAATCAGCAGGAAGATCTGTGCCAGGATCAATGCAGCGACCGTGGCGAGCGGTGCGATCCAGACGGCCAGCAGAATTTTGCTTGCTATTGAATCCAGGTCGCTGACTGGCATCGATTTCCAGAACAGTATGCTGCGGTCCTTGCGTTCGTCGTGGATACCACCGAGCAATACGAAGATGACGATTAAAAAATAGACGACTTTGAATGGCCAGGCGACACCGACTCTGAACACGTCCATCCGTGTTGCAAGCTCGCGATCCGTCAAGCCGTTGAATTCAGCGAGCTCGGCGATTGAGCTATCGCGTTCTACTTCTTCATGGATTCGTTCGTTGCCTTGTTGGGTTGTGAATTCGGAGGAGAAGTGAATATTGGTATGGGCTGAGCCAAACACGGCAAGACCGATGAGCGTCGCGACAACGAGCAATGCGAGAATTGCCAACGGTGCCCAGGCAAAAATCCGGTGTTCCAGTCCTTCGCGTGTGAGCAGTGCGACAAAAGCAGTCATCTAACGATCTCCTACCACGGCGACGAAGAGTTCCGGCAGATTGGGCGTGGAGACTTCGCCGAGTTCGGCGAGGCTGGCCTGATCGGCGCCGCGATAAATGAACTCCCGCCCCTGCAGTGAGTTCCTTTCACTCAACGGCTGCCGGGCACGCGCTTCGCTTTCCTTGTCCGGGGCGACATTGAGCTTGGCAAACTCAGTACCCACCTTATCCATTTCCAGCGCGAGACACTTGCGTCCTCGATTAATAAAAATGACATCGGTGAGGATGTGTTCGATCTCTCGAACTTCGTGCGTGGTCACCAGAATGCTGCGATTTTCCTCGTAGTAGTCGTTCAGCAACGTGTCGTAGAACTGCTGTCGATACAGAATATCGAGACCGAGCGTTGGCTCGTCGAGCACGAGAAGCTCAACCTCGATCGCCAGAATGAGCGCCAGGTGGAGTTGCACATGCATGCCTTTAGACAGCGCCTGCACTTTCTTGTCGATTCGAATGTCGGTTTTTGCCAGGGCGTCTTCGGCCCGCGCGCGGTTGAACGATGAGTGCACGCCTTCAACGAAGTCGATCAGATCGGACACTTTCATCCATCGCGGCAGGGTGCCGGTATCCGCGATATAGGCGGTGCGCGACATGAGCGCTTTGCGTTCGGTCGATGGATTGAGACCGAGCACGTTGAGATGGCCGTCATCAATGTGCGCCATGCCGAGAATGGCTTTGATAGCGGTCGTCTTGCCGGAGCCATTGGGCCCAATCAACCCGACGATGCGGCCGGGCGCAACTTCGAGGTCCAGCCCGTCGAGTGCGGTGACATCGCCAAAGGACTTCTTGAGGCCTTTTGCTTGAATGACGCTCATGCAGCACCGCCTTGCAGCAGTTCATCGGCCGAGAGTCCCAACAACCGAATCCTTGCCTCGATCTGTGGCCAGAGTTCTTCGAGGAACCGCTGCCGCTCGTTGCTGATCGCGCGATCACGCGCGCCTGCAGCGACGAACATGCCGATCCCCCGGCGCTTTTCGAGAAGTCCATCATCAACGAGCGTCTGGTACGCGCGGGAGACCGTCAGCGGATTGATGCGTTCCTGGCTTGCGACCTGCCGCACGGAGGGAGCTGCTTCACCCTCGGCGAGCGTGCCACGGATGATCCGATCCAGCACGAGTTGCGCCAGTTGGATATAGATCGGTTCATGTTCCTGCCATTCGGTCATAGCGTGACGCCTGTCGGGCGAGCCGGTCTGCACGGTACTGATTTAGTGTTGTACATTAGTAATACACTATAACGCAACCGAATTATCGGTAATTTGAGCGTTTACAGTGAATGCACCAGCGGCAGGACCTCCCGCACGAACAGCCGATCGCTGATATCCAGATGCAGCATGTCCACGCCCAGCGAGCGGAATTGCTCGATCTGGCGGACGATGGTCTCGGGTGAACCGATGAGCCGGGAGGCATAACCTTCATTGGTATCCAGCGCGCTCAAGGGATCGGCGTCGTTCTGCCACATGCCCTCGGCGCCGCTGACACGCGTGCGGCGTTGTGCGACCAGTTGCGGATCCACTCGCGCCAACCGGTTATCGATCTCGCTCCAGGCCTCCTCGTCAGTGGGTCGGCACAAAGGTGCTGCGTAGAGTGCGAAGCCGAGTTTTCTGCCGGTTGCCTCACAGGCTTTTCTGGCGCGCTCGATGATCCCGGCGATTTTCTCCGGCGGACCCCCATTGAGAAACATCGTGTCTGAATGCTGCGCGGCAAGCTTCATGGAGGCGTCGCTCTGACCGCCCTGGTATACGACCAGTGGGTGTTCGGGTCGTGGCTCGAGTCGCAGCTTGCGTACCTGATAATAGGTTCCGCTGAAACTGAATTCACGCTGCGTCCAGACACCTTTGAGGACGCTGAGGAACTCGGCTGAGCGCAGATAGCGTTCGTCATGGGTCAACGC
>Ga0114949_10003502_pt1 | contig 10015 bp, 7 predicted proteins | sample N074metaG_FD_83505 | JGI IMG/M metagenome (GOLD analysis project Ga0114949, IMG submission 83505) | Deep subsurface microbial communities from Kermadec Trench to uncover new lineages of life (NeLLi) - N074 metaG | ecosystem: Environmental > Aquatic > Marine > Ocean trench > Sediment | place... | reverse complement strand
GGAGGGGACGCCCGCGCTTGGGGTCGCCGGGACGGGCGATGTCCTGAGTGGGGTGGTCGGCGCGCTCGCGATGACCCTCTCGCCCATCGACGCGTCGATTGCGGGCGCGCTCTTGCACGCCCTCGCCGGGGTCGAGGCTTCGGTCGGGGACCGGGGTCTCATCGCGTCCGAAGTTGCCGATGCGGTGCCCGTCGTGCTGGCCCGCCAGCAGGGCCACTGAGCGGACGACCAGGCGACAGGTTGACACGACACCGTGTCATTCCGGGGACAAGCTGGCGCTCGGTCACCAACGTTGGCCCCGAATTGCTTGGGTTTTTCAAATGGCATCGCGGTTGCATTGAAGTCGAGGTGGAGACCACCCCGATGCAGAGCCAAGAACACTACAACGAAGAAATCCTGCCCTGCGTGCCCGAGCTTTCCCGGACCGCCCTTCGGCTGGCCCGAGGCACCGCCCTTGCCGACGACCTCGTTCAAGAAACCCTGGCGCGCGCCTGGCAGGCGCGAGCGAGCTTTCGCCCGGGGACCAACGCCCGCGCGTGGACCCGGCGAATTTTGTTCAACACCTACATCAACCACTATCGCAAGAAGAAGCGCGAGCAGGAGGCGCTCGACGAGCTACGCAGGGCGAGCCGGACCAGCTACCGCGCCGCGCACGAGGGGTTTGGCGACGAAGTGGCCGCTGCCCTGCGCGCGCTGCGACCCGAGTTTCGTGAAGCCGTGGAGCTCGTGGACTTGCGCGATCTCTCGTATCAGGACGCCGCAGACCAACTGGCCTGCCCCGTCGGGACCGTGATGTCCCGCCTTCACCGTGGTCGAAAGCGGCTCCGAAGTGTTCTCGAGGCGTACGCGCTCGACCAGGGCGTCCTCCGGAGCGCCGCCTAGCTTGTCCCCTCTCGGAGGAATACCCGACAAAACCGATGTGAAAACCATGGTATACGAGCTAAAGCCCCGTTAGCCTTGACGAAACAGCCGAGAGTTACATATTGGCGGGCATGGCAAAGACATACGCTGACTTGCTCCAGGAGGTGAAGGCCGCCATTCGGCAGGTCTCCCTCGAGGACCTGAAGGAGCGCCTCGAAGCGAGCGAAGATCTGATCCTCGTCGATGTGCGCGAAAAGGATGAGTGGCGACAGGGTCACGTTCCCGGTGCGCTCCACATCCCGCGAGGCTTTCTCGAGATGCAGGCGGGCTCGAGGTTGCCCGACGCGGACGCGAAGATCGTCACCATGTGTGCGGGGGGTATTCGTTCCGCGTTTGCGGCGAAGGTTCTCCTCGACCTCGGCTACACGAACGTCGAGTCGGCGAACCCCGGGATCAATCAGTGGAAGGACCAGGGCTTCCCAACGACACAGCCCTTTGCATTTACCGACGCACAGCTGACCCGCTACTCGCGCCATTTGTCGCTGCCCGAGGTGGGAGAGCAGGGGCAAGCGAAGTTGTTGCAGGGTCGCGTGCTGTTGCTCGGTGCGGGCGGGCTTGGATCACCGGCCGCCCTCTACCTCGCGGCCGCAGGCGTCGGCACGATCGGCCTCGTCGACGGCGACACGGTCGACGAGTCGAACCTGCAGCGCCAGGTGTTGCACGGTCTCGATCGCGTGGGCGAGTCCAAGGTCGAAAGTGGCAAACGCACGATCGAAAACCTCAACCCCGACGTGAATGTCATCCCATTCAACGAGCGCCTCACACGTCAAAACATTGATCGCATCTTCGATCAGGATTGGGACGTCATCGTTGACGGCCTCGACAACTTCGCCACCCGCTATCTCGTCAACGACGCGAGTGTGTGGAAGGACATTCCGGTCGTCCACGGGTCGATCTTCCGCTTCGACGGCCAAGTCACGACGTTCTGGCCGCGCCAGGGTCCGTGCTACCGCTGCTTGTATCCGGAGCCCCCTCCTCCTCATCTCGCGCCCTCATGCGCCGAGGCCGGCGTTCTGGGTGTTCTGCCGGGCGTCATCGGCACCCTTCAGGCGACCGAGGCGATCAAAATCATCCTCGAGCGTGGCGACCCCTTGGTCGGTCGGCTTCTGCAGTACGATTCGATGCAAATGCAGTTCCGCACCTTCAAGCTCCGCCGAAACAAGGACTGCCCGGTCTGCGGCGATCACCCGACGATCACCGACTACATCGACTACGAGCACTTCTGCTCGGGCGGCTGATCCGGGGCCGGTTCCGAGGCCGTGGTCCGGCCCCGGTCCCCGGTCTCGGTTTCGGCCTCGGTCCCGGACACCGCCGCTGTTACACTATCTTCATGCCCTGGGGGATCCTTCTATTGAGCCTCGCCGTTCTCACGGGCTGCGAGAACACCGCCGCCATCGAGCGCACCGAGCGTCAGCTCCGTGACGTCGATCTTCCGCGGGTTCAGGCGTTGGTCGATCAGGACCTCGCGCATCATCAGGCGGGTGTCGTGAAGGCGGCCGAGAAGCTCATGCCGGGCTTCTTGGTCCGCGACCCGGTGACGCGCGAGAAGCAAGTGCGAGCGGCGTTGAGAATTCTTCAGCAACCCAAGAAAGGTATTGAGGAATTCATCGCATCACCGATGTCCTTCTTGGCCGCCGTTGGGGTCGATGGGGTGGTCATCGCCCGTGATCGAGAGACGGATCGGATGAAGGGGAAGGACTTCAAGACGCGCTTCGAGGTCGTCCGCCAGGCTCTCGGTGGGGCCGCCGCCACGGGGCTCGGGGAGTTCTACGCGAAGGATCCCGAGGCGCCCTCGTCCTGGTCGATCCTGTTTGCCGCGCCGTCGCTTCGCGGCGACCAGGTGGTTGGCGCCGTCTTGGCCGGGATCCCCCTTTCGCGCCTGGCCCAGCGCCTGAGCAGACAGTTCCGAGTGGAGCAGAAGGAAGGCTCCCCCGTCTGGGTGTACCTCTACAAAGGTGAGCGCCTCTTCTATTGGGACACGCCACCGGAGGTCGATGCCCTGGTTCGAGACCCTGTCGCCCGCGCCCAGGCGCTTGCCGCCTCACCGGCTGGGTACACCGAGAAAGTGCGACTCCAGGGAGAGCTCCAGGTGTACGGCGTGTTCCCGCTGCCGCTGCTCGGCCCCGACATCGGGACGATCGTCTTTCGCACACCTGAGTGAAGTTTGACCGCTTACCCTGGTGTGACCAACACTATCGCGGTGTTGCGGGGGGTTGCGTCTTGGAGTGCGTGGGGCTGTGCCGCAGCCTTCTTCCTGCTTGGCGCCTTTCCCCTCTACAACGTCGACGCCTACGGGCATCTCGCCCAGGGCCGCCAGATCGCCGAGATCGGCGGCGTCCCGACCCTCGACCCGTTCTCGTTCTGGAAGCCCACTCCGCAACGCTGGAGTAACTACGAGTGGGGGTACGACCTCGGCACCTGGTTGATCTACGACCACTTGGGCCCGAACGCGCTCATTCTGATCAAGTGCTTGCTGCTCGCCGCGCTCGGCTACGTCCTCGTGGTGCTCGCACACCGACTCGCTAAGGGCGCGGAGCAGGCGGCGCCCCTCGCGGCGGCGGTGTTGATCCTCTTCGCGCCGTTGGCCCGGATTCGCTTCACGGTGCGCCCCCAGATCATCGGCCTCGTGTTCCCTGGCGTCTTGCTCCTGGGGATCAGCGCTCTGTACTCGGAGGGGAGCTCGCAGCGTGCCAAGCGGTGGGTCGTCGTCGGGCTCGGCCTCCTGCACGTGGTGTGGGTGAACATGCACGGCTCCCACCTGTTCGGCGTGCTCATCACCGTCTTGTTTCTAGCGTTTTCGATTCGCACAACCGCGTTCGCCTCGATGGTCACGTTGCTTGCGCTGCAACTGCTCGCCACCGCCTGCACCCCGTTCGGCCTCGACATCGTGACCGACGCCGTGGCCCACGTATTCCGTCCCGAGTACCGCGACGTCGTCACCGAGTGGGGCCCCTGGGCGCCCTCACACCCACTCTATTTGCTGATCGGTCCGATGCTGGCGGCCACCCTCGTGTTGGCCACGATGCGCCCGGTCACGCGATCCGGCCGCTTTGGGCTCGCCTATGGCGTATTCTGCGTCGTCGTCAGCATGATGGCGTTTCGCTCGATACGCTTCATTGCGCATCAGCTACTATTCACGGCGCCATTCATCGCCGCCGGGTTGGCTCAAGTCGAGTGGGTTCGAGGAGCGCGCCGTGTCGTGGCTGGCGCAGTGGGGCTGTCGTTCGTTTGGGCGGTCCTAGCAGCCCCGCGTCTCGAGCCGTTCGTTCCGTTTGGCCTTGGGGAGCCAAGGCTTGGGCACGCTTTCGCAGCCGCCAAAGTCATCAACGAGCACGTCGAACGACCTCGCATCCTTGCGCCGATTCAGGATAGCTGGCCGCTGATGTTCGCCGTTCCCGATGGCCGCTTCCTCGTCGACGGCCGCGTCCCGTTCTACGGACCCGAGTTCATCCGGAAGGTGGCGAACAGCTTCAGCGAGCCCGCCGCGCTGCGTGCGCTGATGGACAACCATGAGGTCAACACAGTCGTCGTCGACCACACGCGTGCGGGTCAGACGGCTGCCGTCGAGTACCTTTGGCATTCTGCAGAGTGGTCGCTCGGGCAGGTCCAAGACCGGCAGTCGCTCTTCGTACGCCGCGGCAGCGCGCCCTCGTTGGAGCCACTGCGAATCATCGGCCCTGGGTACCGCGTAGGCGGCTTGCTCGACCCCGCTGTCTCGGACAGCGACATCGACGAAGAAGTACGGCGAGTGGGTCACCATCAAAACTCGAAGGCGATCCAAGGCTGGATCCAAGGGCTCCGGCACCTTCGTCCGCTCGTCCGCGACGGCGAGCGCGCCGGGGTTCGTATGTACCGAACGGACGCCGAGCGCGAAGCCGCCCGTCGGGCCTATCGATCCCTGTCGGACGCCGCCAAGGTCTATCCGGGCTTCACGTCGATCGAGCTCTATCGCGCGATGGCCGCGATGGCAGCGTGCGACGAGGTCGAGGCCGCAGAGGCTCTCGACTGGGCGGCGTATTCCGGCGCGACCCGAGGCACTTCATTGGTCGCCGTCGAGCTGGGGCTGCGCACGGGCGATGAGTCCCAGCGCGCCGCAGCCGTGGCCCAGGTCACGCGACTGTCGGAACATCAGGAGAGTGCCCGTGATCCTTGGGTGGCTGCGATCTCACGCTCCCTCGACACCCGTTGTCCCTGAAGTTGCCGCAACGGGCCGCCGCTCAAACCGAGATGTCGCTGTCGCCGCGCACCAATATGCGTTGCGGCACCGTGATCCGAATCCCTAGCTCGTTGAATCGCTTGGCGATCCGACGCAGCATTTCCCGCCGGACCGCGAACAGCTTATCGGGCTGTGTCTTCACCATGAACTTGATGATCAACCCGTAGTCGGTGAACTTGTCTACGCCGAGCATGTCCGGGTCCCCGATGATCGAGCCCCTCCAACCCGGGTCCTGACCGAGCTCCTTGGCGATCTCGACCAGCGTCTCCATCACTTTGTCGACATCTTCGGTGTACCCAACGGCAACCTCGAAAACCGGGCGGCCCCAGCCGTAGGTTCGGTTGGTGACCTGATCGATGCTGCCGTTGGGAACGAAGTGCACGCGGCCTTCGAGGTCGCGCAAGACGGTGACGCGCATATTGACGGATTCGACGGTCCCCGTGATGCCGCTAACGCTGATCAAGTCGCCGAGCTGGTATTGGTCCTCGAGCAGAATCAAGAAGCCCGAGAGATAGTCTTTCATCATGTCCTGCGCGCCAAAGGCGATCGCAACACCGAAGATAGCCGCGCCTCCGAGGACCGTCTTGATGTCGACGCCCGCTTCTTGCAGCACGAGCATCACACCTAGCACCACGATGATGATGCGGGACACGCTTTGGAAGCTGAAGGCCAGCGTGTCCGCACGCCCCGTGCCGACACTCCGAGCACCGCGGCGTCTGCCGACCAGCGTCCGAGCGATCCCCCGCGCGGTCAGCTTCACGAAGACCAGCAGGAAGAGAGCGGCGGCAATGACCAGCAGCATGCGCGGACCCCGCTCCTTGGCCCAATGCGCGATGTTCTGCGGGTGAATAGGGCTCTCGAGCCACACGATACGTCGGCGAGCCGTCTCGGCTCCTTGCTCCTTTTCGTCGACGACCGCCGTGACATGCAGTTGCTCTTCTTCGAGGCGGGTATGCCTTTCGTGGAGCGACTTGATGTACGCGGCGCGCGCCTTCCCATCGTCCTCCGACTCATCGAGCCTGCGGCTGATCCGCCGGGTCGCGACTTCCATCCGAGAGATCTTCTCGCCCGGGGCGTCGGCGTCACGATACTTCTGCAGCCGCGCCTCGAACGCCTCGAGCGCGAGCTTCAAGTTTTCGAGCTCCTTCACGAGGGTCTCCGCGAGGCCCTCCTCGAATTTGATCTGCTCCTCGAGCGCCTGCTTCCGCTCGACGAACTCAGAGAGCCCGACCTTTGCGATCTGGACTTCCCGCTCTGCCTCGGCAAGCACGTTGGCCGCCTGGAGTTGCGCCGCGGTCATGGAGGAGGAGCGCTTGGCCTCCCTTGCGCTCCGGGGTAGTCGCAGGAATCGGCACGAGCGAGGGAATAGGGGGCGCCTTTCCTGCCTTGGCCGGCTCGGGGGTGGGTGCGGGCGCAGAAGGCTCGGGCAGCTCGATTTCGATTTCGCCGGTCAGCTCGCCGAGGGCGCGTTTCTCTATCGCGAGCTTCTCCTCCAAGGCTCCGATTTGCTCTCGGACGGCCCTCTCGCCGGTGAGCGCGAGATCGGTCTGCGTGTCGAAGAGGCCGTAGTCCACGTCGAGCTCTTTGAGCTCGGCGCGCAGTGCCTCTGCCTCTTCCTCGTCCGACTCAGGGTCCGCATCCAGCGCCTCGAGCTTCTCCTTCTTCTCGTTGCGCTCTTTGGCGATTTCCGCCATCCCGGCGGCCAAACGCTCGAACCAGTCGTCCCGGGAGCGGAGCTCGCTACGGAGCCAACGCAAATGCTGGGAGTCGAGCTCGATGACTTGGCGGATGCGCACCATGCGCTTGGCGTCCGAAGCCGCCTCGGGCGGCGTCGCGTCAGCCTCGGTCCCCCCCGTACCGGCCCCGGCATCGTCCTGAGCGAGGACGGGAGGCGCTGCTAGGCCACAGAACAGAACTGCGGTGACCCAGGTCCAGAATAGCGTCGGTTTCATCTCACCCTACATCATACATCAGGGCGAAGCTGTGTCAGCGCCTCTTCGGGGGACATCGTGAGCTGCCATGGCGCCAAGACACTGCGCTGGTCGACGGCGGCGCGCCATTCGGAGAGGAAACGTTCACGTGGCCACATGGTCGCGCCGAATCGGGCCAGATGCTCGGTATGCACCTGGCAGTCGACGATGCGGAAACCCCACATCGCCAAGTGCCCGAGCAAGGTCGTGAACGCGACCTTCGACGCGTCTGGCTCCGAAGCGAACATCGACTCGCCGGCGAAGGTCCCCCCGAGCGCGACGCCGTAGAGACCGCCCACCAGCTCGTCGTCGCGCCATGCTTCGATGCTGTGCGCGTAGCCCAGCTCGTGAAGCCCGAGATAGCCCTCCTGAAGCTCGCGCGTGATCCAGGTGCCCTGCTGATAGGGGCGCGGCACGGCCGCGCACGCGTTGATCACATCGCCAAAGACCGTGTCGGCCGTGACGCGAATCTGCCCCTTTCGGACGACCTTGCGCAGCGAGCGCGAGACGTGAGTGCGTGAGGGCGTCAACGCGAAACGCGGATCGGGGGAGAACCACAGGAGCGGATAGCCGCGCGCCGGCCACGGGAAGATGCCGTGCCGGTACGCGACCAGGAGTCGTTCCGGCGACACATCCCCGCCGACGGCCACGATGCCCTCTTCGTTGGCGTCTTCGGGGGCCGGGAACGAGAGTTCCTTGTCGAGTAGGTACACAGGCATCAGCGGACGCCGTATGCTAGCGCAACGCTGGGAAGGACAGAACGAGATCGTCGTCTTCGACTTCGGCGAGCGCTGTCCCGCCGTCCTTCAGGCTTCCAAATACCATCGCCTCGGCGAGCGGCTTCTTGAGCTTCTGCTCGACGAGCCGCGCCATCGGACGCGCCCCCATCTGCGGGTCGTAGCCGTGCTGCGCAAGCCACTCCCGCGCCGCCTTGCTCAGCTCGAGCTGCACCTGCTTGTCTGCGAGCATGTCGCTGAGTAGAGCGACCTCTTTGTCGACCACCAGGCGGATGACGTCCTTGCGGAGCCCGTCGAAGTACACCGAGGCGTCGAGGCGGTTGCGGAACTCCGGGGTGAAGATACGTTCGATCGCCTGTCGCGTGCGACCCTTTGCGAAATCTGTCGGTTCGTCGCTGCCAAAGCCGACGACCTTCTCCGTTGCTTCGAAGGCCCCGGCGTTGGTCGTCATGACGAGCACGATGTTGCGGAAGTCGGCTTCACGCCCGTTGTTGTCGGTGAGCTTCGCATGGTCCATCACTTGCAACAGGATGTTGAAAAGCTCGCTGTGGGCCTTCTCGATCTCGTCGAGAATCACGACGGCGTGAGGATGCTTGCGAACCGCATCCGTGAGCAGGCCACCCTGGTCGAAGCCGACGTACCCCGGAGGCGCGCCTATCAGCCGTGACACCGAATGACGCTCGCCGTATTCGCTCATGTCGAACCTGAGGAGCTCGACGCCCATCACTCGAGCCAGCTGTCGAGCCAACTCCGTCTTGCCGACGCCGGTGGGCCCGGCGAACAAGAACGACCCGATGGGCTTGTGATCTGCGCGCAGACCGGCTCGGGACAGGGTGATTGCGCTGACGACCTTCTCGATGGCCGCGTCTTGTCCGAAGATGACCTTGCGAAGCTCGGGGCCGAGCTCCTTGAGCTGGTCGCGCTCCTTCGTGCTCACGGATTCGACCGGTACGCGAGCCATCTTGCTGACGACCTTCTCGATCTCCTTGACCGTGATGCGATGCGTCCGCTCGCCCTCGGGGCGCATGCGCTCGAGTGATCCAGCCTCGTCGATCACGTCGATGGCCTTGTCCGGCAAGAAGCGGTCGACGATGTGCTTTTGCGCGAGCTGCGCCGCTGCCTCGAGCGCATCGTCGTCGTACTTCACGTCGTGGTGCTCTTCGTAGGACTGGCGAAGACCCTTGAGGATCTCGACGGTGTCTTCGACGGACGGCTCGTGCACTTCGATCTTCTGGAACCGACGGGCGAGGGCCCGGTCGCGCTCGAGATGCTTGAAATCGGTGTAGGTTGTCGACCCGAGGCACCGGAGCTTGCCGGAGGCTAGCGCTGGTTTGAGGATATTCGACGCATCCATGGAGCTTCCGGTCGTCGCGCCAGCGCCGACGATGGTGTGGATCTCGTCGATGAAGAGGATCGCGTTGTCCATTTCTTCGAGGCGCTTCATGATCGCCTTGAGCCGCTCCTCGAACTGGCCTCGGAACTTCGTGCCCGCGAGGAGGGCGCCCATATCGAGCGAGTAGATCTGTGCGTCTTCCAGCACCTCTGGGACGCGGCCTTCGTAGACCCGACGGGCAAGGCCCTCCGCGATGGCGGTCTTGCCTACACCGGGCTCGCCAACGAAAACGGGATTGTTTTTGCGGCGGCGGCAAAGGACCTGAATGGTACGATCGAGCTCCTCGTCGCGGCCGATCAACGGGTCGATGCGCCCCGCGGCGGCCTCGGCAATCAGATCGGTCGCGAACGCTTCGAGTGGGTCACGGCCAGCGGACGAGTCGTCCTCGTCGTCGTCGAAGTCGGTGTATGCGTCGCTCTCGCCGGGGACGATGTCAGTCCCCACGCCGTGTGCAATGTAGCGCTTGAGGTCGAGCGGACTCACCCCTGCCTCTTGCAACACGAATGCAGCGTACGACTCCTCCTCCTTGAGGATCTGAACGAGCACGTTGCTGCCGTCGATGGATCTCATCTCCGATGAGATCGCGTGAATCGCCGCGCGTTGAAGGACCCGTTCCACGGCCAGCGTTTGGTGTGGGTCGACCGTGACGGTCTCGGGCACGCGCGACAGGCGCTCCTGCATGAAGTCCTCGAGCTGCTTTCGAAGGCGGCGAAGGTCGGCGCCACATGCTCGCAGGGCCTTCGACGCCGCCGGGTCTTCGGTGAGGGCGAGGAGCAGG
>Ga0114949_10003497_pt1 | contig 10023 bp, 7 predicted proteins | sample N074metaG_FD_83505 | JGI IMG/M metagenome (GOLD analysis project Ga0114949, IMG submission 83505) | Deep subsurface microbial communities from Kermadec Trench to uncover new lineages of life (NeLLi) - N074 metaG | ecosystem: Environmental > Aquatic > Marine > Ocean trench > Sediment | place... | reverse complement strand
TGAATTATCGCTTCATTGATAACGACCTGGGTGGAATAAATGGGCAAAGCAGCGGCATTTTGACGCGAGTTATGGTCCTGCTGGAATAGTACTGCGGGTTGCGATCTGAAGTAGTAACATGCGCCGACAAGCAAAATAGAACCGACTACAAGGTATCTCCATGGGGAAACTACAATACAGACTGATGCGACTGTCTGTAATCTTGTTCATTATTGCCAGCCTCGGAGGATGTTCCAGCAGCGGAACACTCCGCTCGGACTACGATTCTGGCGCAGACTTCGGTGCCTACCAGACCTGGGACTTTATCGAGGATGCAGGCCCGGACTATGCGGGCTACGAGAGTATGTTTACTCGATACATGCTTGAGGCTATAACGATTGAAATGGACAAGCGCGGCTACTCGAAGTCAGACAATCCCGATCTGCTCCTTAATTTCAATGCTTATGTTCAGGACAAGACCAAGGTCACTACGACGTCTGCGCCGATGACCGGCGGCTACTATGGTTACCGGGGCGGTCATTATGGTGCGTGGGGCGGCTACGGCTACGGCACCGAAACCCGCGTGTCGCAATATACGGAAGGCACGTTCAACATCGACATTATCGATGCGAACCAGCACCAGCTTGTGTGGGAGGCGGTGGGTGTTGGCCGGATCACGGACAAAGTACGAAAAAATCTCCGAAAGACAGTAATGGAGGGCGTGCCGAATTTCTTTGCGCTTTACCCCTTTGTTGCCGGAGATCCGAACCCGGTAACGACAAAATAATCATGCGCCCGTGGGCAAGTGCCTGCGGCACCTGTCTAAAATGTAAATCGGGCGCGGACGTTAAACATCCAGATCGTGCTTTCAGCGGGATTAAGGGCAGGGTCCTTGATCAGCTGCGTGTCCGCAGTGATTGCGATGCGATCCTGTAACGGAAAGCGATAGAACACTTCAAGCGCGAGCTGGTCGCTCAGGCCCGGAGAGAAGGTACTTTCATTCGGCTCACCCCAGTTGACGCCGACACCAAGAAGCCCGGGAAAGTTTGGTGGTTGATAGCCAATCCCGGCACTCAGGGACTTTTGCAGCAGGGATCCGCCGTCATCGGCATAGCCGCCGCGTACAAACGGCATGAGATTGTCATTCAGGTAGCGGGAATAAGAAAACGCAAAACCCCATCCGCCCGGCACGCCTGCCGCATCCTGTCTGTCCTTGTGCCATAAAGTAATGTGAGTATTGTCAAAGATGATGCGTTCATGCGACGAGGTCCAGCCAACCTCGAAACTCGTAAAGTGCTCCCTGTCGCTGAAGAAATTGTCGAGCCCTTTAAACGGTTTACCCGGATCGCCGTTGGTGTCGGTAATGCTGGCGATTATGTACATGTTGTCGCTCACCATTGAGCCGTAGGCGATACCGACCGCCGCATCATTCGGCAGGCCGATCGCCGCACTGCCAGTGCTGAACGCGAAATTCATGAAGTGCAGCCAGGGGCTGGCAAGCGCGAAAGCATCAACATAGTCGCTAACGTCGAGCACTCCGGCGATCAAGGTGGAACGGCCACCGTTGAGGCGCTGTCGCCAGTACAGGTTTTGTGTCCTGAAATCCGAATCGTTGAACGGCGGTTCCTGTAATCCGACATAGCCCATCTGGCCTATCGAGAACGAAAACGGGGAGGTGTCCCCGTACGCATGCCGATGCTCGAACTTCCAGACCAGTGCGCCGACGCCCTGGTCCAGAAGATCCCAGGTGCCGTAGATACGGGCAATGCCGCCAGCGCCGGTGCTGTCCGTGGATGTCTCGGTGGCATATAGCAAGACACCGGTGTAGTCCCCACCGAGCGAGAGTCCATACTCTTCCTTGAGTCCTGTCTTCCATTCGACCCAGATCTCGCTGTCGTCCGCCATCTGGTTCTCGACGGCGTTAGGCCCGCCGAATCCGGGCGTTGTCACAGGCTCCGCTTCTTGCCCCATGGCGCTTTGCGCAATGCCGAGCGTCAGGGCGAAGAAGATCGATATGCGGGTGATGTCGGGAAAATGGCTTTTTTTCATGCGCTTGTATTCCGCGCGGTTGTAAATGCACCGCAGAAGTGACAGTAACGTCATCTTCTGGCAATTAGCTGTCAATTCAGGCGTTTCAGTCGGGACTATTGGCGTAAAACGCCAACTTTATGCACCAATCTGCTGCTAAGCTATGCCTGTAACGTCAAGAAAATATGGCGATAGAAGACCAAATGATACACAACGAAACCAAACCCGGCATACCGCTGATACGACTCAGTGTAATCAATCCTTTCCTGAAGGAGTTGGTATCGCGTGATATAGACCCGGGCCAGTTGCTTGAGGAGCAGCGCCTGCCGGTACAGATTCCGGCCTCCAGCGATCTGTTTGTGTCGGCGCTCTGTATGTACTCGATGGTGGAACAGGCGGCAGCATTGGCCAACGATCCGTTTCTGGGAGCAACCATTGGCAGCAAGCTGGATTTGCTGTCATGGGAGCCGATCGCTCAGGCAGCCGACGCGGCCGTAACCGTTGGCGATTTGCTCAATCGCTTTATCTTGAATTCTAAGGAACACGCGTCATCGACGCAGTACTCGCTTGAATCCACTGGCAATCGGACAACATTTAGCCTTAGACGTGTCGTCGAACCACCGTTTGACCCGGCACAGAACGATGCTTTCTACCTGGGATTCATGAGTCGACTAATGAAAAGTGCGACGGGGGAGACCTGGAATGCGGCAAGCGTTTTGATCTCAATGTCTGATCCGCTGGCAGTGCCGCAGATGTTCAGGGAACTGCGCATCGTAAAGGGTGACCGAAGCGGCTTTCGCATCAGTTTTCCGACCGAGTGGTTGTTCGAGAAATTCGAGAAAACCGCGTTCAGACATCGAATTCAGCAGTCAGGCGAATCACAAACGCCACAGTCACTCATTGAATCTGTGCATCGCGCAATTGCGCCGCACCTACACGACGAAGATCTCACCGTCGAACGAGCTGCGGAGCTGTGCGGCATCGACAAACGGCAACTTTCGCGAAAATTACGAAGTAAAGGCACGACGATCAACAAGGAAATTGCGAACTTGCGGCAGGAACGGGCAACGAGCGCACTCGTAAAATCCGATCAACGAATCGCGGAAATTGCCACCAAAGTCGGCTTCAGCGACCCAACCGTTTTTTCGCGTGCATTCAAGACTTGGACGGGGCAGTCGCCACAGGAATATCGACGAAACAACAGAAATTAGGTAAGGGAGAAAACAATGAAACAACGAACAAAATTACTAACCACTCTATTCACCAGCCTCGCACTTGCGATTCCGTCAATCGCAATCGCACAAGACGAGGAGCCGAAACAGACGCTATTTATTAATGTGCAAATCTTTGATGGCGTCAACGAAGAGCGGATGGCTGGCAACGTGCTGGTCGAAGGCAATCTGATCAAGCAGGTCTCGGCGGAAGCCATCTCGGCACCGGGTGCGACTGTCATCGATGGTGGCGGACGTACCCTGATGCCAGGGCTGATCGAAAACCATGCGCACCTGATGCTCATGGGGCCAACCCTCCCAGCTATGGAGGGTATGACCACGTGGGAGGATTTCGCGATCCACGGGTCCAAGATGGCCGAGATGTATTTGATGCAGGGTTTTACTACGCTGCGCGACGCGGGCGGCGCCAATGGAGGCCTGCAGCGGGCGATCAACGCGGGCACCATCATCGGCCCCCGGGTCTACCCATCAGCCGCTTTCCTGGGTGGCCGAGGTGGTCATGCGGATTTCGCTAACTATTCCGCGCTGATGGGTGATCCCACCAACTTCTCCCGGCTGAACATGTTGCAGGAGGTCGACGGCGTGGACGACATGCTGAAGGCCGCTCGCAACAATTTCCGCATGGGGGCCAGCCAGCTCAAGGTGATGCAGTCGGGCGGTGTTGTATCGGCCTTCGATCCTTGGGAGATGGAGGGCCGCACTGTTGCGGAGATAAGTGCAGCGGTGGAGATCGCTGAACAGTATGGCAGCTACGCAATGGCTCATTCATACAAGAAAGCGTCAATCCTGCGGGCGCTGGACGCAGGCGTGAAGTCGATCGAGCACGGCTTCGGTTTCGACTGCGAAGTCGCCAGGGTAATGAAGAGAAAAGACGCCTACATCACGACGAACCTCACTGCATTCGCGCCGGGCTTGCTCGACATTCCCGCAGTGAAGAACGTCCCCGCCAGCCTGAGAAAGGCGAAATCCGCGTCCGCCACGTTCGCCGGCTACATCGACAATATGAATCGATGCCCGGTGAAACGCGGTTATCATACCGACTGTGTAGGCAACGTTTCTGCATGCTCCAAGCAGATCGCCTACGAGAAGTATCTTAACGGAGAATACTTCGGTCCCTACAATGCACTGGTCGCGATGACCTCGGTCGGCGGCGAGATCGCGGCGATGACTGGCGAGTTTATGAATCCCTATCCCGATGGTAAACTCGGCGTGATCGAGGAAGGCGCTTATGCCGACCTCCTGATCGTGGATGGCAACCCGCTTCAGGATTTGTCGTTGATCGGAACCAATGACAAATGGTTTGACGCGCCGACGCCACCAGAGAGCCCCGAAACCATCCGTATCGTCATGAAGGACGGCGTGGTTTACAAGAATACGTTGTAGCGGCTTGGTGGGCGAGTCAGCAATTTTCTGGCTAGCACTATCGATCAATCCTCACCGATCAAGAAGGCATCGGTTATCAAAGCGGGAGAATTAGGGGCGGGCTCCTACCAAGCGCGCGATGCATTAGAATAGTGTGATGAAACTCCGACCAAAGAAACTTCGTGCAATTGTTCTCCAGGTGATCCTCGTATGCATAGGGGCTCTGGCGTTCAGTATCATTGTGCCCGGCCTGGCGAACGCACAAGAAGTGGACGAACAGCTAGAACTGGCGCCATTGCCGGAAGAGGTCGCGGCCGATTTCGATCAAAGGCTCTCCGAAATTGCGTTGCAGGATGGTGATATTCAGCAATTACAGGCTCGGGTTGATTCAAGTGAGGGATTGCCGGCACAGGTCCTCGCAATTCGCCGGGACCGACTCTGGACGTCGATGTTTCAGAACACCCTGGCGTTAGCGAAAGACGTCGCTGATCGACGCGATGATGGGCAGGATGCATCGGAATTTCTGGATCGGCTGGCTGTTCAATCATCCATGTTGTTGCCAGAGGCGATCGTGGCAATTCAACGGGCGCGGAGCAGGGTGATTTTTCCAACGGAAAAAGCACCTCCGGAAGAGTATGTCGTGGATGATCAAATTCTCTTTCAGCAGGTACGTGGAGTGGACAATCTGTATCGTACGTTGATGCAGTACGTAGGAGTGGCAAGTAGGTTTGATCTCGATGCGTCACCCGCAATAGATTTCATGACCGCCACTTTAACCGACACCGCAGCAAATCGATCCATTTTTCTGGAATTGGCGATAAACGACGTTGAGACGTTACGAGCGGCAGCTGCGACCTTGCCGAACAATTCGGGCCTCGCCGATCGCTTGAGTGCTGCAGAAACCAGGGTCAAAATGACCGCCAGGGCAATGCAGGAAATCATCAGATTGATGAATGCGCTGGATCTCAACACGCGCCTGTACCGGCAGCAGGTACTGAGGGTAACAGGGGAGATTACGACCGATGTGCTTGACGTCGGCATCATGGCGAATCTCGTCAAAGAGTGGACCGCATCCATTGTCAGTCTTGTCGCCAGTGAAGGTCCAAAATTGGCATTCCGTCTCTTTCTGGTGACGTTTATTCTGTTCGTGTTTTTCCAGTTCTCGAAATTGGTGCAAAAGGGCGCAGAGCACGCACTAACCGCCTCGCGGTTGCAGATATCGCACTTGTTGCGTCGCATGATTGTTTCGACTATTCGTAATCTTGTAGTTATTTTCGGCGTACTCCTGGCAATTTCTCAGTTGGGTATTTCACTTGGGCCATTGCTGGCCGGCCTTGGCATTGCCGGTTTTATCATTGGCTTTGCCTTGCAGGATACGCTTTCCAATTTTGCATCCGGGATCATGATCTTGCTATATAAGCCTTTTGACGTTGGGGACGTGGTGGATGCCGGTGGTGTCAGTGGCAAGGTCAGTCATATGAGCCTTGTCAGTACGACATTCATGACCTTCGACAATCAGAAATTGGTGGTTCCCAACAATAGTATTTGGGGGGCAGTGATCACCAATGTTACGGCCCAACGCACGCGGCGGGTAGACTTGGTGTTCGGCATCTCGTATGGCGACGATATCGACAAGGCTGAGAAAGTGTTGCACGAAGTCGTCGACGCCCATGATGCGGTACTGGACGAGCCGGAACCGACGATCAGGTTGCACGAACTGGGAGAGTCGTCCGTCAACTTTATCGTTCGCCCGTGGGTGAAGACCGATGACTACTGGGATATGACTAAAGCCGTCAAACAGCAGTTTGATAAAGAAGGAATTTCGATACCATTCCCGCAACGGGACGTACATGTTTATGAACATCAGTCCTGAGACGTTGATTTCAAATTGGTTCACAAATAGAACCGTGAAGCACTATCAAGATAAGGGAGAAAAAATGCATAAGATAATTATTGGCGGCTTGGCGCTCATGTCGTTTGCTTTGACAGCGACGAGCTGGGCGTGGGACCCGGACGACGCGGAGGAGTATCACGCCAAAGCCCAGGAGGCGATTGCCGAATTCAAGAAGAGCGATCCGAGCATTCAAAGATTCTTTGACAGTTCTGTCGGCTACGTCGTTATTCCAACGGTCGGCAAGGCTGGCTTCGGCATAGGTGGCGCCCGTGGTAAAGGTGTGCTTTACGAAAATGAAGCAGTGACGGCCAACGTGACCTTGTCTCAACTTAGCTTCGGTTTTCAGTGGGGCGGACAGGCCTATAGCGAGTTCATCTTCTTTGAAGACGCGGCTACACTTACAAACTTCAAACGTGGCAATTATGAACTGGGGGCCCAGGCTTCCGCTGTTGCGGTGACAGCTGGCGCGTCGGCGGACGCTAATTTCAACGGCGGCATGGCCATATTCACCCAGGTAAAGGGTGGCCTGATGTATGAGGCTTCTATCGGCGGACAGAAATTCAAGGTAGAGCCGAAGGAATAGGGTAAATCATAGAAAACCGGCGCGGCTTCGTTAGCGGCGCCGGTACTCTTTTTCGCTCGAGATTTCTATGAGGTCTAGCTGCTGTCTCCTGTCACAGGGGCCGAACTACCGGCGACGAACGGGTAACCCGCGAAAAATTTTGGCACGCCTTCCTTGACGCCTTGCTCAAGATTTTCCAGCGCATCTTCTGTCACCTTACCAACGCCTACCGCCTCCCAAACTAGTTGATTTTTGGCCTTGTCGACCAGGTCAATGTTGAAAGTACCCTCGGTGTATTGCGATACATGCGTTTCAGTCGAGTAGCCATAACCAACTCCCCAGCCGCTGTATCGTCCGCCACGATAGCCGTAGTAGCCGCCGGTCATCGGCGCGGTCGATTGCGTGACTTTAGTCTTGTCCTGCAGGTTGGCATTGAAGTTAACCAGAAGGTCGGGCTTGTCTGATTTCGTATAGCCGCGTTTTTCCATCTCGATCGTGATGGCGTCGATCATGTAACGTGTAAAAAAGCTTTGGTAGTCGCCAGTGTCCGGTCCGGCACCTTCCATAAAATTATAGGTTCGATAGGAGCCGAAATTTGCGCTGTGGTCATAGTCATAGATGATGTTTGGGCCGGAAGCACAGCCACCCAGGGCAGTGATCGCCAGGCCAAGGATCACACCACCGAATTTTGTTGGTTGTTGAAGTGCACGCATTATTTGACTCCGCAATTTTTTGTCGAATTCTGTCGATCAGGCAGCCATACTACTATCAATCTGGAACCAGTCCAACGTCAGGAGTGCTTGAATGTTGATTCGCCCGGCAGCTCTATTCCTAGTCTTGTCCGCTACATTGTGGTCCGTGACATCTTTGTCCCAATTGTTATCTGAAGAAGATCGGCCGCGCGTTGCAGTTGTTCTTGGCGGCGGCGGGGCCCACGCCATTGCGAGCCTTGGCATACTCGAGGAGCTTGAACGCGAGCGAGTGCGGATCGACGCGATAGTCGGCACTGGCATCGGCGGAATGATTGGCGGTCTGTACGCTTCTGGCATGACGACTGCCGAAATCAGGGAATTGTTTGTTTCGACAGATTGGAGAGACATTTTCGATCCCGATACACGCCGTGAAGATCTCTCATATCGCCGCAAACGCGATGATGACGATTTCCTGATCAAATATCGGGTTGGCATCAAGAACGGACAGGCGCAACTGCCTGCGGCGTTGATTCCTAACGGCAAGTTGGCCCGCCTGCTGCAGTCGTCCGTAGTGCACACAAAGGGCATACAGAGTTTCGACGATTTACCTTTGGCATTTCGCGCGGTCACGATGGATTTACTGACAGGTGACCAAGTTGTCCTTGATTCCGGTTCACTTGATCGTGCGATTCTTGCATCGTTAACGGCGCCGGGCACCTTACCGCCAGTACAAATCAACGGCCAATACCTGGTAACTGGCAGTCTCCTGAATAATCTCCCGATTGACGTTGCACGTGGACTGGGCGCGGACGTAATCATTGTGGCTGATGTGGGTCCGTACTTGCGAACGGCCGATGAAATAAATTCCGTGTTCGGGATCGTCGATCAGGTGAGCCATATTTTGCAGAGACAAAACAGCGCAGCCAGCCTGGCGACCTTGCGTGAATCGGATATCGTAGTCCGGCCAGTCAGCGTTCCCGCCCGCGAAACGGATTTCTCGGCACTTGAGGAGCGATTTGCCGCAGGTGCGAAGGCAGTAGCTGCCGTTGCTGATCGACTCGCAACAATTCGGGTTAGCGATGCCGAGTTCCGGAGATCCGAAGCCGATCGGCAAGAGAGACGCGACACGAATCCAGTCATATCCGAAATTATTCTGACTAACGAATCCCAGGTGGATGATGCGTTAATACTCGCCCAATTGAGCCAGCCGCTCAACGCGCCGCTGGATAAAGAGCAACTGACCGTTGATATGCGCAAGATTTACGGCATAGGTGCATTTTCGACAGTTGACTTTAATCTGCGGCCGCAGGGAGAGAATTCAATCCTGGAATTACGGACGATCGAGAACCGTTCGGGAAATCGCTTTTGGCGATTTGGCCTATCGCTGCAGGATGACTTTGAAGGCAACAGCGCCTATACCGGATCAGCGAGCTTCACCTGGACACAAATCAACCGACTCGGCGCCGAATGGCGAAACGTTGTGCGTCTCGGTGAAATCCAGCAACTAGCGACAGAGTTTTATCAACCCGTCGATAAATTGGGGCGTTACTTTGTTTCCGCTCTCGCGTCAATCGATGAAAATAATGTTAACAGTTTCGTAAACGGTGCCATTGTAGACCAGTCCAGGGTTCGCCGCGTTCTGGGTCAACTTGCGGTGGGCCGGATTTTTGGCAACTCCGGTGAAATCCGGGTGGGTACGGTATTCGGATCCGGAACGACTCAATCGAACATTGGCAGCCCCTATCCATCTACGACATTCGACGTTGGCGGCATTAAGGCGTCGGCCAGTTACGATTCTCTCGATAATGTCTATTATCCCCAAAGAGGTCTCACAGCCTCCGTAGGCTGGATAGGGCTGCGAGACTCGATGGGAGCTACCACTGACCTTGACGTCGTCGAAGGAACGTTTGGCAGACCAATGTCCTGGGGCGCAAATACGCTTGTCGGTTCCCTGAAGATTCAGACACAGCTCAAAGAGGTAACGGGTGTCGAAAACCTGCTATCGACAGGTGGATTGTTTAATTTGTCTGGGTTCCAACGCGACGAACTGAGCGGCCGGCATACGGCAGTTGGTCGCCTAATCTACTATCGGCGGATCAGATCCAACCCTATCCGGGGCTTGCTCGACGCTGCGCTTTATGTTGGTGGATCCGTGGAATTGGGCAACGCCTGGCAGAACTCGAGTGAAGTGAAACTCAGTAATTCGCTGTTTGCGGGTTCCCTGTTTCTTGGTGCGGATACCTTTATTGGACCGATTTACCTGGCAGGCGGTCT
>Ga0114949_10003496_pt1 | contig 10024 bp, 7 predicted proteins | sample N074metaG_FD_83505 | JGI IMG/M metagenome (GOLD analysis project Ga0114949, IMG submission 83505) | Deep subsurface microbial communities from Kermadec Trench to uncover new lineages of life (NeLLi) - N074 metaG | ecosystem: Environmental > Aquatic > Marine > Ocean trench > Sediment | place... | reverse complement strand
CACCATTTTGGGGTATTTCAAATCCAGTCTTAATTTTCTGCCTTGTGGTCCATAAAAACCGGGAGAGGTTATCGTATTTCCCGATATCATGTCATACCCAATCTGCTTTTTCAACAATTCTGATCCCCTGGCAAGATAAGGCGTAAATGGAAGTCCAATCTTTTCCCTGATTTCCTGAGAAATCTCGATTTCAAATTTGCTTTGAGGAAATTTGTAAAAATGCATGAGATTGTCGAGCCCAATTCCATACTCAGATACTAAATGTGCGCCAATTGGGATATCGTTCTGAAGTGATTCTGAGGTTCCTATTCTAATAATCTTCAGTTTCTTCTTGCGAGGTTTTAATTCCCTGGTTGATAAATCAATATTGAAAAGTGCATCCAATTCTGTCATTAAAATCTCAACATTGTCAGTGCCAATACCCGTGCTAACCACTGCTAATTTTTTGCCCTTATATTTTCCTGAGTGTGTAATGAATTCTCTTTTATTCATTTCAAAATCAATACTATCAAAGTATTGACTTACCAGATACACACTCCCGGGATCACCAACAACAATAATTGTATCCGAAACATCACCAGGTTTTAGATTCAGATGATAGACACTTCCATCTTTATTGATAATTAATTCTAATTCCGGAATTTTTGGCATTATACAAGTTATTATAATTGGCGGTATAAAGAAAAAATCAGCGGATATTATACCGATTTAGCTGGATTGCCAAAGACTGTCTGGTTATCTTTCACGTCTTCAATAACAACAGAACCAGCTCCTATCCTGGCATTATTTCCAATTGTTATTCCCGGAACTATTGTAACACCAGAACCAATGAATGTGGATTTCCCTACTGATACTCCCGCCCCAACCAGACTTCCGGCCCCAATTTGTACGAAATCTTTAATATGGGAATTGTGGTCTAAAATACTTCCAGACATTACAAGGCAATGATTCCCCAGTTTCATGTTAGAATTAATAATTGACCCGGAATCTATAAAGTTTCCGTGCCCTAAGTGTGCATATTTTGATACCTCAGATGATTTATGAATTGCATTGACAGGCACTATATCACGATCCTGAAGCATATGCACAAGTGTTGATCTAATAGAATTTTCATCAGTGGCAATAAAAGCTTCGGTTCTTTCGCCAATTTCCCGAAGTATACTTTCGTCATCCATCGTACCCAGTACAGAAATATCATTTATTTCCGTGCCTTTTAAATCAGGATCATCATCAAGAAAGCAATATACAATCACCCCATTGCTATCAAATATTGCCTGTGCAGCCTGGCCAATTCTTCCCGCACCTAAAATAATTACCGGCTTATCCAACTTTTTTGTACAAAATTAACTGCTTCCGGGCACATCTCGTCGGTGAAACTTAAATAACCTTTTTACAAAAGGATCCGCCAAACTGATATAAACCAAGAATGGCAGAAACGCGGATTTATATCTTGCCAGGGTGCCTATATTAGGTGTAGAGTAGGCCAGGAATGCAGCCAAAATAAATATATAGACAATAGCGATAAACACTAAAATGCCATTATTTGAGACGTTAAATCTCCAAAAACTAACAAGTCCTGCGACTGAAAAAATAAGCACTAATAAATTTTCTACAGCTGCAATATTCCTCGGAAAACCACTTACTTCCCACGGCAGAGGTTGAAACAGCCCGGCCCAAATTGCCCTTGGCAGGTTTTTGGCAAATGCCATAAAATTTGATCCAAAATCCGGGAAGTGAATAAGATCTTCAGTGTTGGATATACTAACAAACAAATCATGATTGGACACAATCACATCCATGATATTATCCAATCGGAGGTTTGGATGAACCAGGGAAGCAACAATAACAAACCAAACAAAAAATGATAGCCAGTACAACAATTGTCTTTGAAATTTCCAGTGTGTTCCCACGGATCTGCTTTTTAAAATACCTAATATCAAGGTAGGTGTAAGTACCGCAATTAATACCGCCGCATAGTAATATTTCAATATCCATAATAAAAAGAGAAGGAAAAATGAAAGCAGAACCCTGCGTTTATGAATGACCTTCCCTTTTGCAATCACAGGAACATAAAGTGCCAGAATCCAGGCCAAAAGACCAATAGCAACTGCTTCTTTTGTTATTCCTGAACTCCAGAACACAACTGAAGGAAAATATATAAATGAAACAATGCTGGCAAACCTGGTCCATGGGAAATATGTAGCCAACTTATCAGCTAAAGTCCACAGGCCTGAATATGCAAAGAATGAGAAGTAGAATCCTGTCACCCAATAGTTTCCATTTGTAAATATGTGCAGGATACTAACCGCCTTGGCCATAAAAAACGCGCGGGGTTGATCGATTAATTTCAACGTACCCCAAATGTCATTTGCCTGCGAATTGTATAATAATATTTGGAAATATTGACCCGGATGTTCGTAAAAAGCCCTGGATAATCTCATACCATCCTCATGGAACAAAATTGTGTCACCTTCCTTATAGTATACTATGTAAAGTAACCCAATAGCAACACCTGAAACCATTTTGAGAACCAATCCTGAAAAAAAATATCTCGCAAGCGGCTTGTGTCTTATTTTTCTGTGCATGGCAATTGCCATTACAAAAAGAATAACAACATTTATAATCAATAATGGATCAACCATTCGCAGCTGTGCGGTTAAGAATTGAAGTGCCAATATTACACCATAAACATCTTTTTTGTAAGCACTGAGTTTGAAACAGTTCCAGCACTCCCTGGCTATCTGCAGAGGATTCGCATACGTACCCTGCTTCCTGCCATTTTTTTACGACCCGGTTTGATTCGGGTTTAATCAATTGAAGGTAGCTGATGGCCCGTTCCATATATTCATCCCTATTGTGTACTTTGCTATATGCGACCAGTAAAGGTATAGTCGTATTTACGATAAGGGTATCAATGCTGGAACCACCAATTTCTGATTTTTTTCTGGAAGTCTCTAACCCAAACCTGTAATGATTTTGCCAATATTCGGAAACCGGTGGTTTTAATTGTTGTCGAATTTTTTGAAGGGATCCAGAACCGGTTAAGAGATCAAATATATGTTTTTCATGGTGTATCACGGACGCTAACTGGGCAATACGCAGAGTGGGGAAATTTGGCGGTCTGAGTCTGCCAAAACGCCACAATGATTGTTTGAGAACTTTGCTCTCAAGATTGTATTTGTTTCTCAGAAAATGATATTCATTTTTTAACATGAAATGATATTTGTCGGGTGATCTACCTGCAAGAAATCCTGCCTGTCCAAAAAAGATCGCTTCAACTTTTGAAAGATTATTTACTTTGCTGAGGATTGGCAAGGATACCGAATCAACTAACAACTGAAAGGGCTCTTTATTTATTTTGAATCCAAAATTTTCAGCCATGAGTTTAAATGCGATTTCGTTCCAATCTCCGCGATACTTTTCATATAACTCCATGACCCGTTCGGACTTTCTCTCCAAACGATTTACAAGGGCTTTTTCAATGGTATTTACTTTGGTCACCACATTCACAGATTTCCAGTGCGGTTTACATATGATTTCTTCCGGTGAATTGGAAAATCGATCGTACGAAGAGATTAACTCAGGATCAATTCTGTCCTTTAGAATTAAAGTAGGAATGCTGGATCCATCGGCTCTGCATATTTCTTCGTCATGTTCATATACAACGTGTAAAATAACACCATTATATACCGGGTCATGCTGATGCTTGTGTTGATTCCACATGGATGATTTTAAATGTATTTCAACAAATCCCATCCATTCCATCCTATCGATTTTGATTCGGGATTGGCTGAAATCAGGACCTGCATCCAGATTATGGTGCCCTACGTGTATGATTTGTAATGATTCTCCATTTTCCAGCTTTAAATCAATTGTATTGAAGTTTACAAATTGCCAGATATAATGAAGAAAATCTTCATTCATATGCTTTACATATAACGTTGCAAAAGTTCGCTCATTTTATCTCTCAACTGCATAGAAGACTTTCGGGCCATTGATGCGAAATCATCACCGTCTGAGGCGTAAATGATGCTGCGAGAAGCGCTTACGATTAAACCGCAATCAGAATTTATTCCATTTGAAGCAACTTCCTCCAGATTCCCTCCCTGGGCTCCGATACCAGGCACCAGTAAAAAATGATCTGGTACAAGATTGCGTATGTGCTTCATGTATGAAGTCTTGGTGGCTCCCACTACAAACATTAAATTTTCCTTTGTTCCTAATTCAGATATACGTTTCACCACAATTTCAAAAAGTTCCATTTCCTCGACATCAAAAAAATCATCATGATCCCCTGCGATGTCCAGATGCTGAAAATCTTTGCTTCCCGGATTAGAGGTAAGGGCAAGCACAATGGCCCATTTCCCCTTATACTCGAAATAAGGAAGAATAGAGTCATGACCCATATAAGGAGAGACCGTTATCGAGTCAAAATCCATTCTTTCAAAAAAAGCACGCGCATACATTTGGGATGAATTTCCTATATCTCCTCTCTTTGCATCTGCTATTGTGAAAACGTCATCGGGAATAAATTCCATTGTTTTCTCCAAACTTTCAAGCCCGCCAGGTCCCAGGGATTCATAGAAGGCAAGATTAGGTTTGTAGGCTATAGCATAGTCGATTGTTGCATCTACAATAAATTTATTGAACTCATAAACCGGATCATCACTTGATAAAAGATGTTTTGGGATTTTCTTAATATCCGTGTCTAATCCAACGCACAGAAAAGATTTTTTTTCTGTTATGCTTTTGATTAAATCGTCTCTGCTCATTAAGTAAAACTATAAAAAAAGAGCACTGAATAAAAGTATCTCCAGTGCTCTTCTACATGTTACTTAATATTTATTAGAATTAATTATCAATTCGAAGATCAATAACTTCAACGCCATCATATTTATCGGGATCAAAAACAAAATAACTATCAGGCAGTCCTGCATTCTGATTGAAATCGGAAATATCATATGTATATCTATTTCCTGATTTTGCATACATGGTGAATTTCTTCAAAATACTATCAGAACTAGCGATATAAAGCCTTATTTTGAAATAATCACTGTCTTTATCCTCAGGTGATAAATCTACCAACTGGTAGGATTTCCCTCCGATTGTTTCTTGTCCAAATAACATGTATTTATATCCATTTTGGTATATCGAATAGATATTAGATGGTGTTACATCTTCATCTTCCGGGATATAATTATCGATGTTTACTTCATTTTCCTCTACAAGATAGGTCCACACATTGCCATCGTTAATGATAATCTCCTGTTCCTCCGCCTGCATTTTGAATTTGTCACCTTTAATTCCAATTTTCCCATTAAATGTATCGTGTATATCATCCTCATCATTGTCAAGGGTATAGACAATTGTTGCAGTAAATGATTCTATGGTTTTATACTTTGCACTCATATTATCAAGCACTTTTTTTGCATCTGCATCTCGCTGTGCCAAAACAGCTCCTCCAATTAGTATGAACGCAATTGATAATGTCCATCTCTTCCAATAATATTTCATTTTATTTCAGTTTATTACTTTCTAAATTTATTCTTCTGATCCACTGATCTCATTCAATAATTGATCTAAAGCATATTCATCCTGGACCAAAACTTCCCTTGCTTTACTGCCCTCAAATGGGCCAACAATTCCAGCAGCTTCAAGTTGATCAATTAGTCTTCCTGCTCTATTGTATCCCAGCTTTAACTTTCTCTGGATTAAGGATGTACTTCCTTGTTGGTGCAATACAATTAAACGAGCCGCTTCATCAAACAAAGCATCACGGTCGTCCAAATCTACCAATTTTGATCCTTCTCCGCTTTCATCAATATATTCAGGCAATAAGTATGCCGAATCATATCCTTGTTGCTGACCTATGAAATCACAGACCCGCTCAAGCTCATCCGTATCCACAAATGGCGATTGCAGCCTGATCATATCAGAGCCTTGTGAAAGCAACATATCTCCCATTCCTACAAGCTGATCTGCACCACCTGCATCCAAAATGGTTCTCGAATCTACTTTTGAGGTTACTCTAAATGACATCCTTGAAGGGAAATTAGCTTTAATGACCCCCGTTATTACGTTTACTGATGGTCGTTGCGTGGCTACGACAAGATGAATCCCTATTGCTCTGGCGAGTTGTGCAAGACGTGCAATGGGTGCTTCAATTTCTTTTCCAGCTGTCATCATTAAATCTGCCAATTCATCTATAACAAGCACAATGTAAGGCAAATATTTATGACCCTTCTCCGGATTTAATCTTCTCTCAACAAATTTTTTGTTGTATTCCTTTAAGTTTTTGGCACCGGCATCTTTCAATAAATTATACCGGTTATCCATCTCAATGGTGAGTGAATTCAATGTATGTATTACTTGTTTGGTATCGGTTATGATAACCTCTTCCGATCCGGGCAATTCTGCCAGAAAATGTCTTTCCAGTTTATTATATAAAGTAAGCTCAACCTTTTTAGGATCAACAAGAATAAATTTCAATTGAGAGGGGTGCTTCTTGTAAAGTAAGGATGTAAGAATCACATTCAAACCAACTGATTTACCCTGCCCGGTGGCGCCAGCCATAAGTAAATGTGGCATTTTGGTTAAATCTGTTATATATACTTCGTTTGCAATTGTCTTACCAAGAACCACAGGCAACTCCATTGTGCTTTTAAGGAATTTTTCTGTAGATAGAACAGATCGAATTCCGACCATTTCCCGCTTCTTATTTGGAACCTCAATACCAATGGTACCTTTGCCGGGTATGGGTGCAATAATTCGAATCCCCAGAGCTGCCAGGCTGAGGGCAATATCATCTTCCAGACTTTTTATTTTTGAAATTTTCACCCCAGCTTCCGGAACAATTTCATACAGAGTTACTGTAGGACCTATTGTGGCTTTTATACTGGAAATACCAATTTTAAAGTTGATGAGTGTTTCAACAATCTTATCCTTATTCCCTTCGAGCTCCTCTTTCGTTACCTGTATTTCACTTGCACTATGTTCATTCAGAAGGTCCAATGTCGGGTATTGATATCTACCTAAATCTAACGTTGGATCATAATGCTCGACCCTGGAGCCTGTTTCTTCTTTTTTGATTTCCTTTTCGATGAGAAATTCTGGTTCAGCTTTTACTGGCTCCGGCTTTGGCTCTGCGATCTCTCCTTCAATATCTAATTCAGGTATTTGATTCTCCGGAACCGATACCTCAGTTTCCACCGGATCAAGGTCAATGGGTTCAAATCCTTCCTGCCCCTTTGGCTCATTCTCAGGCTCTTCAGGCAACAGGCCCTCATCGCCTAGTTCCCTTATCTTCGGATCTTCCTGCTCAGCATCACTTTCCCTGATTTTACCAAATCCCAGCATTCTTGTGATATTGAAAAAATAAATGATAAATACAATCAAAGTAAGTACAAGAAAAAGAAGCGTTCCCCATCCAAATAAGCTTTCAAAGTAAGTGGCTATTTCAAATCCTACTCCCCCGCTGATATACCCCCAAACTGAGATTCCCTCAGAAGCCTGAAGCAGGTATCCCATCAACAGGCTTAACCACAAAAGAAAAAATGTACCAAAAATCGCGAATGGTCCAAGTGGGATCAACGTTTTCTTAGTCACAATTTTAAATCCCAATACAAATAAAAATGGCGGGATTACAAATGATGCTACTCCAAACCATTGAAAAATAAATGTATGGCTCAAAATTGCTCCGTAAACACCTAACCAATTTGATGCTTCTACTCCAGACTGGAATAACCCGATTTCAGAGACAGCAGTTACTACACTCTGGTCAGCTTTTCCTGTAAACAAATAGGAGAGGAATGAAGTAAGCGTGAATAAGGAAATTGCCATTAAAAGAAATCCAGCTGAAAGCTGGAATCGCTTGTCTTTCAAAAACCCAAAAGATGCTGTTTGTTGCGACTTCTTTTTGTCTTTGTTTAATTTAAAAGTGTTGGATTTATAGGTATTTTTCGCCATTCGGAAATGAAACCGTAAAAATAGATAATGAAAGGAATAAACTTAATTAATGACTGATTATTTAACTCACTCCTTTTAAAATTCCGTTGTTTATTTTTTTAATCAATCCGGGACCTTCATAGATAAACCCCGTATACACTTGGATCAGGTTTGCTCCTGCATTTAGTTTATCAATTGCATCTTGTGCATTGGAGACACCTCCAACACCAATGATTGGAAAATCGGGTCCTAATTTCTGACGAAGATATTGAATCAGAGTAGTGGAAGTTTTTCTTAGAGGTGCTCCACTTAATCCACCTTGTTCATCTACTATGTTTTCCGGAGATTTTAAATTGTCCCTGCTTATGGTGGTATTTGTAGCAATAATTCCGTCAAGGCTACACTGGATGACAATTTCAATGATATCATTTACCTGGTCATTAGAAAGATCAGGGGCAATTTTCAATAGCATTGGTCTTTTTGTTTTGTGAAACTCAATGCGTTTTTTTAACCTTGTCAAAAGAACTTTTAAAGGTTCTTTTTCCTGTAGTTCGCGTAAATTTGGTGTGTTTGGTGAGCTGATATTCACAACAAAATAATCGACCACATCATATAGTGCCTCCAGACAATATTCAAAATCACGATAAGCTATATTATTCGGAGTATCCTTATTTTTCCCAATATTGCCACCAACGATAATTTTCGATTTTCTTTTTTTCAATCTTTTGACTGCATCAATTACACCGTCGTTGTTAAAACCCATGCGATTAATCAAAGCATTATCTTTTGGTAAGCGGAATAAACGTGGTTTTGAGTTTCCTGCCTGAGGTTTTGGTGTTAACGTTCCGATTTCAATAAATCCAAAACCAAAAGCATCCAATGTATCCAGCATTTTCGCATCCTTGTCAAACCCGGCTGCCAGACCCACCGGGTTCGGAAACGTAATTCCAAAAAGAGTGCGTTTCAGGTCATTTGATATCACATGAAAGTGATCTATGGATATTCTTTTAATTCCAGGGACAGAAAAGAAGAATTTTAGAAAATTAATGGTGAAATAATGCACCCTTTCAGGATCAAATAAAAAAAGAAAGGGTTTAATCAGAAGTTTATACACAGCAATAATTTCAGCCGCAAATATCACATGAAATCACTAAAATTATTAACTCCGGGGATGGAATTCCTTAATTATTTGCTTTAAATAATTACGGTCGATATGAGTATAGATCTCAGTGGTTGTGATTGATTCGTGTCCGAGCATTTCCTGTACCGCCCTTAGATCTGCTCCTCCCTCTATTAAATGGGTTGCAAAGCTGTGCCTGAACGTATGTGGGCTTACATTTTTGCTGATCCCTGCTTGACTAACAAGGGATTTAATCATTGTGAAAACTGACACTCGGCTAATTTTACTCCCTCGATTGTTAAGGAACACGTAAGATTCATGTCCATTCTTAACATCAATATGATTTCTAATAGCTTCAATATAAATCTTCAAATATTTCATTGCATCACTTCCTATGGGAACCAGGCGTTCTTTGCTACCTTTTCCCACCACTTTGATAAATCCAATATCAAAATAGATATTGTTAAGTCTTAATTCGATCAATTCTGAAACACGAAGACCGGAACTATAGAGCACTTCGACCATAGCGCGGCTTCTGGCTCCGGATGGGGAGGAGTGGTCAATGGCTAGTAAAATAGTTTCAATCTCCTCGAAACTGAGGGTATCGGGTAGCTTTCTGCCTAGTTTGGGGCTGTCAATCAATACCGTTGGACTCGTCTCAATTAATCCTTCACCAATAAGATATTGAAAAAAAGACTTCAGCCCTGATAATATCCTGGCTTGTGAGTATGCTGAAATTCCCAATTCATTAATGTATTCAAGAAAATCATGAATTTGAACTGTAGTTACCGCTTCCGGGGCAACCTTTAATCCCTTTATCTCCAGGAACCCATCAAGTTTCTCAACATCACGCACGTATGCCTGTACGGAATTATCTGCAAGCGATTTTTCCAGTTTCAGGTGATTCTTAAATTGAATGATCTGGTGTTCCCAATTCATAATCTTCTTTAAATATTCATT
>Ga0114949_10003495_pt1 | contig 10025 bp, 4 predicted proteins | sample N074metaG_FD_83505 | JGI IMG/M metagenome (GOLD analysis project Ga0114949, IMG submission 83505) | Deep subsurface microbial communities from Kermadec Trench to uncover new lineages of life (NeLLi) - N074 metaG | ecosystem: Environmental > Aquatic > Marine > Ocean trench > Sediment | place... | reverse complement strand
GACGGCGAAGAAAAAACAGCAGAAGATGAATTGGCGGACCATGACCGGCAGTGTACCGGCTTGCCGGTTTAATTCACAGATCAGGACGGCGACTTAAGCTGCGCCAGGAGGCGTTGCACAAAAGCGATCCGTTGGCCGGCATTTTCCAGGTTGGCTGAAATCCGGAGTTTCTCAGGCCCATCCAGCCGATAGCTGGCGGGTTCCGATTGAATCAGCTTTATCAGCGCCTCGGGTTCCACTTTTGCATCGGGTAAAAATTCCACCCGGCCACCTTCTTCACCCAGCGCAATTTTACTGATTCCCAGGCGCTTGGCTGCGATCCGCAGCCGCGCCAGTTCAAACAGGCTTTTTACCGCTGCTGGTAACAGCCCGAATCGGTCAATCATTTCCACCTGCAACTCTCGCAGACGATTGGAATTCGCTGCACCCGAGATTCTTTTGTACAGCATAAGCCGGGTATAAACATCGGGCAGGTAATCTTCCGGTATCAATGCCGGGATTTGCAGCTCAATATCTGATGAAAGCGTTAACGGCCCGTCGAGTTCCGGTTCCCTGCCGGCTTTCAGAGCGGCCACGGCACGTTCCAGCAGGTCCATGTAGAGGCTGAATCCAATTTCATGTATCTGGCCACTTTGTTCAGCGCCAAGCAACTCGCCGGCGCCGCGAATCTCCATATCATGGGTCGCCAGGGAGAAGCCGGCACCGAGTTCTTCCAGGGATTGGATGGCCTCGAGTCGCTTGCGGGCGTCGCTGGTGATGGAGCGCCGGTCCGGTATGAGCAAGTAGGCATATGCCCGGTGGTGGGAGCGTCCGACCCGTCCACGCAACTGGTGTAACTGGGCCAGGCCAAACTTGTCGGCACGGTTAATGATAATGGTATTGGCGCTGGGGACATCTATGCCGTTTTCAATAATGGTCGAGCAAACCAGGACATTGAACTTCTGCCGGTAGAAATCCCGCATTACCGATTCAAGTTCGCGGCTGTGCATCTGGCCGTGAGCAATCCGGACCCGCGCAACGGGCATGATCTCCTGGAGTTCGCGTGCCGCGGTTTCGATAGTCCTGACCTCATTATGCAGAAAATAGACCTGTCCGCCGCGCTGTAATTCACGCTGGATGGCTTCGCGGATTAGCGATCTGTCCCACGGGCAGATAAAGGTTTTTATCGCCATCCTGCGCGCCGGTGGGGTAGCAATAATCGACAGTTCGCGGAGCCCGGACAGCGCCATGTTCAGCGTCCTGGGAATTGGTGTTGCGGTCAGCGTGAGCATATCCACTTCGTTGCGCAACGCCTTGAACCGTTCTTTTTGACGCACTCCAAACCGTTGTTCTTCGTCAATGATGACCAGTCCCAGGTCTTTGAATTTCACATCGGCCTGGATCAGCCGGTGGGTACCGATAACAATGTCGACCCTGCCATCTTCCAGGCCTGCCAGGATGGCAGCGGATTGCTTGCCGGTGCGAAACCGTGACAACACCTCGACCCGTACCGGCCAATCAGCAAAGCGGTCACTGAAAGTGCTGTAATGCTGTTGGGCGAGCAGGGTGGTTGGCACCAGGATGGCAGTTTGTTTGCCTGCGTGGGCGGCGATGAATGCAGCCCTTAATGCGACCTCGGTTTTACCAAATCCAACATCGCCGCAAATCACCCGGTCCATGGGTTGTTCCGTCTGCATATCGGCAAGCACTGCATCGATGGTGGTTTGCTGATCCGTGGTTTCTTCGAACTCAAACGTTGCCGCAAACTCGGTATAAAGCTGCAGGTCCACCGGGTACGCATGGCCGGTACGCGCCTGGCGTCTGGCATACAGATCGAGCAGTTCAGCTGCCACGTCCCTGATACGCCCGGCCGCGCGTTTTTTAACCTTGTCCCACTGCTCTCCGCCAAGCTTGTGCAAGGGCGCAGTTTCGGGACTGCTGCCGGTGTAGCGGCTAACCAGGTGCAAAGATGCCACCGGTACATACAAGCGGTCGCCGCCGGCGTACTCCAGGGTCAAAAACTCCTGGTCCTGGGAATCTATTTGCAGCACATTTAAACCCTGGTAACGGCCAACGCCGTGATCGAGGTGCACAACGGGTGCGCCGGCATGCAAATCAGCCAGGTCGCGGATTATTGCATCCGGGTCACGTTCACGCACCCGGCCAGGTTCTCGCAGACGAATTCGGCCACCGAACAACTCGCTTTCTGTGATCACCGCCATGCCCGGGTCAGCAGTGATTGCAAAGCCATTATCCAGCGGCAACACAGCGATATTGAGCTGGCTTTTCGATTCCATGAACGCAGCCCAGCCGTCAAGCCTGTCAGGCTGCAAATCGAAGGCGCGAAGTGTATCCAGTAACACTTCCCGGCGGCCCGGTGAATCAGCAGCAATCAATATCTGCTGGTTACTGGTCTCGATATGGTTGTTCAGCGCGGCCGCAGGTTGTGCAGATTTTTCATGCAGCGGAACTTGCGGGGCTGGCGCAGTTTGGAAACTTACCGATGAATCCGGTTTGCCAACAGCCGGGTCGAGACTGACGCCCTGGACGCCGTCCAGTTCGGATATGATGACCCGCCAACTGAAATAGAGTTGTTCCGGCTCCAGTACCGGCCGTTCGATATCATGGCGGCGTTGCTCGTAACGCTCTTCAACCTGCTGGTAGAATCGTTCAGCCGCCTCGGATACACCGTCCTGGACAATAAACTTCGGTGCGCTACGCAGGTAATTAAGCAAGCTCGTGGTACGTTCAAAAAACAGGGGTAAATAGTATTCCAGGCCCTGCGGATGCAAGCCCTGGCGCAGATCCTGGTAGAGTGGCGAATTGCGCGTATCAATATCAAATTGCAGCCGGTAGGATTCTCTGAATTTTTCAATGGAATCCGAATCGAATGGATATTCTCTCGCCGGTAACAGCCGTATCGACTTAATTTGTTCCTTTGAACGCTGGCTGTCGATATCAAAACTGCGGATTGATTCGATATTCTCGTCCAGCATCTCAATCCGGTATGGTTCCTCGCCGCCCATTGCAAACAGGTCCAGCACGCCGCCACGAACGGCAAACTGGCCAGCTTGAATGACCTGTTCTGAAGACTCGTAGCCCGCTTTGACCAGGGTCTCGCGAAATGTCCCGAGATTGAGGCGCTGGCCAAGGTGCAATGAAATGCTCCGGCCCAATACAAATTCCAGCGGCGCCAGCCTCTGCATGAGCGTGCTGACGGGCAACAGCACGATACCGTGGTCCAGCGCCGGCAGATCAGCCAGTGTCGCCAGCCGCCTGGAGATAATATCGGGGTGTGGCGAATACAGGTCGTAAGGCAGTGTCTCCCAGTCCGGGAAATGCAGCAATGGTTGTTCAGGGGCCATAAACTGTTGCAGGTCCCGCTCCAGCAACAGCGCCTGCCGGCCGCTCCTGGCAAGCACCAGGGTTACCCCCGGCGCGGCTGCCGCAGCATTGGCAATTGCCAGGGCAAAGCTACTGCCATGCAGGCCGGCCCAGCTTGTTAATCCGCATTCGGGTAAACGTGCTTTTATCGGGTGCATATTATCCCGTATCTTAAACCGGCCGGCCGTTGCTCACAGGCTGAGCCCGGATCAGGAGGGCTCTGGCACCTGCCTGCCGAACAGGCGCAAGATGACGATCAAAAGCACACCACCCAATAGCAATCCCAGCCACCACGACATTCCGAAAGCAACCGGTATGGATCCCAGCAGCAGCGACACTGCGCCAACCGTAATCGCATACGGCAGCTGCGTGCGTACGTGTTCAATATGATCGCAGCCTGAGGCCAGCGATGACAATATTGTGGTATCGGAAATGGGCGAACAATGATCGCCCCAGACTGCACCGCACAGTACGCTGGCGGTCGCTGAATACATGATGTGCATGGAACTGGCGGCGGCGGCCGGGTCCTGCTGCAGTATTGCCCAGGTCAGTGGAATTACCAGCGGCATCAGTATGCCCATCGTGCCCCAGCTGGAGCCGGTGGCAAAAGCCGTTGCAGCAGCGGTGACAAAAACCAGCGCCGGCAACCAGCCAGGATTGAAGCCGTCCCCTATCAGGCTCATGAGATAATTGGCAGTACCCAGGTGTTCGGTAGTTTCTCCCAGCGCCCAGGCCAGCAACAGGATGATGCAGGCGTAGATCATGGCTTTGAGTCCCCGGTACCAGGCATCGATAACCTGCTCAAGATCCAGTATCCCCTGCGCCATCGACATCACCGCAGCTGTGAACACAGATAGCAGGGAAGCCCACATTAACGATTTGTAGGCATCGGCATTGCCGATAATGTCGCGAACATTTTCTCCACCAGCGGCTTTTCCGGTAATCCACAGGCCGGCAACAACAGCAAAGACCAGTACTCCAACGGGGACAATGGCGTTAATTGCCCGCTGCGGCTTCCCGCTCCGTGGTGTGATCAGCTCTGCGGCAGCATCGTCACTCTCATGTTCAGATAAGTCCCCGCTGCGCTGCCGGGCTCTTGCTTCGGCGGCATACATCGGCCCGAAATCACGTGTACCAAAGGCAATCATGATGACAAAGAGCAATGCCAGGAGGGGGTAGAAACTGTAAGCGATCGAATGCAGAAACAGGACATAAGCCGATTCGTTAAGGCCATCAAGATTGCCGATTGCGTCTCCAATCAGGCCTACTTCGTAGCCAATCCACGTGGTAACCAGTGCCAATGAAGCCACTGGGGCAGCCGTGGAATCCACCAGGTAAGCGAGCTTTTCCCGGGAAACCTTCAGTTTGTCGGTAACCGGCCGCATGGTATTGCCAACGACCAGGGTATTGGCATAGTCATCAAAAAAGATCGCAAAGCCCATTACCGCGGTTGCCATGGTGGCGTGCCTGGCTGAATCAGCCCAGCGAACGATGTGATTGACGATGCCCTGCATCCCGCCATTACGGGAAACAATACCCACCATGCCGCAGATCATGAGTGAGAACAGGATCACTGCGGCGTGGTCCGGATCGGCAAACGCATTCAGTACGTACACCTGGTAGGTATCAAGCATGCCTTCCCAAATACCACCAAATCCCTTCCCAGTAATCGCCGTTGCACCAACCCAGAGCCCGGCAAACAGGGCGGGGATCACGCGTTTTATTGTCAGGGCCAGCACAATTGCTGTCAGCGGCGGCGCTATCGAGATCCAGCCAGCGTGTTCCCCGACCTCGCTGGCTGCAATGCTTTCAAACGGAAAAATCAGGCAAAACAAAATGATGATAAATAACTTCATAATATTTATTTATATGTTTGTATTTTATATGCTTTGCTTGACTATTTCCGAGATTCCCTGGTTAAATCTATGTTGCAAAGCAGTGAGCTCACTTGACGCCAAGGGACCCAGACTATACCACCGGGTTTCGATCTCATGGAGTTCGGCCATCACGGGAAGGCGGGTCGATGCGTCTCCAAGTGTCTGTGACAACCGGTCGACCTGGTATGTCATGCGGGCATCACTGCATTCTGGCGGTGAGTCCAGCCCGGCAAGAAATTCCAGCTGTAAACACAATGCACCGGCAGCATCTGTATCCGTTTTTTCGTTTGCAAATAACCGGGCAGATTTTCCCGGGTCATCACAGGCCGCGCTAATGTGTTCCAGGCGCAGGTCCATAAGATTATCTACATCAGAATCCCAATCACCCTGCCAGCCTGACCGGGTTTTTTTCAACAATGCCCCGGCGGCTTTGCCGGACTGCAGTTTTGATTCCAGTTGCTGGCACAGCTCCAGCTTTTGCTGCCAGCGTTCACGTTCCTGGTTGAGCAGATTTTCGCGTTCCTCATCCAAGTGTGCGGCAAAAGACTTCACGGCTTTGGTAAACCGCTGTGTGTGAGCCTTGCCGGGCGCCCCCAGGTCGCGCCATTCAGCTTCCAGTCCAGCGATCCTGCCACCCTGTGAGATCAACTCCTGCCCCGTGAGAGAACCCAGGTTTTCCACCTGCTCACAAAGTGTCACGAACTGTGCCTGCTGATCCTGGCGAGCCTGTTTTTCTTCCGCACGGGCATTGCTGGCAGCCTTGAACAGCGGGTCTATCGGTTCACGAAATTCATTCCACAGTTTCTGATCCATGCTGCGCCACATCGTACCGGCGCTTTGCCATTCACGCTGCAGTGCCTTGGCCTTATCCATTGCCTCGCGCGAATCCTCCATGTGTTTGATTTGCTGGGCTTCCCGGATCAGCCGGCGCTTGGTCTGCTCCACTTCCTGGTTGTGTCCATCCAGCGCCGCTGAAACTGCATCCATGGTATCGCGCAGCAACCTGGCTGTTTTTTGCCGCATCCGGGCGGGTATCTCATCGAGGTGGCGCATACTGGTACGTGCTTTTTGCATACCGCGTTGTATCGCCTTCCAGTCATTGTCAGGGGCCTCGATTGCTTCACTCAGCCGGGTGCAGAGCAATTCCATCTCATGTTGTCGATGTTGCTGAAATTCGGTGCGCTTTTCCAGGAACGGCCGGGCCTGGTCAAACGCCTTGTTGCAGGCTGTGTTAAACCGGCGCCAGGCCGATGAACTGGATGCAAATCGTTTGTCGCCGGGTATTTGCTCGCTGCTTTCAAGTGCTTTCCAGCGGGACTGGGCATCCTTCACGGATGCAACGATTGCATCTGCGTTCAAGTCTGCCTTTAGCAACTGGTCTACTTTTTCGATCAAGCGGCTACGAATCTTGTTATTGGACCAGTGCTGCCAGTCGCGGAGTTCACGCAATTTGGCTTGAATATCCTGCAACCGATCGCTGAATCCGCCGTTTTTCCAGGCCTGGTCCCGCCGTACTGCGGGAAGGATTTTCTGCAATTCAGCGCGGTCTGCCAGCGCGTTTCTCAGCGCGCCGTCTTCAAGATGCTGTTCCATCCGGTCGAGCACTGCAACTGCGGCCTGCAGTTGATCCTGCTGTTGCTGTTCGCTGGCCGCCACCCGTGTTTCAATCCTGGCAAGCGTTTCGCTGGCAAGCTGATTCATTGTCTGTTCACGGCTGTTGGGCTGGCTGATTGCAGTCCAGGCTTTTTGCCAGTCGCGGGTTAAATCATTAAGTTTGCGGCGGCTTACCCTGGAACCTTCGTGGATGGCGGTGATGCCATTCAAAGCGTTGCGCAGGCCAGCATCAACTTCCTGGGTCGCGGCGAGTTCCGAGAGGTGGTGGCCGATATGTTGCTGCGCTTTTTCGAATTCGTGGCGCAATGGGGCGGTTTCAAATTGTTCATCCGCTGCCGAAAGTTGCTCCTTGATTTCAGCTTCCAGGTGTTCCATTGCGTGCTTGCAATGCTCAAAATCGCTGTCGGCAGTCAGGCGATCAAGTTTCCTGATGGCCGCCGACAGGGTTCGCCGCGAGCGCTCAGCCGGGTCGACCGTGCTTACCGGATTATCCAGCGCGTTTTGGATTATGGCCCGTGCGGTTTCAAAACGGTTTTTCAGTTCTGCACTGGCGTGTAACTGGAACTCTTTCCAGGCGGTGTCAATTTTGCCAAGTTGAGCACGTCGTTCGCCGATATTGGCACCTTTTACCAGGTTATCCAGTTGTCGAAGTACTCGTTCCACAGACCGGTTGACAACCCCGGCATCGCCTTTTGCGATGCGTTGCTGTTGCAGTTTTTCATTCAACTCCCTGTAGAGTTGCTTGTCGCGAGTGCGCAAAGCCTGTTCCACACGCTCCATGGTTGACGCCTGGGTTAGCTGGCCAACCGCGTATTGTCGAATTTTTGCATCGCTATCCTTTATTGCACGATCACCGAGAAAGCCCTGGCGATTGACTTTTTTTAGCGCGGCTAAACGCAGCCCGGCATCATCGGCATTACTGGCGATGCGTTCCAGCGTCTCATCGTGGTCCCAGTGCTGCAAAAATGTGATCCGGCTTTCCACCCCGGGGCCTGCATCCAGCGGGGATACCAGCAGAGTACAGATACGCCGGTGAATAAATACCCGGTTATTTTCATCAGCCTCGGATTTATGCAGGGACCATAACCCATCCATGCTGGTGAGCCTGGCAATGGCGTTGTGGCGAACCAGGGGGCTTTCATCGTTTGCAGCGATGTCATTGAGTGCGGCGTAAATGCGCGGATCGTTACTGTTGCTGACGGCTTCTGCACGAATGTGCTCTTTACGGTGCTGCCAGCGTGGCTTGAATATGCGTTCTTTCCAGTTCATGTATCACCTGGTAGTCAAAGCCGGATACCCCTGGCGAGGTTATCCGGGTAGTCGGGGAAACGGACACCCGTAAGCAACAATAGTATGTACTAAGGTTGCAGCTGGCAAGCCTTCAGGCGGCCAGTTCAACACTCTCATGCCTGTGTTGAATAATTAAGCGGAGCTGGCGACTGGCGTCTTCTTCGCTCATCAGTTGTCTGCGCCAGGCTGAGTGATCGCCGGGCAGCACTTTGATATACCAGCCAATATGTTTCCTGGCGATACGCACGCCCTGCCGTGGGCCGTAAAAACGGTGCAGATTTTCCACGTGTTCAACGAGCACGGCAATACGTTCCTCAACCGGCGGTCTGGCCAGCTGTACGCCGTATTCCAGGTAGTGAGCGATTTCCCGGAATATCCATGGATTGCCCTGCGCCGCCCGGCCGATCATCAGGCCCTGGGCAGCCGTGAACTCAAGCACATCCCGCGCCTTTTCCGGACCGTCAATATCACCATTGGCGATCACCGGGATTTGCACGGCATCGGCGACTGCCCGGATCGTTTCATATTCCGCCTCGCCCCCGTAGGCCTGCTCGCGGGTGCGGCCATGGACACTGAGGGCCATGATGCCGGAGCGTTCCGCCAGCCGAGCAATGCGAACGGCATTGATGGTATCGGCCGTCAGCCCCGTTCGTATCTTCAGGGTGACGGGAACATCGACTGCCGCGGTCACGGCATCCAGTATTTTTGCAACCAGGCTCTCATCTCCAAGCAATGCCGAACCTGCCTGGCGATTACATACTTTCTTGGCCGGGCAGCCCATATTGATGTCGATAATATCGGCGCCCCTGGAGACGTTAAACCGTGCAGCATCAGCCATCATGGCGGCTTCGGCGCCGGCAATCTGCACAACGACAGGCCCGGGTTCACCACTGTGGTCGAGGCGTAAAATCGTTTTGCGTGTATCCCGCAGTGCGGGAATCGATGAGACCATTTCCGATACCGTGTACCCGGCGCCAAGTTGGCGGCACAGTTGCCGGAATGGCCGGTCGGTGACACCTGCCATCGGCGCCAGGGCAAGCCGGTTAGACCACTGATATGGACCTATTTTCAGGCTCATGAAAGAGACTCGAATATTCTGAAACCGGCAATCCAGGTGCCGATGGACGAGCCGATATTGGAAAAAAAGAACACCAGTAAAACCCGGGTTGCAGGGTTCTTGAACCACCCTGAGAGTTGGGTGATATCATCTCTCAAGCGTTCAAAGTCGGAGATTTTTGGCTCCCGCAACCAGGCTTCAACCAGCCCGGTGACCATTCCGGCTGCAATGGTGGGATTGAGTGATGTGAGCGGAGCGGCGACAAAAGCTGAAATCACGGTCAAGGGATGTGCCCGTGCCAGCAGGGCGCCCAATGCAGCCAGGCTTCCGTTGATCAACACCCACATTGCCACCAGTTGCCAGCCGAGTTCCGGGCTACGCATGAAGCCAATGGCAAATCCGCTCAGTACTAACACCATGATCAGCCAGGGTATGACCCTGGGCCAGCGCGCCGGGACAGGTAGTTGATTCAATCTCTGCTGGACGTCTTTGGGGTCATCCGCACCGTCTTTCAGGTATTTTGCCAGGCCGGCCAAATGTCCGGCGCCTATAACCACCAGTACCCGCTGTCCCTGGTTTTCAGCATTTTCCTCACGCAGGCGAGCGGCCATATACTCATCACGCTCGGAGATCAGTGAACGGTAAATTTCCGGAGTTTGCTCGGCAAACTCAGTAAAGGTGGCCTCGAGCAAATCACCCTGCTTGAGTTTTTCGATATCTTCCTCTGTGATTTCCTCCGAGCTGAAACTACTGCCGATCAGGCCCGAAATCAGCATGAACCGCCGCCACAATGAAATCGACCGGTAGACCCTTTTCAGCGTGGT
>Ga0114949_10003494_pt1 | contig 10026 bp, 5 predicted proteins | sample N074metaG_FD_83505 | JGI IMG/M metagenome (GOLD analysis project Ga0114949, IMG submission 83505) | Deep subsurface microbial communities from Kermadec Trench to uncover new lineages of life (NeLLi) - N074 metaG | ecosystem: Environmental > Aquatic > Marine > Ocean trench > Sediment | place... | reverse complement strand
GTATAGATTCGGATAATGGGTTCTGTATTTGATTTACGCATATGCACCCATTCGGTTTTAAAATCAATTTTAATTCCATCCACAGAAGATACATTTTCATTATGATATTTAGATGCCATTGATTCCAAAATATGATCCACATCTATTTCGGGTGTCAATTGAATTTTATTTTTACTCATAAAATAGCTTGGATAAGATTCCCGCAACTCCTTACAAGTCATATTAGTATTTGCCAAATGAGATAAAAATAATGCGACACCAACCAATGAGTCTCTACCATAATGAGATTCAGGATAAATAATTCCACCATTTCCTTCACCTCCTATGATGGCATTACTTTTTTTCATTAAGTCTACTACATTTACTTCACCCACTGCACTAGCCTGATAATTTCCGCCATGTTTTAGAGTTATATCGCGTAAGGCTCTAGAAGATGATAGATTTGAAACCGTATTTCCTGGTTTTTTTGACAAAACATAATCAGCACAAGCAACTAAAGTATACTCTTCGCCAAACATGGAGCCATCTTCGCAAACCAAAGCCAATCTATCTACATCAGGATCCACAACAATGCCAAAATCTGCTTTTTCCTTAATGACCAATTCCGATATATCTCCTAAATGCTCCTTCAAAGGCTCTGGATTGTGTGGAAACAGGCCATTAGGCTCACAATACAGTTTTACACAGTCAACTCCCAACCTATCCAATAAGGCAGGGATTACAATTCCTCCCGTTGAATTGACGGCATCTACAACCACTTTAAAATTGGCATTTTTAATGGCTTCAATATCTACCAAGTCTAATTTTAAAACTTCATCGATATGCAAATCCATATAATTTCTTTTTTTTGAATAAGTTCCCAAATGATCGACATCTGCAAAATTTATATCCTCCTTTTCAGCAATTTCCAGTATTTGAATCCCATCGACTCCATTTAAAAACTCACCTTTTTCATTTAACAATTTAAGTGCATTCCATTGTTTGGGATTGTGTGATGCTGTCAGGATAATACCTCCTTCTGCATTTTCAAGAGGAACAGCAATTTCAACTGTAGGAGTTGTAGACAATCCTAAATCAACCACATCAATTCCTAAACCAACCAATGTATTTGCAACCAAGGAGCTTATCATTTTACCTGAAATACGTGCGTCACGGCCAATAATTACTTTTAATTTTTCTTTGTGTGAATTTCTTTTTATAAGCCAACTCCCATAAGCAGAGGCAAATTTAACTGCATCCATGGGTGTTAAATTATCACCGGCTTTCCCTCCAATGGTACCTCTAATTCCTGAGATAGATTTTATTAAAGTCATGTATTATTTCTGTTTGTTGCAAATATAAGTTTTATGATTATCTTTCAACTAAATTTAAATCTATTTTAAATGAAGAAACTGATCTTATTAAGCATCGTTTTAATTCTTTTAATGTCCTGCATGTTGGATCGTAAAGAAGTAGTTGAAAGCAAGAATTGGAAATTGATAAATTTTATTAAAGTAGACAGTATCAACCCTATTTTAAAGCCTTCAAAAGACCTCAGTTTTGAATGTCCAATTACTAATAATCGGGTAAATTGGGAAGAAAGAAATGTATTAAACCCTTCTGCTGTCGTAAAAGATGATAAAGTATATTTATTTTATCGCTCTCAAGATTTGAATGGAACTTCACGAATTGGACTGGCAATAAGTTCAGATGGCTTACATTTTGAAAAGAATGCGACTCCTGTCTTTTATCCTGACAAGGATCATATGAAGGTTTATGAATGGAATTATAAAAAGGAATTAAACCCCGAAAATTCGGAGGATTGTTTGTCTTGTTATTTTGATGGAGTTGAAGACCCCAGGATTGTTGAAAGTGACGATGGAACATATATAATGACCTATACTTCCTATGATGGAAAAACTGCAAGATTAAGTTTGGCCTCCTCTAAAAACTTAATTAATTGGACCAAACATGGATTGGTTTTAAGTGATTCTATTTATAAAGATACCTGGTCAAAATCGGGTGCTATCGTGGTAAAACGTAAAGGTAATAAGATCATAGCAACCAAAATTAATGGAAAATATTGGATGTATTTTGGAGATACCAATATATTTATAGCAACTTCTGATGATTTGATTCATTGGGAAGTTGCAAAAAATGCAGAAAATAATAAAATGATTTCAGTATTACACCCCAGAATGGGTTATTTTGATAGCCGATTAGTGGAACCCGGTCCTTATGCATTATTACGCGATGAAGGCATCTTATTTATATACAATGGAAGTAATGCAGCAAATTTCAATGACTCAAAATTACCAAAATTTACCTATTCTGCAGGCCAGGCCCTATTTGATAAAGAAAGTCCCTATAAACTTATTGATAGAGATCAAAATTATTTTATCCATCCTGATAAGGACTATGAAAAGGTTGGAGAAGTCAATGAAGTTTGTTTTGTTGAAGGTTTGGTTTATTTCAAGGATAAATGGTTTTTATATTATGGAACCGCTGATTCGAAAATAGCTGTTGCTGTTAGAGAATAAAAAATGGCTTATAAAAAAACCGTTTCGTCACAATAAATTGAACGAAACGGTTTTACGTACTTTAAAAAATAGTTAGGGCTTATTCGCCACTTTCCATTTTCTTTTTTAATTCTGCAAGAACATCAATATCACCTAAAGTAGTTTTTTCAACAGAATCTGCTTTTTTCTTAGCTACTCTAATATTTTTCTCTTCCTGTGCTTTAAAAATAGCTGAATGAGAAATTACCAATCTTCTATACTCTTTATTAAATTCTAAAACTTTAAATTCAAGAGTTTCCCCTTTTGTAATTTTAGTTTTATCTTCTTTATCCATATGACGTCCCGGAACAAATGCTTCAACTTCATCTTTAAAGGTTACAATAGCACCTTTATCCGTGATTTCCTTAACTGTTCCAGTATGCACTGAATCAACAATGTAGGTGTCTTCATGTTTATCCCAAGGGTTTTCTGTAGTTTGTTTGTGACCTAGATTCAATTTACGCCCTTCAACATCTAATTCAAGAACCTCAACATCTAAACTATCACCTACTTTTACAAAATCTGAAGGATGTTTGATTTTTTTAGTCCAGGATAAATCAGAGATATAAACCAAACCGTCAATACCTTCTTCCAATTCCACAAATACTCCAAAGTTGGTATAGTTTCTAACAATACCAGTATGTTTAGAGCCTACCGGGAATTTTTTAGTTATATCCGTCCAAGGATCTGGTTGCAATTGCTTGATTCCTAATGACATTTTTCTTTCATCCCGATTTAATGTTAAAACAACAGCTTCTATTTTATCACCTACTTTAACAAAATCTTGGGCAGAACGTAAATGTGTTGACCAGGACATTTCAGATACGTGAATCAATCCTTCAACACCTTTACTCACTTCTAAAAATGCACCATAATCAGCAATAATAGCAACTTTTCCATTTACTTTATCACCAATTTTTAATTCAGGATCTAAAGCATCCCATGGATGTTTGCTCAATTGTTTCAAACCTAATTGAATTCTAGTTTTTTCATCATCAAAATCTAAAATTACAACGTTTAATTTTTGATCCAATTCAACAATTTCACTTGGATGGTTAATTCTGCTCCAAGATAAATCTGTAATATGAACCAATCCATCAACACCTCCAAGATCAACGAATACACCATAAGATGTGATGTTTTTAACAACACCTTCTAATACTTGGCCTTTTTCTAATTGACCGATGATTTCTTTTTTCTGCTCAGCCAAATCTGCTTCGATCAAAGCTTTATGAGAAACTACAATGTTTTTAAATTCATGGTTGATTTTCACCACCTTGAATTCCATGGTTTTATCTACAAATTGATCGTAATCTCTAATTGGTTTAACATCAATTTGTGATCCCGGTAAGAAAGCTTCAATGCCAAAAACATCAACAATCATACCTCCTTTTGTTCTGCACTTCACATAACCTGTAACAATTTCTTGAGTTTCATGAGCTTTATTAACTCTATCCCAAGCTTTAATTACCCTGGCTTTTCTGTGAGATAAAACCAATTGTCCGGTACTATCTTCCAGTTTATCAACTTTTACCTCAACAACATCACCAACTTTTAAATTTGGATTGTATCTAAATTCATTTAAAGAAATTACTCCTTCAGATTTTGAGTTAATGTCAATAATTGCTTCTCTGTCTGTTAATCTAATAACCGTACCATCAATTACCTGACGTTCTTCAACAAATCCTACTGTATTTTCTAAAGCTTTATCAAATTCAACTAGTTTACTTTTATCAACTGTTTCAATACCTTCTTCATATTTTTTCCAATCAAATTCAGCCAAAAATACTTTAGGATCTACCTTAGTTTCTGTTTCAACAATTTCAGTATTGTCATCCGAAACTGCTTCTTCAACGGCTACAGTTTCTGTAACTTCGCTTTCAACAACAATTTCTTCTTTTTTCGCTTTTTTAATAGTTTTCTTGGCGACAACTTTCGTTTCTTCTTTTGTCACTTCCTTTTCATCAACTGCAACAGGTTCTTTTTCTTCTTTAATCACTTTTTTCTTAGTTTCTTTTTTAACTTCACTTTTTTCTTTAGGAGCTTTTTTCACATCAATAATATCATATTTTGATTCTGCACCTAATTCTTTCACTAACAAATAATAAAATATAGCTCTATATTTCTTTTTGTTAGAACTTCCAATAATATCAATTACCTTATTAATGGCGGCATCCAAATTTTCACCATCTTCAAAACCAAGTTTTTTAATTAGAAAATTTTTCTTAATAGTTTCTAATTCTGATTTTTGAGAACTGGAAACAAGTTCTGCATCTTCTTTGTAAATGGATGGCCCAAGACCTTTGGTAACCATTTTAAATAAATCCGGATCAACTTTTATACCTAGTTTTTCAGTTTCACTAGTGTATAAATTTATCTTTTCTTCAAGTTTAGACATATGTCTTAATTATTTGTATCTTATTGTTTTTCAGATTTTTAAACGATAAAAACATCTAAGAGAAATTAATATTATTTTAAAAGTCCTTTTATAAAATCTGTAATCGCATAAAAGGGCTGCAAATATACAAACAAAATACTATATTAACAATAGGTATTTTGATAAGATTTTTAGGGTATTGCGTAAAATTTATTGGTGGTCTTTAAAAAAGGGATTTGATGATTTGCATTTCGGTAATTCCCTCAACTTCAGCTTTATAATTTTTTACAATTCTATGGTATAATATTCCAATAGCTACTGCTTGAATATCTTCTATATCCGGAGAGTATTTTCCATGAATTGCCCCAAAGGCTTTTGCAGCCAAAACTAAATTTTGAGAGGCTCTGGGCCCTGCTCCCCAATCGATATAATTTTTAACAATATCAGGGGCAATATTTGAATTTGGACGTGTTTTAGTCACCAAATTTACCGCATATTCAACAACATTATCTGCTATGGGAATTCGGCGAATAACATGCTGAAAATCAATAATTTCCTTAGAAGTCAATATCGGATTTACAGAAACATTTTCATCATTGGTCGTACTTTTAGCGATGAATACTTCTTCTTTAAACGACGGATAATCTAAATAAATAGAAAACATAAATCTATCCAGCTGGGCTTCCGGTAAGGGATACGTTCCCTCCTGCTCTATTGGATTTTGTGTTGCCAATACAAAAAAGGGTAAATCTAATTTATAACTATGTCCGGCAATCGTAACCGACCTTTCCTCCATGGCTTCCAGAAGTGCAGCTTGTGTTTTAGGCGGTGTACGATTTATTTCATCTGCCAAAATAATATTTGAAAAAACAGGGCCTTTTAAAAATTTGAAATGTCTGCTTTCATCTAATATTTCACTTCCCAATATATCAGAAGGCATCAAATCCGGTGTAAATTGAATCCGTTTGAAATCCAATCCTAAAGTCTCTGCAACAGTATGAACCAATAAAGTTTTGGCCAAACCCGGAACGCCAATTAATAAGGAATGCCCCCCGCAAAATACAGAAAGCAAAACATGATCAATGGCATCATGCTGACCGATAATAACTTTTGAAATTTCATCTTTTAAGAGATGGTAACTTTTTACTAAATTTTCAATTTTGGCTACATCAGACATCCCCGTAATTATTGTTTGGTCCAATTACTGTCAAATGAACATTTTAAATAATCATCATTGATTTTAACATAAGTTTCCATAATGATATCTTTTGCCCAATTTTCTAAAATTTCAGTTTTCTTTTTTTGCAAGGCTAAAGTCTTGATTTTCACATAATCAATAGAAAGATCAGCTATATGTGCTTCTGTTCGACTCTTTAAAATAATAAATTTATATTTTTTTTCACCCTCACGAGATTCTTCCATAAATATATTACTTATTTCACCTTCTTTTAAATTTCCAACTTTAGCATATAAATCAGGGTCCATTCTGGTCAAATCAAAATGTGTATCTCTTGATTGAGGATTTACAATTAAGCCACTATTAAATCTGGTGTTTTTATCTTCAGAATATCTTAGAACAGCATCTTCAAAACTTATTTTATGTTGTAAAATATCATTTCTGTATTTTACTAAGGAATCCTTTGTTTTAACATAAATTGAATTATCTACTTCGGGTTGCATCAAAATATGCCGAACTGTTCTTTGTTTGCCATTCACTTTTTCAACCACTAACAAATGATAACCAAAAGTTGATTTGAAGGGTTCTGACATTTCGCCTTCATCTAAGCTAAAGGCTACTTCTTTAAATTCTTTGATAAAAGGACTTTTTCTATCAATCGTATATTCACCGCTATTTTGAGTGACCCCTGGATCATCGGAATATAATATGGCTTTCATTTTAAAATTTGCTCCTTCTTCAACTTCTTTTTTAATTTCTTCCAACCTGGCTATTACTCTTTTATTTTCTTTTTCTGTGGGTTCTGCAATTAAAACTATTTGAGCAATTTCTATTTCGGTACCAATTTCTGGTAAATTGCCATCCTTTTTTAAACTTTCAAAATATCTTTTTACCTCTTCCGGTGTAATATCAATTTCCGATGTCAAATCCTGCTGCATCCCTTGAATTAACAAACTTTCTTTTTCAACTCTATACAGCTCATCTTTAAGGTCTTTTGTCGTATCAAAACCATACAATTCAATCACTTTGTTCATTGACCCTAATTGCTGTGTGAAATAATCTATTTTTCGCTGCACTTCTGAATTAATTTGTGCCTCACTAACGTTTATACTATCTATTACAGCATGATGAGCCAAAAGCTTTCTATGCATGATTTGTTCCAGCATCTCACAATCAGAAATATCGATCTTTCCACCACTTTGCTGAATCAATTCCTGTTTAAAGGCATCGATTTCAGAATCGAGAACTATATTAGTGCCTATAACGGTGGCTACTCCGTCAACTTTTACCTTTGTTTGCGCATTTAATTGAATACCTAAGCAAATAAATGTCAATAATATTATTTTCTTCATTGTATTAATATTGTTCAAATTGTTTTTTATTAATGGCGTCATTAACTAATGTTTGTTCTATTTTTTTCATTAATTCCAGCTTTCTTTTATGCAATATCATTTGCCTTATCGTAGGTTCTACATAGCTTTTTGGAGCAATTTGATTTCGTTTCAAAACATCATTAATAGCCACCAAATATACCCCTAATGAGTCTTCTTTTTTAATAAAATCATTCTTTTTTAATATTGGAACATCCTTAAGAATAGGCAATCTCTTTAAAACTACCTTCAAACTCACCCATATACTATCATTAAAATTGAAAGAATTAAATTCTAATTCTTTAGATATTAATTCGTTAACATCCTCATCATCTTTAGACTTAAATAGCTGAATTACCTCTTTTTCATCATTGATATCTTTGTTATAGTGAATGTATTTTATTTGAATCAAACTTTCATTTAACTTATAAATGTTTTTGTTTATATGATAGTGTTTATCAATATCTTCCTTTGTTATGGTTGTATCAAGTTCTTGCTGTAAAACTGCCTGTTTGTATCTATCAATTAAAAGTTCTTTTTCATACGTATCAACCAATTTTTTAATATCACTATTTTTATCTTCAATATTTATTCTTGCTTTATCCAATAGTAATTTTTCAATAGCCCAGGAATTGATATAGTTAGCTCTGAATAATATGCTATCTTGTTTATTGAAATTATCGGGTATTTTACTAAAAATTTCCTCCTCATATAAATATAAATTATTTACTCTTGCCACGGCATTGTTTTCTTCTATTTTCTTTTCACAGGATAGAAAACCAAAAATAAGCACAATATATAAGATAGTTTTATTCATTACAAATCAGCGTATTGCGATTTTAATTTTTTTAATCTCCTTTTATTTATTTTGACTTTATAATGCTCATGCAGACTCTTAATCCAAATTTTTTCCAAATAATTTTGATAATCATTAATTACTTCACCTCTTGTTTCATCAAACTTTTTTGTAGTTACAGGAATTATTTTGTCAACTTTTATAATGGTATATTCATGATCATTTTCATTGTAAATTTTTGAAACTCCTTTTTGAATTACAAAATTTTCAGGTAATTTGCTACTCCCTTCTTCTAAGGTTCCACTACTAAAAAGCACATGGATAGTGGCTCCGTCGTTTATTAAATTTTTAATTTCATCAATCGTTTTATTCTGTTCAAGATAATTTTTCACCCAGTTCGCTTTATCTAATGAAGTACAACTTGCAATACTTAAATCCCCTCTTGTTTTCCAAATATATTTACTTTTATTTTCTTCATAAAAATTCGCAAGGCCTATGGTGTCTTTTTCAGATTTCTCCCAAATATTTTTTTGCAATAATTCAAACAATAGCAAACCATCTTGATACTCTTTATATATGATGGCAAATTCTTCGTTCGTATTTTCCAAATGGCTTTTGTAATAATTTATTATTTTTTCATTTCTGAAATCATCATATAATTCGCCAATATTTTTATTTTTTTTGTTTAAAGTATATTTATAAAAATCATTGGCTACATAAACTTCATTCTCTATAGTAAAGAGTTTTTTATTTGATTTCATTTCATCAATTTTTGCATCATAAAACAATGATATAACTTCAAAATCTTCCAATATTTCATATTGTTTTTCCAACTTTAATGCCAATGATTTTTGTACATAATTGGCTCTTCCTCCATTTTTAATTTTTCTTTCCAGTTGATCATGCAAATCTTCTAAACTTTCTACCGGATATTTTTTTAATAACTTCAATATATGCCAACCAAATTCTGATTGAAATGGATTTGAAAAATCTCCAATATTTGTTAAGTTAAATGCTATGCTGTCAAACGGTTCAATCATCTTACCCGAACCAAATTTTGGCAATACACCACCTTTTTGTGACGAACTTGTATCATCAGAATGTTCTTGAGCAATTTTTGTAAAGTCCCCACCTTGATTCAGTTTGTTATATATGTCAACGACATTATTTTTCGCCAAAGTTGAATCCTCCGGTTTGTCTTTAATCATGATATGTGCAACCTCTATTTCCCCTCGAGAAACTCTAATATCATTTATTTTTAAAATATGGTATCCGAATTGTGTACGGAATGGTTTCGAAATGAATCCTAATTTAGTTTTATAAGCAGCATTTTCAAAGGCATATACCATTGAAAACGCTGAAAAATAACCCAAGTTTCCACCATTGCTTTGAACAGAAGGGTCCTCAGAATATTGTTTTGCAACTTTTTCAAAAGAAATACCACTCATGGCTTTCTTACGAGCTTCCAAAATTTTATTAAAAGCCAATAGCGTATCCCTTGGTTTGGCATCGACATCAATTTTTATTAGAATATGGCTTACATTTACTTCATTAATGGTTCTATCGTAAGCCTCTTCAATTAGGAAATCTAAAGCGTCAGGGTTTTGTAAATACGGAGACATTAATTGTTCTCTGTATTTTTTTAATTCATTTTGGTAAGTAGATGATGTATCCAATTGTAAATCATATGCTTGCTTTAATTTAAGTTTAAAATCTACAAATAAATTGAAATAATTATCAAATTTCTTTTGTTCCTGATCTACAATAAT
>Ga0114949_10003493_pt1 | contig 10030 bp, 8 predicted proteins | sample N074metaG_FD_83505 | JGI IMG/M metagenome (GOLD analysis project Ga0114949, IMG submission 83505) | Deep subsurface microbial communities from Kermadec Trench to uncover new lineages of life (NeLLi) - N074 metaG | ecosystem: Environmental > Aquatic > Marine > Ocean trench > Sediment | place... | reverse complement strand
TTTTCTTACCACTCACAAAAATGATGACATCATTCGCCTGCGAAAATTTCATCAATTGAGGTTCCCGATTAGAAACCTGCCTGCAAATACTGTCATTTGCTTTAAATCCCTCCTCAGGATTTGAATACAATTTTTTCCTTTCTTCAATGGCGGATTTAATGTTATAAAAACCTTTGGTGCTCTTGGTGGTTTGGCTAAACAGGGTGATAGGCTTCGAGAAATCTAACTTATCAAGGTCTTCCTCTGCGGTAATAACAATGGCTTCATCCTTCGTCTGCCCTGTTAATCCTACAGTTTCTGCGTGCCCGGGTTTCCCATAAATTACTACCTGACCCTTTTCTTCAACCATCTTATCATAAGCTCCCTTTACCCGGTTCTGAAGTTTAAGCACAACAGGGCAACTGGCATCTATAAGTTCAAGGTTATTTTTCATGGCGATTCGGTAGGTATCAGGTGGTTCTCCATGAGCCCTGATGAGAACCTTAGCATCAGTTATTTGCTCAAGTTCCTCTTTGTTGATGATCTTTAGCCCTTTTGAAGCCAAACGTTTGACTTCCATTGCATTATGAACAATATCACCAAGACAGTACAAAGGACCAGATTCAGACATTTCATCCTCAGCCATCCTAATAGCGAATTCCACACCGAAGCAATAACCTGAGTTTTTATCTATGCTAACTTTCATTTGATTTATATATATCTTCTACTAATCTACTGCCGGCTAACATTAATCCTTCTTCTATCTGTTCTTCTAACGTGAGATTAGAAGTATCAAGAATTATAGCATCGTCTGGCTGAATCAGCGGGCTGTCTGAACGAGTGGAATCCAGCTTATCTCTTTTTTCAAGATTTGTTTTAACCTCATTGAAGTCCACCAAATGGTTTTTCTCAATTAATTCTTCCTGCCTCCGTGAAGTGCGTATATTGATGTCAGCGGTCATAAATATTTTTAACTCTGCATCCGGGATAACCACAGAGCCAATATCACGGCCATCCATTACTACACCCCTTTTTTTTGCAAGTTTTTTTTGTTGTTTCACCATGGCTGTTCTTACTGGCGAAAGTGCACTCACTTCGCTCACTTTCCTGGTTATTCTCATTGTACGAATTTCATCTTCGACCCTTATTCCGTTCAAAAAAGTTTCTGATGAGCCTGAATTTTCATCAAAATGAAAAGTGATAGCAATATCAGACAATGCCCGGGTTACATCTTTTGGATTTGTAATAGAGATATTATGTTCCAAAAAATAATAAGTAACCGCTCGGTACATAGCCCCGCTATCTACATAGGTGTATCCCAATTCTTGTGCAATCGCTTTAGCTGTTGTGCTTTTACCGCTAGCCGAATGCCCGTCAATCGCAATATTTATCTTTCCCATTCAATAACAGTCTTTCTGCGGGCATGGAATTGGTTTCCCAGGCTTTAAAGTCTTTGATTTCTTATATGAATTACACGTTGAAAACATCAATAATATTGAAAGTACCAGAACGATAAATTTTCGAGAATAATTCATGCCCGTTTATTACTACAAATATACGCCATTAAATTTGTGTAATCAGGTAGATTTGTTGCTCTCAATTACCAAAAATGGAGAAATTATTTACAATAGAGGCAAATCTGGTAGATATCAGGCAAAGGCAAATTTATCCCGCACAAGTAATTATAGACTCGGGAATCATTACTAAAATAATTAGAATTTCTAAAGCTGAAAATTACCTGCTTCCCGGTTTCATTGATGCGCACATTCATATTGAAAGTTCAATGCTGGTCCCTTCTGAATTTGCAAGGTTAGCTTCAAGGTATGGTACTGTGGCCACCATATCAGATCCGCATGAAATTGCAAATGTTCTCGGAGTGCCAGGGATTAATTACATGATTGAAAACGGGACCAAAGTGCCGTTTAACTTTTATTTCGGTGCCCCATCATGCGTTCCTGCTACCACCTTTGAATCAGCCGGAGCAACGATTGATGCTGAAGAAATCACCTCATTATTAGAACGGGAGGAGATCAAATACCTGGCGGAAATGATGAACTGGCCGGGAGTTTTGCATGAAGACGCACAAGTGATGGCAAAGATTAATGCTGCAAAAAAATTGAACAAACCTGTTGATGGTCATGCACCCGGCCTTACGGGTGAACAGGCAATTGCCTATATCAAAGCCGGTATTTCTACTGATCATGAGTGTGTTTCTTACGATGAGGCTTTACACAAAATCAATAATGGAATGATGATCGCTATCCGGGAAGGAAGCGCAGCAAGAAATTACGAAGCTCTTCACCCACTGATCAGCCTTCACCCTGATAAATTAATGTTTTGCTCAGATGACAAACATCCGGATGAACTGATGCTAGGTCATATCAATCAGCTTGTTGTAAGATCTTTAAATCATGGATATGATCTGTTTGACGTCCTGCAAATTGCTTGTCTAAATCCTATCGGCCATTATGGATTAGATGTGGGCTCTCTGAATGTGGATGATCCGGCTGATTTTATTATAGTGGAAGACCTCAAAAAGTTCCAAGTTCTGGACACCTATATCAAAGGAGAACATGTAGCACACAAGGGGAAGACAAAGATTCAAAAAATTGCATTTAGTATTCCAAATAAATTCGCAATTGCTAATATTAGTCATGAAGAACTTGAAATAAAGGCGGATGGTAAAAATCTAAGAGTAATTGAGGCTGTTGATGGAGAACTTATAACACATGAAACTATAGAACCTGCAACCATTGAAAATGGATTTGTTATTAGTGATCCGGAAAAAGACGTATTGAAATTGGTGGTAGTTAACAGGTATACCCAGGTAAAACCTGCGATTGCATTTATTAAAAATTTCGGACTACAGTCAGGTGCTATTGCCTCCTCCGTCGGCCACGATTCCCATAACATTACAGCAGTGGGTGTGGATGATGCTGATATTGCAAGGGCTGTTAATCTTATAATCGAACAAAAAGGAGGGGTATCTGCCACCGGATTTGGTGAGGATCATTTGCTGCCGCTTCCGGTTGCAGGGCTCATGTCAGATCAGGGAGGAGAATATGTCGCCGGCAGGTATACAGTGCTTGATGAATTTGCTAAAAAGCTTGGCTCTACCTTGAGGGCGCCGTTCATGACTTTATCTTTTATGGCCCTTTTGGTTATTCCTGACTTAAAATTAAGTGATAAAGGTCTGTTTAGTGGTTCTAAATTTGAGTTTGTGGATTTGTTCGTTGATTGAATTTCCGAAAAAAATAATTATTGTATTTTGCCTGGGTAAACTCACTTTAAATGGCAACACGCAGAAAATTTATTGCAAATACCGGAGCTCTGGTAGCAAGTACAATCCTTCTTCCTTCTTTTGTTTTAAGGCATGCAAAGGAAGAAAACATGGGAGTTCAGTTATATACGTTTCGAAATGAAATGGCAAACGATCCCCTGGGCACACTTCAGCAAATTGCAGATATTGGGATTAAACAAATTGAATCGGCAAGGAGCAATAAAGGACTTTATTACGGGTTGACTCCTACCGAAATGAAAGAAGCTTGCACCAACCTGGGAATGAACCTTAGAAGCGGCCATGTTCATTTGGATGAAAACTGGAAACAAACGTTGGATGAAACTGCTGAATCAGGCCAGGAGTATGTTATCTGTTCATCAATGCCATCGAGGGGACAGACAATCGACAACTATAAGCAGGTAGCCGAAACTTTCAATAGTGCAGGAGAGGATTGCAAAAAAATGAATCTAAAGTTTGGCTATCATAATCATGCGTATGAATTTGAATCTGACGATGGGAAGGTTTTATATGACATCCTGTTGAAGAATACACAAAGTGATTTGGTTCATATGGAAATGGATCTTGGATGGGTAACTGTTGGGGGCAAAAACCCCATTGATTATTTCAATAAATATCCGGGCCGATTCCCTTTATGGCATTTGAAAGATATGGATTTGAAGAAAAAAGAAAGTACTGAATTTGGTAAAGGAGGTCTGGACATTTCTCTTATGCTTAAAAATAAAGAAAAATCAGGGGTGAAATTTATTTTTATCGAACAGGAAGAATATGAAAAATCTCCAATAGAGAGTATGAAGTACAATATGAATTACCTAAGTAAACTTTAGTAAAGTACTAATTGGTTCGATGCTGAGGTGTATGTCATTTTACTTAGCCTTCAAATTTGCCATCATGGCTCATCCTGAAACCAATCTTGGAATCATAACCAATTTCTTTATTACGTGCCAGCTTTTCACCCAGGGTTGTTTGTCTGATTTTATCAAAATCTTTACCGATCAAATCACTTTCAATAGTGACGACGAGTGCCTTTTTTAGGAACAAGGCTACATTTTCCAATATATTTTCAGTTCCCCCGGGAGGAAATAAATAATGCAACCCCCTGACACCTTCAATGTGAAACTTATTGTCGGAATTGATAAGCAATCTTGCAATCAGGTATCCGGCATCTCCGGTTCGCTCGTATTTAAGTGAATCGGCCATAAAATCATAAATCATTATCTGGCCAAAGTATCCCAAATCTTTGTTGTCCTGGACTTCTTTTAGCTTCATCAAATGATTTGTAGAATCAAACGTAACAATATTGGTATGCATACCAAATACCAGCACATCGCTTCCAAACTTAATATTGAATTCGTGCTCACTAACTTCATTCACTTCAATAGTCACTTCTTTTGAGCTAATTGATTTCCTAAGAGAATTCGTCAAAGCTTTTGCTTCAGATTTCAAGTCATTATAAAACCGCTGAGTTACCGCCCAAACATTCTGTTTTAGCAATGCCCGGGTTTCAAGGCTTTCTTTTAAATATTCGAGTGGATTCGTATTAAATTCTGCCATATCTTTATATCGGATTATTCAAACACAAATTAAGACAATGGAAGGCAAAACGGAAAAACTCTTGAAAAATTTAGGCAAGAAGATAGACAAAATGATCACCGAATTCGATGGTAGTTCAGAAAAGGTAAAAGAAAAATTAAATAAGCGATACGAGGAACTTAAAAAGTCTGCCCATTCATTGGAAGATGACTTGAAGGATTTCAAAAACAAGCACCAGGATAAATGGGATGATCTGGAGGCAGGTATCGAAAAGGCTGGGAAAGAAGTTAAGGATGCTTTTAACAAGACTTTCGGTGGTAAAGAAGCTTCGGAAGATAAGAAAGAGGACAATGAGGACAATGAGGACAATGAGGACAAAGATGGCAATGAGAAAGCCGATGAAACAGGTAAAGAGTCAAAATAGGTTATTGGTTATTGGGTCAGTGTGTTATTGGGTTATTGAGTTATTGCTAATTCAGAGTTCTCGTGCTTTTTCCCATTGGTTTGGTACTTAGAAGTCAACTCAACTATTTTAAGAAATTACGAAACTTGAGATAATAGCATAAATTCTCATTTTGCATCAAAACGTACATTAGGAGCCCTGGAATATATATTTAATCTACATCAATTGGAATTTTTGGAAATAAACCTCAATTTCCAATGCAAGAAAGTTCTCCACCCAAACAAGATCACATGAATGCAGACATCACGTTGAGTGTATATCAGCTTATCAGCAGTCTGCTTTTCCTGGTGTTCTTGTTTTACATATTCAGATTGATGGAACCGGAATGGTTCTACAAAATACACAAGCCACATTCATGGAAAAGATCAGTTCAGGCTGGTGAAGTTTCAAATCGTTTAAAAAATTTTGAAAAAAAATACCGGGATAAAGTCAGGTTATATACTATCTGGTTTCAAATTGAACGGTTAAAGAAAGCTGGAATAAAAGGTGATTTTGCAGAACTGGGAGTTTATAAAGGAGAAACTGCCAAAATTATTCATGAGATGGATAATTCCAGAATATTCCATTTGTTTGATACATTTGAGGGATTCCAAGAGGAGGATCTTCTGTCAGAGGAAAGCATGGAATCTAAATTTAGCAGTATTAATTTTTCTGACACAAGTGTTGAAATAGTAAAACAGAACATTGAAGGCAATAGTAATCTTCGTTTTCATTCCGGTTTTTTTCCAAAATCTACGGAAAATATTCCAATCACAAACTACTCTTTCGTTCATCTGGATGCTGATCTGTACAAACCTACTATTGCAGGATTGAAGTATTTTTATCCAAAACTTTCTGCAGGAGGTGTAATTATTGTCCATGATTATAACCATAATTGGGAGGGCGTTCGAAAAGCTGTGGATGAATTTTTACAATCTATCCCGGAAACAATCACAGAGTTGTCCGACTGGCAGGGAAGCGTGATGATTGTGAAAAATACCGGATAATGATTGAAATGTGATTTGATAGAGACATGTATGAAAAGATCAATTGAGAATAATATGAACAGGCCGTTTATTAATGCGTTGCTATTGAGATCACCCTTTTTATTATCGTGTAGCAATAAGGAAGTTTCTGTAAACAATTGGAACACTCCAAACATTATTCTCATTGTTGCTGATGATTTAGGGTTTACGGATCTTGGGAGTTTTGGAAGCGAAATAAGAACTCCGCATCTAGATGCATTGGCTACATCCGGGATCAGAAATCAAGCATTCTACACATTACCGACTTGTTCTCCTACCAGGGCGATGCTACTATCGGGGGTTGACAATCATCGGAATGGATATGGCACGATGGAAGGTGACTGGGCTGAAAATCAAATAGGATTAAGGGGTTATGAAGGCTACCTGAATTTTGACGTGGTCACGTTTCCAAAGTTGCTTCAGGATCATGGGTATCATACCTCAATTTCCGGAAAATGGCACCAGGCACTACCCCCTACAGAAAAATCTTTGTGGCCCGACAAAAGAGGATTTGATCGATCATTTTGTTTAGCACAAGGTGGGGCCGGACATTTTTCAGATCAACAGCCCTTGTTTTCATTCTTTGAACAGACATATTACCTGGATGATGGGGAAGTGGTTGAAAAACTCCCTGATGATTTTTATTCAAGTGATTTCTACACGCAAAAGACAATTGAATTTATAGACGAAAGTCAGCTTTTGGAAAAACCTTTCTTTTCTTTTTTGTCTTTCACTGCGCCTCATTGGCCTCTTCAGGTTCCGGATGATCGTATCGATCTCTATAAAGGACGTTACGATGAAGGATATGAAGTATTGGCTAATCACAGATTTGAAAAAGCCAAAAAGCTAGGAATTATTCCTGAAAATACTTCATTACCTTCTCTCCCCCCTAATGTGCGGCCATGGAACGAACTCAGCAAAGAGGAGCAACAAGAATCAGCCCGAATTATGGAAGTTTATGCAGCAATGATCGAAATTCTGGATACCAATGTTGGGAAGCTTGTTGCACATCTTAAATCTATCGGGCAATATGAAAACACATTAATAGTTTTTATGGCAGACAATGGTGCGGAGGGAAACTCAATCAATAGTATAGCAGATACGAAAGAATGGGTGGCTAATTCCTTTGACAACAGTTTGGAAAATATAGGAAGAAAAAATTCATATGTATACACAGGTCCCTCATGGGCACATGCAAGCACAATTCCTTTTAGATGGCATAAGGGCTTCTCAACGGAGGGAGGTGTACGATGTCCTTCCATTATCAGTTATCCGAAATGGCAGCATAACGCAGGGGTAATTAATAATCACTTCATTTCTATAAAGGATCTGGCACCTACATTTTTAGAGTTTGCCGGAAAAGAACACCCCGGAACCGTGTACAATGGAAGAGATATATTTGAAATGGATGGACGTTCAATATTGAGTTGGCTTGCCGGTCAGGAAGAAACCCCTCATCCTCCTGATCAAGCTCACTGTTGGGAATTGTATGGCCGCAGAGGAGTACGCAAAGGGATTTGGAAAGCTGAATGGCAGGATGCTCCGTATGGCAATGACGCCTGGGAATTATACAACCTGGAACTTGATCTGGGTGAAGAAAATAATTTAGCTTTAGAAAATCCTGAAAAATTAAAAGAACTGGTAGCCGAGTGGGATAAATATGCTGAAAAATATAATGTAACATTACCTAGTGAAAAAACTGCTTATGGAATAGAGGAGTACTGGCGATTGGACTGACCTCTTTAAATCCAGAATTTTATATTGAGAAACAATTTAATTTAACATTGCTAAAACTCTCAAAGTATATCGAATAAAAAAAATATGGACCACTTAAATTATTTCTCCAAATCAACAGTTCTCTTGATTATCATTCTTTTTTCTTGTCAAAATCAGGAGTCTGTAAATCAAGAACAAGAAGAAGCGAACACAACATTTATTGATCCGGGGTTAGAATATAAAACTTACTTACCCCAACCTTCTGATCGAATAATTTCCAGATCAGAATATGCCAATAAACTGGAGGGGTTCTGGCTCGCTCAATGCATTGCCAATTGGACCGGACTGATTACAGAAATGGATAAAATTGGAGGTGAGGGAAAGGATGGCCGTGGTGCCGGATTCTATACAAGGGAAAATTGGGAGGGGCCTGATGAAGCAAATATCTGGCAAACAAGTGCCCCGGACAGGGTTATTACATATGTTTTCGAAGACGAAGATGGAGTTTGGGGCGCAGATGATGATACTGATATAGAGTATATCTACCAGTATTTAATGTATCAAAATAAAACCAGCAAGCTTACTGGCGAGCAAATCAGGGATGGGTGGTTAACACACATTTATTCTGACGACAATACTCCTTTTAGAGGCGGCGATGGTATTTCAAAAGAAAACTACTTGTGGGTCTCCAATCAGACGGCTCATGACCTGATGCTGCAAGGGAAAATTCCGCCTGAAACAAGTGATCCCGAATTCAATCCAAATTATGAAATGATAGATGCGCAGCTTACCACAGAAATATTCGGATTATTTGCACCATCCAGGCCTGATGTAGCATTAGAGATCGCTCATCTTCCTATTCAAACAACTGCAAGACAAAACGCAGAGTGGATTTCAGAATTCTACGTAATAATGTATTCTCTGGCTTCCTATGTTGATCAGAGCCTGTCTATGAAAGACCAGGTTTTCTGGATGGCCAATGAAGCCAGAAAGCGACTGCCTGTGGATTCTTATTCATCTAAAATGTATGATTATGTCCAACAGCAATATGAAGCAAATACTACCTGGGAGGAAGCCAGAGATGGTCTCCATCAGAGATACCAGGTTGACCAGGAAGATGGATACGATTGGTCAACGAGGGATAAAGAATGCAATGGGTGTTTTGCTGCCGGAATAAACTTTGGGGCCGGAATGGTTAGTCTTTTTTATGGCGAAGGAGATCTTAAAGAGACGATTAAAATTGGCGCTCTCGCAGGTTGGGATTCCGATAATCCAACGGCTACCTGGGGTGGCCTTTTGGGATTTATGCTTGGAAAAGACGGTGTTGAAGATGCTTTTGGCAGAAAGTTTTCTGACAAATTTAATATCCATAGAACCAGGGGTGGATTTCCTGAGGGGATCGATTCATTTCCTGACATGTCCCAAAAAGGAGTTTTTGTCGTCGACCGTGTTGTCCAGGAGCGAATGGGAGGTGGCGTGGACCTTGAGAAGGATGTTTGGTACATTCCAGATACGGGTCTGCCAATTACACCTGGAAACTGAGGTCTAGAATTGACCTGACATGAATGATTTATTAAATATCAATCAGCCATATTTCTCAAATCACCAGGGTGATGGCAAACAATATAAAGATAAAGTTGGACCATGGAAAGAATATATGGGAATCTTAAAGAAGTAATTTCCAGGTCTTGATATCTGTAATCATTCCCGCTGGCAATCCTTCAACATTACTTGAAGTGATTCGTGAAAGGTTGGCTAGAGAGAAAAATGAAATTGAAGTTTTAATAGTTATAAATACAAATCAGGAGGGCAGCATCCTGCCAAGGTATCCTCATGAACAAATCTTAATTTCAAGCAAAAAAGGCCGGGGATTTTCCTTCTCAAAGGGATTACAATCTGCAAAAGGAAAAATCTCGATTTTCCTGCATTCGGATACAATTCTTCCACCAAATTGGAATGATATTATTTCGAGCACACTAGCTCACAACAATACAGTAGGTGGTGCATTTTCCTTATCATTTGATACCAATCATACAT
>Ga0114949_10003491_pt1 | contig 10032 bp, 6 predicted proteins | sample N074metaG_FD_83505 | JGI IMG/M metagenome (GOLD analysis project Ga0114949, IMG submission 83505) | Deep subsurface microbial communities from Kermadec Trench to uncover new lineages of life (NeLLi) - N074 metaG | ecosystem: Environmental > Aquatic > Marine > Ocean trench > Sediment | place... | reverse complement strand
TCACGATCGTAACGCCGGCGAACGCGGTATCCGCGTGGACATTCATGAGCAACGAGTTGGCCGATATCCGCCAGCGGATGATCCAACTCGGTATTGGCACTGAATTCGAGCGTTACTTGACCGGCTTCGGCAAAGGGGCGGTGCAATTGACCAGCATCTACCGCGACAGCGACGTCAGTTCTATCGACTGCGCATCGCTGGTCATCGTCGGCATCAGGACCGGAAATGATCGTCTGTTTCAGGAGCTGAATTCAGACACCGATCGAATTGTGGATGCCGGCATTTGCTCGGTGCGAAACATCGGTGACTGCCGCGCCCCCGGCGCGATTGCACACGCCGTGTATTCCGGACACGAGTGTGCCCGGACGATCGATGCAGGCGACGCCATTCAGCCCTTCGCATTGGAGCGACCGTCGCTTTCGTTCAAGGCGTGATATTCCCGGCCCAGCTCGCCGGCACCACACCGGCTTCTCTGTCAACAATCGGGCTTGTCGAGAAAGTCGATTTGTTGTGTCTTATAGAGTACATCATTCCAAGGGAAGCGGGTCAGAGCCTCATCAACCAGGCTTGCCGTAATCATCCATGTTGTAACACTCGAAGATAAAGTGAATTCTATCCTGATCGCCATCATTCTTAACCGAATGAGTACGCTTGTTATTCACTTCAACGAGTTCACCCTCCGGCAAATGTCTTGCTTGTCTACCAACGTGAAATATTGTTTCTGGATTGGTGATCAAAGGCACATGGATCTTGTGGACATAGTGACTGGCGTTTCCATCTGAGTGTCTGGATATCTCTCCGCCTGCAGGAAGCCACGCCAACATCGCGCGAGGAAAACAGTAATTTACATAGCCCAGACTTTTCGCTGCCTGCTCCATTATGGGCAGTAACATATCTTTCCATTCATCCCATAAAGGGAATTCATGAAAGTCGAATACATTGTCGGCGTTGACGTAACGAAAAATAATATGGCGCGTATCGTTTAGTCGAGCGAATTTATTGGGCTTGTCTTCATTTTCCGATTTCCATAGAGGTTCTGGAATGCTCTTCACTCGCTCCTTCAGGGCATCTACATCCGCCGTTCCCAAGTGCGTAAAAAAATCCGTTTTTGGGTATCTAGTTGGTTCCGAAAAATCATAGCCAAATTGATCGATCAAATATTTTTCTCTGTCAGCGACTAATAGCTCTAATTCCGGTGGGTAGGCGCCGATAAGATCGCTTGGGCGCGGACTCGAATTCAGTGCATCGGACTTCTTTAGATAGGAAATAATACCTTCCGTAATGGGTGTGCCGGTAATCGTGAACAAGCGTAATGCTTCTTCTCGTAAATTCTCGAATCGACCAATATGAACGAGATGCCTTTGTTTTGACTCGAACATGAGTTTGGACAACCAGGAGTAATAGCCAAAACCTTCAGGAAAGTTTGCAAAGTGCTCTGATCGCAGGCCGGGGTTTCCAAGACGAGAAGGAGTCTGTGCGTTAATGATTGTTGGTGCGGCATTGACTAATTGGCCTAACAGTTTCTTGCTCTGAACGCTGTTATCTCCAAGTCTCAAGAACCTGGAAACAGTTCCCTTAAAACCAACGACGCCACCATCAGATATGATCTCAAACACATATTGCTGTTTACGTCGATAATCAAAGAACATGGAGACATACCAATCCCACGGGTTACGCACGAAGCCAATAACAGGAAGATGCGAGAATTCCGGAGGCAGATCTTTTAGATGACCGTGGTACTGGAGCATTTTGGCTCCCGGTACCTGCTCAAGGATCAACTTGTTTAAGAAGGTGCCCCCAGTACGCGAGATATGGATATAGACAAAATACTCTGTAACGATCATCGTCAGTGCGTTTCAAAGTGTATCGGACGCAAGTAGATTAACACCATTGGTCTTTCTACACGGCGGGAGGCTTTTCGGACGGCGACGTGATCGTCACAATTCGACTACTGTAATAACCATTGAAATCGGTCCGCCCGCTCAGGCTATAGGCACCAATGTTGCCGAATTCGAGGTAGTCGCCGGCACGAATGTCGACCGGCAATGGGACGAGTCCGGGCAGTGTGTCCGTGGCGTCACAGGTTGGGCCATTTACCTGAAACTCCATCGTCGCGCCTTCCAGAGGCTTGCCGTTTCGGAATGTTCGCACCGGGTATCTGTCATGCCCATCGATGCGCAGCACCCAGAATATTCCGTACATCCCGTCGTTGATGTACAAACGATTGTCTTTGCGCAACAAGACCTCGACCACCGCTGACATTCCGGGCGCCGCAAGCGCACGCCCTGGTTCGCCGAGCACCTCCGCGTTGTCCGCCAACGGAAGATCCCCGAAAGACTCGGCCACTGCGTGGAAGTATTCTTCGAGTTGCGGAACGATGAAGTCGGGATAGGATTTCGGATAGCCGCCGCCTACATCGATCAAACGCAGCCGGAACGGCAGTTGTTCGAGAACCGATTTGGTGATGGAGATGGAATAGCGGTACGCCTCGGGATCGGTAACGGACGATCCAACATTGAACGCCAACGCCGGTTCGGCACCGCTGTCACGGATTGATTGCAACAATTGCGGCATCTCTTCCGGTGGGGCGCCGAATCTGATCGACAAATCCTCCATCGCCGATTCATGATGAACTGCCATGCGAGCGAAGATGACGGACCGGGACGTGTCGATCTCCTTCACGAGCTGTGACAGCCCGCTCAAGTGATCGACCAGGAAATGACGCACACCGTGTTTTTCCTGGGCCGTTCCTGCTGCGTCTCGTATGCGAGTAGGAATCATGAAGTACTTCGTCGCATCGGGATCGATTGCGTCAATCAGCTCGATTTCCGGCAACGACGCGCAGTCGAAATGACGAACGCCCGCGTCCATCAATAATCCAAGCACAGTCGGGTCGGCGTTCGCCTTGACTGCGTATAACACGCGGCCCGGAAATCCCCCGACAAACTCCTTCGCGGTCTCACGATATACGTGCGGAAAAATGCAATAGACCGGTTCCTTCGGGCACTCCGCGCTAAGGAATGTTCCGACGTCAGAAAATTTTTCGGTTGCATTGGCCATGTATCGATCCAGGTCGCTCTCCTCGCCTCTAATCCGTACCCTTAACTGCGCATTCGCGACCCACTCGGGTCATATGCAGCTTCTGAAATTATTACGGCTGGCACTCGTTTATCCACAACATGTACAGAAAACTCATGGCTCGATGATTCCAGAAACTGTGTCCGCACGTAAGCCATTGCCAGGCTTTTATTGACGGTATGCCCATAAGCGCCTGAGGTCACAAACCCCGCATACTCGTCTTTGCACCAGATGGGCTCATATCCCCAGGCGTCCGCATCGCTCGAATCGATATCCAGCGTGACCAGCTGATGCTCATGCTGTGCTTCGCGATCTGCCAAGGCCGCCTCGCGACCCATAAAATCGGCCTTATCATAGTCGACGAATCGACCCAAACCACACATGGCGGGCGTGTAGTCAGGGGTAAACTCCCGCGACCAGATCCCGAAACTCTTCTCTTTCCCCAGTGATACCAATGCGCGTATGCCGAAGGGCCTGATCCCGAATTGGCCTCCAACTTCGAGTAAATAATCGTACAGCGAGCGCGCATAAACCGCCGGAACGTATATCTCGTAGCCCAGCTCGCCGGTAAAGGAAAGCCGTGCTATCAAACACGGTGCGTTACCGACATCCATAGACCGTACGGACATGAATGGCATCGAGGCCTTATCCACGTCTCCCGACGCGACCAACCTCATGAGTTCACGAGTTTCGGGACCGGCAATGGCAATCGCGCTCAACTCGTCAGTACGATTGACGATCCGGACTTTCTTACCGGCCGAATGTTGTTCAAACCACAACATATGAAATTCCTGCAGGTAACCGGAGCCGGTCACCAGGAATTTTTCGTCCGCGAGCCGCATGACCGTCAAGTCGCCTTTTAAGTGACCGGACGGCAGGAGCAACGGCCCCATACGGATCCTCCCCAGGTCCGGTAATCGGCTTGCGAACAGATAATCCATGTAAGAAACGGCGTCGGGGCCGGAAATCTCATACTTGGCAATCGACGAGGAATCCAATATACCCACGCCGTCTCTTACTGCGCGACATTCCTCGCCCACGGGGTCATGTGCGTTCGATCGGCGAAAGCTGGGAGTCTCCGTCGGCGCGCTGCCCGGTGGCGCAAACCACAGCGGTATTTCGAGACCGAAAGACGCGCCGAACACCGCGTTCGTCTGTTGCAGACGATCGTGTAACGCAGATACCTTATGGGGACGCGCCGCGGGCCATTCATCATTCGGGCACAGCAGAAGAAACCGGTTTTCATAAAATTCCTGTCCTTTTTCAACCGCGTACGTCTTGGTCGCAAATGCTCCGAAACGATTAACATCCATTGCGAAGATATCGCCTTCTGTTTCGCCGTTGATCATCCACTGCGACAAGGCGAGTGCCACCCCACTGCCCTGAGAAAACCCCGCCATTACGCCGCAACAGGACCAATAGTTTTGTACGCCTCGTACCGGCCCCATCAATGGATTGCCGTCGGGGGCAAACGTAAAAGGCCCGTTTACAATGCGCCGAATTCCCGCATCAGCCACAGATGGAAATCTCTCGAAGCCACGCATCAATTCGGTCTCGATATTTTCCAGCCGCGGCTCCAGCAGATCGGATTCACCGTATTCCCATGGCGTACCGTCCACCGACCAGGGCGTCGAGTTCTTCTCGTAGACTCCAAGGAGAACACCGTTTCGCTCCTGGCGCAGATACATCTCACCGTCCATATCCAGAATCAAGGGCAGCTCACCGTCGAATTCTGCTATTTCATCGATGTCGCCCGTTAGCAGGTAGTGATGCTCCATGGGAACGATGGGTACATGTACGCCGGCCATACTTCCGACCTCACGCGCCCATAATCCAGCAGCATTCACGATATGCTCACATTGAATATTTCCCTTATCCGTTACCACCGTCCAGGTGCCATCGGGCTTCTGTACCAGGTCCTCGACCATTGTGTTCAGATATATCTCTGCGCCGGCCATACGCGCCGATTTGGCCAGCGCCTGGGTCGAGCCATAGGGGTCAAGATGGCCTTCATTGGCATCGTACAGGCCACCGATGACCTGGCTGGTATCCATAATCGGACACAGGTTCTTGATTTCCTCGGGACCGATCAGATGACTGTCAATCCCGAGTACTCGGTGACGCTCATGCTCGTAACGCAGCACTTCCCACCGCTCGGCGGTCGCCGCGATGGTAATGCCGCCGGTGAGGTGCATGCCTACGTCCTGGCCGCTGATCTCCTCGACTTCTTTATAAACGGAAATCGCATAGGCTTGTAACCTTGCAACATTGGGATCGCTGTTCATCGAATGAAAGCCGCCGGCCGCATGCCAGGTAGATCCCGCTGTCAGTTGTTTACGTTCGACCAGGACAACATCAGACCAACCCAATTTGGTCAGATGATAGAGCATCGAAGCACCGACGATACCGCCGCCAATTACAACGACTCGGGTGTGTTCTTTCATATCAGCTCACGGCTCGTGTGGTGTTGAATTGTGCGTCATGGGGTCTTCGCCAGAATCGACAAACCAGTCGCTCAGGTAACGAGCATGACTCCGGTCGACGTAAAGCTCGAAGCCATCGTCTTCGACAGCAACGATGAAAAGCGCCACGTTCGCGAAGTGCGTGCGAACACACTGACCCGTCGTGAACGCGCTTCTGTGCATGTCAATTCCGCAGCCCATCGCCAGAACAGTTCGGGATGCCGGGCCCCTCAATGCAAAGCATACATTTTGCGATGACATGTCTGTCGCAACATATAGCTGACCCGATAACGCGCGATCGATGCGATTGACAATATCTTCGGCCGGTTTCGTGTCACTGGTGAGCAACCACTGATCCGGGCCAAGCCAGCAGCCCGCCGGGTCTTCGCCCTGCCACCGCAACGCTTGTTGTGGAAGTCTTAATGCCGCGCCTGCAGCGTCCGCACCTTTTGGCCGAACGCGCAGCCGAACCATCGATCGACCATTAATCTGTTTGAGATCAAAACCAGGACGTTCAGGCATTCATACTCTCCCCGCCGGGATCATAGAAGGCTGGATCCGTAATACGAACATCGAATGTGCGTCCGTCATCGAAAACTGTCACGGTCTCGCCCTTTCGCTCGAAGCCTTGTTCGAGCAAACCGAGACCGATGACCCGTTTCAATGTCGGGCTGAAACAAGCCGACGTCACTATGCCCTGACTGCGGCGACCGTCGCCTTGCGGCATTACGAAATGCGCCCCCGACTGCAGGTTCTCCGTGTGGTTCAGTGGCGCGACACCCACGAACTGCCGCCGGTCGGTGCGCTGATCCTCAGCACGAAGAAGAGATCTTTTCCCAACGAAGTCAGTTTTCTTCTTGGTCACGATGCCGGCGAAACCGACATCCAGAGCATTGGTCATACCATCCGTATCTGACCCTACATGCAGATAGCCTTTCTCGGTTCGCAGTATTTGCAATGCCTCGATACCGAACGGCGCAATACGATCACCGCCGGCGTTCATCAATGCTTCCATAACACCCTGACTCTGTATGGCAGGAACACTGATCTCGAAACTCATCTCTCCGGTGTAGCTGACCCGCTGCACGCGCGCCGGTACGCCGAGGAACGTGCCGGTCGTGACCGACATATGCGGCAGAGCCTCCGCCGAAAAGTCGATGTCGGACTCGATCGCCTGCAACAGGATTCGGGAGTTCGGGCCTGCAATCGTTGCTACGGCCCATTGGCCGGTGACCGGTGAGATAATCAGGTCGAGATCCGGCCATTCGCACTGGTGCCATTCCTCGAGCCAGTCGGTGATGCGATCCGCATTCGCCGTCGTCGTGCTGACCAGGTAGCGATCATCAGCCAGCCTTGCGAATACACCATCATCAATGATGATACCGTTCTCGCTGAGCATGAGCCCGTAACGAACACGCCCGGGCTTCAATGTCAGTACGTTGTTAACGTAGATTCGATTGAGAAATTCACCGGCGTCCGGCCCCGTTAGTTCGATCTTGCCGAGTGGAGAGCCATCGAAGAGTCCGGCGCTGCGACGTAATGCAAGCACTTCTTCCCGAATGGCGGTTTCGCGATCGCGACCATCGGTCGCGTAATACTCGGGTCGCTTCCAGGCGCCGTAATCTTCGAATACCGCCCCCTGACCAACATGCCAGTCGTGAGCCGGCAACAAGCGCGCCGGGGTGTAGAAATCTCCATGCTGCTGCCCGGCGATCACGCCCATCGGCACCGGCATGAACTGCGGTCTGAATGTCGTCGTGCCGACTTCTCCGATCGATCTGTCGGTCAACCCGGCGAGCACCGTGTGCGCATTGAGATTGCTGGTCTTGCCCTGATCGACCGCCATTCCAACGGTGGTGTAACGCTTCAGGTGCTCGACGGAAACAAAGTTTTCTCGTACCGCCAGTTCTATGTCCGCCACGGTGACGTCATGCATGAAGTCAACCCACTGACGACTCGTGTCTCCTGCCGGCGTAATTCTGATGGGCTCCAGGTTGTAACTGCTGATCGCCGAAGTCGCAATATCGATCGGCGAACACGTAAAGCCGGCCTTGCGCGCAGCTTCGGAACCTGCGCGCGCACCCTCTGTCAGTGCATCAGCCAGCGCGAAATTGCCATTCGCGGCGCCGGCGACCGTGACGCGCTGCCGACAATCCGTTGGCAAGAAACAGGCCAGCCCGACGTCATACTGCAGGTTCCCGCCAGCCTGAGAATACAGGTGGCCGCTCGGGTTGAAGCCGCCCGATATCGCGAGGCCCTGACACGCGATGACACCCGTTGCTTTGCCCGCGGACCCGCCATCCTCGGACAGCACACCGACACTGACGCCGGCAAGAGCCTTCGTGCCCACCGTATCCAGAACGACGGAACCGGACATAATCGGTATGCCGCGCTGATCGGCCGCCTGCGCAATTTCGTTCGCGATATCTTTTCTCGCGTCGACAATGGCCGGGACGCTAATACCGTTGTCGTGCAGGGTAAACGCTACCTGGTAGGCAGAATCGTTGTTGGTCGCTACCATCATTACGCCGGCGGGCCTTACGGCATAGCGATTCACGTACTCCCGCGCCGCGTTGGCGAGCATGATGCCCGGTCGATCGTTATTTTCAAAAACCAGCGGTTGCTCGATGGCACCGGTGGCCAATACGACCTCTTTTGCCCTGACTTTCCAGAAACGTTTGACACCGGCCGTCGATCGATCGGTGATGGTAAGAAAATTGTGATCGTAGTAGCCCGAGACCGTCGACGACATCATGACGGTGACGTGCGCCGCATCCTCGAGCGCCGATCTCGTTCGACTAATCCATAGATCGGAGTCAATCATATCGATCAGCGTGTTGTCGGCGAGCAGGCTGCCACCCGGTTCATGGTCCTGCTCAACCAGCAGTACTCGCGCACCACTATTTGCCGAGCTCAGTGCCGCCGCAAGACCTGCCGGTCCCGCACCGACGATCAGTACGTCGCAATGCAGATTGTGGTGGAAGTACCTGTTCCGATCCTCACCATCGGGTAATGTGCCAAGCCCGGCCATGCGGCGAACAGTGCCCTCGTACCAGTGCCAGTTTGGCCACTTGAATACCTTATTGTAAAAACCTGCCGTCCAGAGCTTGTGCGTGAAATCCAGCACGCGGCCCAGGTCAAAGTTAACGCTCGGAAAGCCGCTCGGAGATTTAATCCGAAGGTCATCGAGCAGTGCGCGCACGGTCGTACGCACTACGGGGACATCACCACTGCCATCGGATACGGTCAGCAGTGCATTCGTTTCTTCCACGCCCGCGGACATGATGCCGCGCGGTCGATGGTATTTGAAACTCCGGTTAACGGTGCTGATGCCGTTGGCCAGCAATGCCGACGCAATGGTGTCGCCCTGGTATCCCTGAAGCTTCTCGCCATTGAATCTGAACGCTAGCGGCCTGCTGCGATCAATTCGACCACCCGATGTCAAACGGTTTTTTTGTGAATGAGCCACTAGTACTTCGTCACCGGCAGATCGGGCTTCGGTACGTCCATCTCGTACACGGCGTGAATTTCGTGCGTCACCGTATCCCGTGCGACGTTAAACCAGCGCCCGCAACCATACTTGTGTAACCAACGCTCGTAATGAATGCCTTTTGGATTCTCTTTGTTGAACAGATAATCCGACCATTCGGCGTCGGCGGCATCAAGCGTCGGACGCGTCCGGTGTGCTTCGCCACCGAACGAAAACTCCAGTTCGTCGCGCGTACCGCACCAGGGACAGCTGAGTCTCAGCATCAGTGCGACACTCCCGAGGCCGCACCCTCGTCTATCAGCGCGCCGGATTCGAAGCGCTCGAGCCCGAAACCCTCGATCAATGGGTGCGGCCGATCATTCGCGATCGTGTAGGCCATGGTGTCGCCGCCGGCCGGAATTGCCTTGTAGCCGCCGGTTCCCCAACCCCCGCTGATGTAGAGATTCTGCACCGGCGTCCGTCCCATGAGCGGCGATGTATCCGGCGTAACGTCGACGACACCGGCCCATTGCCGCATCAGCCGCAAGCGACTGAAAGACGGGAACAGCTCCAGGAGCGCGGCGATATTTTCCTGCAACAGCGGAATGCCTCCCCGTTGCGCGTAGCTGTTGTAACGATCCGCGCCGCCGCCGATGACCAGCTCGCCGCGATCCGACTGACTGACATACACGTGAATAACGGGTGACAGCACCATCGTATCGAGACACGGTTTGATCGGCTCACTGACCATGGCCTGCAAGGACATACTCGTCACGGGCACGCGGAAATCGGCCATCTTCGCCAGGTGACTGGTGTGACCGGCAACGGCGATACTGATCCTGTCAGCGCCGATCGTGCCACGTGTCGTGCTTACGCCGGTCACCCGACCCGACTGAATGTCAAACCCCGTGACCTCACACTGCTGGATGATGTCTACGCCGTAGGCGCTTGCGGCGCGTGCATAGCCCCAGGCCACGGCGTCGTGACGTGAGATCCCGCCGCGGCGCTGGATGAATCCACCGC
>Ga0114949_10003490_pt1 | contig 10032 bp, 8 predicted proteins | sample N074metaG_FD_83505 | JGI IMG/M metagenome (GOLD analysis project Ga0114949, IMG submission 83505) | Deep subsurface microbial communities from Kermadec Trench to uncover new lineages of life (NeLLi) - N074 metaG | ecosystem: Environmental > Aquatic > Marine > Ocean trench > Sediment | place... | reverse complement strand
GAGGGCGAGCGACGATTTACGCCGGATCAACTGCCGTTACGAATCGGTACGGGTGTCAATTGCGAGATTCGCTTGCCGGGGCCGGGCAATGCCCCTGTTGGGGTTATTGATGACCTTGATGGCGAGCCATTTGTGCAGCCCGTCGGTCGCGGTGGCGCACTGAAAATCAACGATTCGGTCTTGAGCACTTCGCGGCGTCTTGCTGCGGGCGATGTGCTGGAGTTTTTCGGCACGCGAATTGTCGTCGAGGATCAGGCCGGAACGATGTCTTTGCAGGTGATGCTGGAGGGCAGCGCCTATATCACCAAGCCACCCGAGCTGGCAGATGCAGGCGGTGGCGTCGGTGACGAGACAATTGCACCCACCGCTTTTCAACGTGCAGGAGACAGAAAACCCGTTGCATCGGCGACGGACGAACATCGATGGCAATATTTTGTCGGTGCCGGCGTATTGGTTCTCATCGCAATATCCTGGTTACTGTTCAGTGCGCGTTCGATCCAGTTTGAAATTCGCCCGAGCGAGCCAGACGATTTTTCTATTGCAGGCGGCTGGTTCAAGTTTCCGTTCGGCGATCGCATACTGATGCGCGAAGGCTCGTACAACGTGCACGTAAAGAAACAAGGCTATTACGATATCAGCCAGGCGTTGCAGATCGACGCCACCCCAAGCAGGACAGTCGTAATTGAACTGCGCAGACTGCCCGGGAAACTGACGGTCTACACAGACGATGTGGCAAACGCCGTCGTCACCGTCGACGATTCCAAAGTAGGGCAAGCACCCTTTGGCCCGCTTGAGCTCGAACCTGGCACGCACGCCATTTCTATTACCTCAGATCGGTATTTGCCGTTTGCAGACAGGCTGGTCGTCCCCGGTCTCGGTCTGCATCAGGAGTATCATGTTCAACTCGTGCCGCGCTGGGCCAACGTCGACATTTCATCTGAGCCCAGTGGCGCCTCTGTATACAAAGGGCAGGAAAAAGTAGGCGAAACGCCGCTTACGTTGGAGCTACTGGAGGGCAAACACACCTTAAGTGTTATCGCCGACGGTTTTAAGGCGTGGGATGGCAGCATAGAAACGGTCTCGAACGAAAATCAGACCTTGCCGTTAATACAACTTGAGCCTGCCAATGCACAACTGCAGGTCAACTCAATTCCTCGCGGCGCCAACGTAACCGTCAACGGGCGTTATCGCGGCCAGTCGCCAATCAAGTTGGCACTATCGCCCGACATCGATTACCAGATCGGATTGTCAAAGGCCGGTTATGGGTCGGCTGTCAGGCGCGTAAGGCTTGCAGCGGCGGCATCCGAAGCAATTACTGTCGATCTCTCCGCACGCGTCGGAAAAGTCACGCTTACCATCTGGCCGGCAGAAGCAACCGTATATATAGACGGATCTGCTCGCGGCACAGGCTCAATGACGCTCAATTTATCATCAGCGCCGCACCGTATTGAAGTGAAGCGAGCGGGTTATCAAACATTCAGTCGCGCTATAACGCCGCGGCCAGGGTTTCCGCAGTCGCTGCAAGTTCGATTGCTGTCCGACAAAGAGGTGCTCGCTCGCGGCACCGCAAATACGGTCAAGACCAGCACTGGACAGGCATTGCGCCGTGTAGAACCCGGTGGTTTCACCATGGGAGTCTCGCGCCGTGAGCAGGGCCGGCGCTCGAATGAAGTAATCGTGCCAGTAACGCTGACCAAAGCCTTTTATATCGGCGCACGGGAAGTGACTAACAAGGAGTATCTCAAATTCCGCAAGAATCATATTTCCGGGGATGGATTGCATGCATCACTCGCCGGCGACTTGAATCCGGTGGTCAACGTGGCATGGAAAGACGCGGTGGAGTACTGCAATTGGCTAAGCATACAAGAGGGATTGTCGCCCGCTTACCAAAAGAAATTTCAGAAGTGGCAGGCGATTTCGCCAACACCGGACGGTTACCGATTGCCAACCGAAGCGGAATGGGTCTGGGCGATTCGCTACCAGGGCCGTTCAAAAGCGCTAGTCTTCCCGTGGGGCAGCCGTTTGCCACCGCGCAAGGAAAGCGGAAATTATGCGGACAAATCCGCAATTAAACTGGTGCCGTCCATTTTGCCAACCTATAACGATGGCTTCGCGTCCACTGCGCCTGTTGGTTCGTTCCCTGCAAATGCGCTTGGCCTGTATGACGGTGGCGGAAACGTTGCTGAATGGGTCCAGGATTATTATTCTGTGGCAAATCCGGGCCAAACCGAGCCCGTGGTTGATCCTGCAGGGGCAGAGCGGGGTAACAACCGCGTCATTCGTGGTTCGAGCTGGCGCCACTCCGGGATTTTGGAGCTCAGGTGGGGATACCGGGACTTCGGCACAAGCGGTCGTGTGGATGTTGGCTTCAGAATCGCCAGAAACGCCAAGTGAAACGGAATTTTTGTGCCGATTCGGCAGTCCAATAAAGTACGCATAACGAGAAACACGTGATGATCAAGTATTTAATGGCAATAATTGTGGTATCGATGTTCATCCTCAATGCGTCAGCTCAAGATTCGACACCTGCAAATGATACGAAAGCAACAGAAGATGTCGCAGACGCTGACGCGGAACAACAGCAAGTCGACGATGTGGACGATGCGGATCTCGACGAACAAACCTACGAGGATGACGAAGATGACTTTATTCCGACCGAAGAAATTCCGGCGGATCAGCCCATTCCGTTTCCGACCAATATCTGACTTTAGAATTTCGAGACTTAAACTATGAAAAAAAATACGATTCCAGTCGAATTCGTTTTCCAGCTATTCGCGTTGATCATCGCCATCATCGTCGTGCACGCATTTTATGTCTCTGTAGTACGACCGAACGCAACACAAATTATTGCCGAACAGGCCCTGCAGGCGTCGCAGAATCCGGCTTTTGTTCGTGAGCGATCCACGTGGGTTCTTATCAAGGATATGGAGCAGGAAGCCTGTTTCATCTTGATGTTCTGGGCCCTCGCGATCATGGGCTACAAGACCAGAGACATTTTGCGTGAACGCAGGCTGCTGGATGTCGACCTGGTCGCCATTGCGGAAGGGATGCGGGTACTCCCCGAGGACACGCGCGAGTTTTCCCGCCAGGTAGAGGCATTGCCGGACGTTCAGAGGTCGATGGTATTGCCACGCGCGCTGCTGCACGCACTCAGGCGATTCAGCACCACGCGTAGCATTCAGGATGTTTCGAGCAGTACGCATACCATATTCGAATCGGAAGCCGATCGACTCGAATCAGAGCTGTCCATGATCCGGTATATTTCCTGGGCTATTCCTTCGATCGGATTTATCGGTACTGTTCGCGGTATCGGTGAAGCCCTCGCGCAGGCAGACAAAGCCGTGCAAGGCGATATTGCGGGTGTAACGCAAAGCCTGGGCGTTGCTTTCAACTCAACGTTCATCGCTTTGCTGATCAGTATTTTCCTGATGTTTCTGGTGTACCAGCTGCAGCTGTTACAGGAACGGTTGGTATTCGACAGTGAAAATTACCTGGACGACAAACTGATCCGTCACATGAAGTCCGACTGAGAGACTGGTTTCAAGTTATGCGCACCGCAGTACATATCAACGATGCCGGCATTACACTGCTGGACGGCACAAAAATTTTGTACCGCGAGCCAGGATTCGCCTTGCTTGAAGACAATCATCTCATCACCGGCAGCGATGCATTCAAACAATCGAGGATCAAACCGCGCCGCATTCAAAATCGTTATTGGTCTGAACTGACGACGGAGCCGTTTTCCGACCAGCGAAAGTCACACCTGAGTGCCGCTGACCTGGTTAGTCAACAGTTAGAGCAGCTGATGAGCGCCGCTAGCAGCACTGAGCTTGTCGTTGTTATTCCAGCTTACATGACATCGCAACATCTTGGACTCTTATTGGGTATCGCGGGCGAGCTAAATTTGCCGATCACCGCGATGGTTGATGCCGCAGCGGCGGCTACCCGGCGCGAGTACAAAGGTGCGGTGCCAGTACACATCGACATCAGCTTGCACTCGACCACACTGGCGCGACTGGCTCAACCCGGTCAGGTTCAAGTGGAAAAAACAAGCGTATTGAACGATTGCGGCATTTCGACATTGACCGACGCATGGGTGCACATGGTTTCCAATGCCTTTGTTCAGCAATCCCGCTTTGATCCATTGCACACAGCAGAAACCGAGCAAATGCTGATCAACAATATGGATGCGTGGTTGCTGGAAGCGTCACGCAGCGACCGTGTGCATCTGAAACTCGAAGTGGCCAGCGGCAGTCACGAAGCAACCATCGAGTCTTTGGCCTTCATTGGCGCAGCGGCTTCCGTTTATCAGAGAATCACCAGCAAGTTAAGGGCATTATTTCGTGCAGATGAGGTGCCGGCACTGCAATTGACCGACAGAGTGGCGCGATTGCCCGGGTTGGCAGAAATGCTCAAGGCCAGGGTAGGAGGGGAGGTGTTTGTCCTCGAGCCCGGCGCCACGGCCCGTGGGGCGCTGGCGCGCGTTCGCGAAACGAGCGGCAAGGCTGACGGCGTGAGTCTGATCCGTCAGCTGCCATGGGACCAGGCGGCCGCCAGCATCTCGGATGATGTAGCGGAGAACGCACAAACGGGCGTACCAACACACTTGCTCTTCGGCAATACGGCGCACGAGATAGATGGCTCGGTACTTACTCTCGGGTCCGAGTCTGCAGATAGCGGCAGGGTTGTCGTGCTCGACACCGACATGCCGGGCGTCTCGCGCCGTCATTGCTCATTGCGACGCGTCAAAGGCCAATGCGTAATCGAGGACTTCAGTCGTTACGGCACTTTTTTGAACGGCCATCGAATTGATGGGTCGACGGTGCTGCAAATTGGTGATTCAGTTCGGATTGGTTCACCAGGCTTTGAATTTCGATTGATCACAACGGATGAAGACAGTGGCTAGAAAACGGCGGCCGATGGAAGTCTTCAGCATGTCCTTTCTGGACTGCATGAGTTGTGGTTTCGGTGCCGTGATCTTGTTTTTCATGATCATCAATTCGCAGGTGCGCCAGTCTACTGACAAGCCGCCCGACGAACTCAGTGGAGAAACGACACGTCTCGAATACGAAATTCTCGATCAACGCAAAAACCTCGTGTTGGCAAAGAATTCGATGGCGGATCTCGAAGACGAGAAGCTGTCAGCAGAACAACAGATTGCAGCAATTATCGCTCTGCTCAAAAAGCTTAAGGAAGAATTGAAGGAATTTGATTCCGAGTCTCTCGCCAAGGTCAAACGAGTCGAAAAACTGCAATCCGATATCGAATCTCTCGAAAAGGAGAAAAAACGATTGCTGGCACTGGAACAAGCCAGCAAAGAAGAGGGCGCCAAGGTACGGCGATTCACCGGCGACGGCGACCGTCAGTATCTGACCGGGCTAAAAGTGGGCGGGGATCATATCCTGGTCCTGGTCGATACATCCGCGAGCATGCTGGGCCGTAAGATTATCAATATTCTTCGACGCCGAAACATGTCGGATGCCGTGAAACTGAGATCATTGAAGTGGCGCCAGGCTGTTGCCACGGTTGACTGGTTATCGGCGCAATTCCCGGAGAAGAGCAAGTTTCAGATATACACCTTCAACACTGAACCCAAGCCGGTGTTGAAGGGTACTGACGGTATCTGGCTGGATGTCGGTGATGGCAAGCAACTCGATGAAGCCATTCGACTGTTGCGCCGGACGATTCCCGAAAACGGCACGAATTTGCTGGGTGCATACAGCATAGTACGAAAAATGAATCCGCGACCGGATAACGTCATATTGCTGATCGATGGATTACCCACGATGAATGCGCCAGAAACCAATCGCGGCATGATTACGGGCCGCGAGCGATTCAAATTGTTTCTGGAGGCCGAGCAGGAGTTGCCCAGGGGCGTGCCTGTTAACGTATTGCTGTTTCCGTTGGAAGGCGACTATGAAGCGACCATTTCATTTTGGGTGCACGCATGGAGCACTGGCGGCTCCTTCATGAGCATTAGCAAAGACTGGCCATGAGGAAAAAAAATAGAAACATAGAAGCATTCAGCTTGTCCTTTCTGGACTGCATTTGTTGTGGCTTCGGCGCGATTATTTTGCTGCTGGTACTCAGCAAGATTTATGAGCCGGCAGTCTATGAGAAGACGCAAGAGGACTTGCAGAAACTGATCGCCCTTTTGCAAGAAGAGTTGTTTGAGATTCGCGGCGAGACGACCGTCATGACGCGTGCACTTTCGGTTGTGCGTATTGAAACGACTGAAACAAACCTGACTTTGTCGCAATTGCAAACAGAACTGGATTCGGTGCAAGGCCAGTTTGAACTGCTGAATCGGGATGATCCGATTCTCAATGCAGACGAGGGAGAAATGAAGGCGGCGCGACAGCGTCTGACGGCAGAAATGCAACGGCTGCGCCGATTCACTCGTGCACCGGACGATGCGATCGGCGGTATTCCGGTAGACAGCGAGTACATCATTTTCGTAATCGATACCTCCGGCAGCATGCAGTCGAAATGGGGGCTGGTAGAACGAAAATTGAGCGAGGTGTTGAACGTTTACCCTCACGTCAAGGGTTTGCAGATCATGAATGACAACGGCAGCTATATGTTCCAGCAAAACGCGGGAACATGGATCGCCGACACACCGGAGGTCAGGCAGGCAATCAAAAACAAGATGCGCGTTTGGGCGCCATTCAGCGATAGTGACCCGTCCGACGGCATTGCCTACGCGATTCGAACGTTCTGGGCACCCGATAAGAAAATCAGTATTTACGTCCTGGGTGATGAGTTTCAGGGCAATTCAATGGAAGGCGTGCTGCGCATGATTGATAGCATTAATGTTGAAGATGAGAACGGCGATCGGCGGGTTCGCATTCACGCTATCGGATTTCCATATTCCTTCGGCGGGTCCAATATTCCGCCAAGCTCGCAACGCTTCGCAGGCTTGATGCGGGCATTGTGCGAACGCAACGGCGGTACCTTCGTTGGTTTGACCGAGTCTCGCTGATTCTGCACCCGACATCGCTCCGCGCGATGTCGGCATTTTTCGCCACAATTGATCTCCGGTCCGCCATACCGGCGACTCTTCACGAGCGGCTTTAGCGCATTAAATGGATTCCGACAAAGGCCACAACACGGGTCTTACATTAATCGGAGGAAGTAACCATGCGTAACAAACATATCCTGATCGGAATCGTACTCGCTTTAATCACCGCACCGGCAATGGCCGGTCAAGGCGCATCCAAAGAAGAATCGGTTGGCGTTGGTACCGGTGCAGTCGTCGGAGCCATCCTGGGTGGGCCAGTTGGATTCTTTGTTGGCGCCGCAATTGGCGCGAGAGTCGGCGATGAGTTCAAGCAGCGAAATGATAGCGTCGATTCTCTTAATAGCTCACTTTCCGGCACGAGACAGCGAATTGCCGACCTCGAGCAAAACATTGACGCGCTGAATGGCGATATCGATGACCTGGGCGGCGAGATGCAACGCCTGCAGGCTATCGCACGACCTGAACTGATCGATCTGATGCAGGTGGGCATCGAAATGGATCTGCTGTTTCGAACGGATGAACACGTGCTGGTTGAGACCACAGGCTCTCGACTGAAAAACCTGGCGACAAGCCTTGCTTCCATGCCGGATATATACGTGCAGCTCGATGGCTTTGCAGACGAACGCGGCGACGCTGCCTACAACCAGGCGCTGTCACTTCGGCGAGTGGAGCATGTGCGTCAATTTTTGCTCGATAGCGGTATTGCCGCGTCACGTATCAAGACGGCGGCACACGGTGAATCGCCGGCCGTTGATACCAACGTCGACAGTTATGCGTTGGAGCGCCGGGTCAGCATGATGCTTTACCTGGAAGAGGCGCCTTCATTTGCCTCGAACCCCACTTCGTACTAAGCGGTAACCCCTGGGCTCATTCGTGAGTCTCCGCCTGGCCGGCCCGCAAGGGCCGGCTTTTTATTTCGATCGACGGCGATAAGGAATATAGTGCTTGCATGACCAAATCACTAATAGAACGAAAATGCAAACCCTGCGAGGGAGGCGTCAGTCCGTTGGGAGCTGAAGAGGCGACAGAGCTTTTGGCCGCGCTTCACGAAAACTGGACGTACGATGAGCCAGCATCCAGTATTTCACGACTGTTCGAGTTCCCGTCGTTCTCGCGAACAATTGCATTCACCAACGCGGTTGCGTGGATAGCCACAATTGAGGGCCATCACCCCGAAATGACCGTCAACTACGGTTCCTGCCTGGTGATGTATCGTACTCATTCGATCGACGGCCTGTCCGACAACGATTTTATCTGCGCGGCCAAGATCGATCGGCTGGCTGCCGATATCTAAACTTTGTAGTGATTGACGTCTCGGACATTGAAGCGGCTGCGGCGCGGATCGAGTCGGTTGCGATAAAAACGCCGCTGCTCTACTCCCCGCATCTGAACGAAGTCACCGGTGGGAGTGTCTATCTCAAACCTGAGTGCTTGCAGCGGACTGGTTCGTTCAAGATCCGTGGCGCCTACAACCTGCTAAGCCAGCTCGATGACTCCCAGGCAGCAAATGGCGTCGTCGCGTGGTCGTCCGGCAATCATGCCCAGGGCGTTGCGGCGGCAGGATCGATATTGGGAATCAAGACAACAATTGTGATGCCCGAAGATGCGCCAGCAGCGAAAATTGAAAACACGCGACGACTTGGTGGCGAAGTTATTCTTTACGACCGCTATACGGGTGATCGCGAAGCAATTGCCAAAGCGATTGCCGCAGAGCGCGACGCGACAATAGTTCCGTCCTATGATCACGAAAACATAATTGCCGGGCAGGGCACGGTCGGACTGGAAATCATGTCCCAGTTAAACGAATTGGCCGTGAGCGCAGACCAGATAGTCGTTCCTTGTGGCGGCGGCGGATTGATTTCAGGTTCAGCCGTTGCAATCAAGTCGGCGAGCGAGTCGACGCGGGTATATCCAGTCGAACCGATCGACTTCGACGATACGGCTCGATCACTCATCAGTGACGAGCGCGAAAAAAACAGCCCCGATGCGCGATCGATTTGCGATGCGTTGCAGACCGAGTCGCCGGGCAATATGACGTTTGAGATCAATCGGAAATTGCTCGAGAGGGGTCTGACGGTGACCGACGACGAAGTGCGGCAAGCGATGCGATTCGCCTTCAATCATCTTAAGTTGGTTGTTGAGCCAGGTGGCGCCGTCGCACTGGCAGCAATATTGAGTGGCAAGATCGATACGAAGGGCAAAACGACCGTTGCCGTATTAAGCGGCGGCAACGTAGATGCCGGGTTATTTGCAGATATTCAAAGCGAGTAACGAAAGGTTACGCTTAAAGAGAGCCGGTTCCGGGCTTGCGAAACAAAGTCACATTCGATGCCTGCTCAATGCGGCGTTTCTCGTCCGGGTCACGACGTCGTTCCGCCCAGCCGTCAAGCCATTGAATAATCTGTTCCAGTTGCTCGATGTCCTTACGAACTTTGTGCGGCGGCATTTCACAGATGCCGATACCCGCTTCGGACGCATGAACAAAATTCTGGCTGTCGCGCAAGATTGCGATAATCGGAATGCCAAGTGAATCCAGAAATCGCATGAGTTTTTCGAAACTTTTGGTGTTGGTGCGAGTTCGATTAGCGACGACCGCCAACTTCCGGTCACGCCGATCAATTTTTGCCACTAGCAGCAAATCCGCAATACATCGGGACGCCGCGTGAATATCAATGGAGGAGGGCATGACCGGCACCAGAATGCTGGTTGCATCGCGGGTGAGTTCACGCAGGTCATCGTGTGTCAGACTGGCGGGCGAATCCACAATCAGGTTGCTGGTTTCATTTGGCACGCGCAGTTGCCAGCTGCGTGTCGCTTGCATGTTCTTCTTGAAAGCGGCAATGCCATGAACCGGTGCACTTGTTGTAGGGCGTCTTTCCAGCCAGCTCATCGTAGAGCCTTGAGGGTCGCAATCCATGATGGCGGGAACGGGGTCGCGTTTTGCGTAGTAGGCGGCGAGATTGGTCGCTAGCGTCGTTTTACCGCAGCCTCCCTTGGGGTTGAGGACGACG
>Ga0114949_10003484_pt1 | contig 10037 bp, 6 predicted proteins | sample N074metaG_FD_83505 | JGI IMG/M metagenome (GOLD analysis project Ga0114949, IMG submission 83505) | Deep subsurface microbial communities from Kermadec Trench to uncover new lineages of life (NeLLi) - N074 metaG | ecosystem: Environmental > Aquatic > Marine > Ocean trench > Sediment | place... | reverse complement strand
TTTCTGTGCCTCGGGGTAATGGGCGGGCCGATGGCGGGGCATCTCGCTCGCGCAGGGCTCGACATCACTGTCTACAACCGCACAGCCTCGCGGACACAGGCATGGCTCTCCGAATACTCAGCCTCTTCGGTTGCCGGCGCCACGTCGCCGATCGAGGCGGTTCGCGAGGCAGACTTCGTGTTCGTCTGTACCGGGGCTGATCCTGACCTCGAAGAATTGGTGTTAGGGAGCGAGGGCGCCCTGGCTGGAATGTCGTCCGGTTCAATTTTCATCGACCACACAACAGCCTCCGCTGACCTCGCCCGAAGGCTCGAGTCGGAATTCCGCCGCAAGGACATTGGTTTTCTAGACGCACCCGTTTCCGGTGGTCAGGCGGGTGCGGAGTCGGGGCAGTTGACCATAATGGTCGGCGGCGAAGATTCGATCTATCGACGTGTTGCTCCGCTTCTCGATCACTACGCGAAGAAGCATCTTCTGCTGGGGTCCGCCGGCTCGGGCCAGCTCACCAAAATGGTCAATCAGATCTGCATTGCCGGATTGGTCGAGGCCCTGGCTGAAGGCCTGCAGTTCGCGGAAGCAGCGGGTCTCGATGCGGCTCGCGTCATCGAAGTCCTATCAGAGGGTGCCGCAGGGTCCTGGCAGATGGCAAATCGGGCCGAGAGCATGATCGAGGGCCGATTCGATTTTGGGTTCGCGGTCGATTGGATGCGCAAGGATCTATCGATGGCGCTTGAAGAGGGAGCGCGGCGCGGGCTACCGCTTCCGGCGACCGAACTCGTGGACGGACTCTACGCTGAAGTGCAGCGGCTTGGAGGCGGTCGACTCGACACCTCGAGTCTGCTTCTTGGCCTGAAGGATCGACGCGAGCGAGGCGAACTCTAGGTCTGAGGATCAGGGCGTCAGTTTGCGGGAGTCCGGGTGACCATCGGCCGGGTCGGCAACTTCTCGCGTATCGCAAGCCGGGCTAGACTCCCGAGAGTCGCGCGAGCGAAGCCCGATTCGGTAGGGCCTGAATGAACAGTATGAACGAGGAGAGGGTTTTCGGTGGCGCACGAGTTCGTCTATACGATGCACGATTTGCGGAAGGTGATTGGGGATCGGACGATCCTCGACGGGATTACCCTTTCGTTTTTTCCGGGCGCGAAAATTGGCGTGTTGGGCGCGAACGGCTCGGGGAAGAGTACGTTGTTGCGGATCATGGCCGGAATCGACGACGACTTCATGGGCGAGGCGAAGCCCGCCAAAGGCCTGCGAATCGGTTATTTGCCTCAGGAGCCTGAACTCGACTCGGAGAAGACGGTCCTCGGGAATGTCGAGGAAGGCGTGGGTGAGATCCGCGCGCTTCTCGATGAATTCAACGAGCTCTCCGAAAAATTCGCAGAGCCGATGGAAGACGACGAAATGAATGCGCTGCTCGAGAAGCAGGGCAAACTTCAGGATCGAATCGACGCCGCGGATGCCTGGGAAATCGATCGTACGATCGATGTGGCGATGGAAGCACTTCGATGTCCGCCCCCGGATGCAGACGTGGCGACTCTCTCCGGAGGTGAGAAACGCCGAGTCGCGTTATGTCGCCTACTGCTCTCAAAGCCTGACATGCTACTGCTCGACGAACCGACGAATCATCTCGATGCGGAAAGCGTCGCGTGGCTCGAACGCTTTCTGCAGGAATACCCGGGAACCGTCGTTGCGATTACCCATGATCGATATTTTCTCGACAACGTTGCGGGTTGGATTCTCGAACTCGATCGGGGTGCAGGAATTCCTTGGGAAGGGAATTATTCGTCCTGGCTCGAACAGAAGAACAAACGCCTGCAAGTTGAAGAGAAGCAGGCAGGTGCGCGAGCTCGCACGCTGGCGCGGGAACTCGAATGGATCAAGATGAGTCCGCGTGCTCGCCAAGCGAAGGGCAAGGCTCGAATCAACGCATTTGAAGAGCTTGTCAAGGAAGGGAAACAGCGATCACCGGATAAGGTGGAAATTTCGATCCCGGTGCCTGAGCGTCTGGGAGACGTAGTGGTCGACGCCACGGGTCTCAAAAAAGCTTTCGGCGACAAGCTCCTCATTGAGGACCTTTCTTTCAAATTGCCGCCCGGGGGAATCGTAGGAATCATCGGGGCCAATGGCGCGGGTAAGACGACGCTCTTCAAGATGTTTACGGGAGAAGAGAAGCCGGACGCTGGGGAACTCAAACTCGGTGAGACGGTCTCCTTGTCCTACATGGACCAAGAACGCCGCGACCTCGATCCCACAAAGAACGTCTGGGAGGTCATTAGTGGGGGAGACGAAAAGATCATGATCGGGGACCGGGAGGTTCCTTCACGCGCCTGGGTTTCTTCTTTCAACTTCAAGGGGTCGGATCAGCAGAAGCTTGTTGGCACGTTGTCCGGCGGCGAACGCAATCGAGTAAACCTTGCACTGCTGTTGCGGGCGGGGGGCAATGTTCTGCTTCTCGACGAACCGACCAATGACCTCGATGTCGATACATTACGCGCGCTCGAAGATGCGCTCATTGATTTCCCAGGTTGTGCCGTGGTGATCTCCCATGATCGCTGGTTTTTAGACCGCATCGCGACACACATCCTTGCTTTCGAAGGAGAGAGCCATGTCGAGTGGTTCGAAGGCAATTACGATGACTACGAGAAGGATCGACGCAGACGCCTCGGCGCGGATGCGGACAATCCTCGTCGCATCAAATATCGCCGGATCGACGCTTAGTCGTCGGCTTTAGCTGCGGGATTTCGATGTCGAGATCGATTCAGATCTGAGCATCACAGCGAATGGTTTCGGTTAGCCCTTCGCCTCGATGTCTGCCGCAAGGAATGCATCGCCGAGAACGGTCTGGCCATCAAGACTTCGGACCTTGCGCCCAACCCGGTGGACGATGTCACGACTAAAAACGACCTGGCCGACATGGCGACCGGTACAGAGTTCGAGGGCCGCCTCCGCCATCATCTCGACGGGCTCGGCCATGTCCGGGTTCTTTCTGGCGATATCCCGGACGTAGTCTGCGGCTTGCGTCAGCACGATCGACGTCGGCGCCATCGCGTTGACGAAGATGCCATCGTCGATCAATTCATGGGCGAGGCCAATCGTATAGCGGTCCAGTGCTGCCTTGGTTGCGCCGTAGGCCGTGATGATATGCGCTGCCATTTTTGAGTCGCGATAAGGGAGGGCAGGCTGTGTCGCGGATGCGCTCGTAATGTTGAGGATCCAACCGGCGCCTCGCTCGCGCATGCTCGGGATCGCTTGAATCGCCAGATCAATGGGCCCGTTCAGGTTCATCTCGTACATGAAAAGGCGGTCTTTATTAGTTGTCTGACTCGGTAGCACCATCTTGCTTCCCGCCGCATTATTGACCAGGATGTCGATCGGACCAAAGGCTTCACTTGCCCGCTCGACGAGGCCCTCGCGGGCATCTGGGTTTGCGAGGTTTGCGACGAGAGCGCTCGCTTTCCCGCCGGCGGCCTGGATTTCCGAAACCGCCTCTTCAAGCGTTCCCCTTAGATTGCCGTGCGTGCCGAGCCGAGAGGCACAGAGCACGACCGAAGCCCCTTCTGCTGCGAAGCGTTGGGCGATCGCGCGCCCGATTCCGCGACTCGCGCCCGTAATGAATGCAACTTGGCCGTCACAACTTCCCATCGCACTTCCTTCCCAGATTTCTGGTCTTTAGGATCCGTTCAGAGGCCGCTGTATTGGCAGATCGGACCGTAACGTCGAATTGAGTCGTTTGACTGCTTTTGACTCTCAGGTTTTTAGAAGAGTCTGAGGCAGGGAGCAATATCGACCGTCGGTCACCGGCCATAGGATCATACAAAAAATCGGGAAATTCTCGATTCTCGTCGGTATTTGACGCGTAGAGCGGATGTGGAATTTTTTGAATGTGTGCACATTTTTACGCAATTCCGAGGTTCGGGGAGCAGAATCGCGCTTCGGGGACGGTGATATTCTGAATAAAGACGAGTCTGAGTTATGCTGAGACGGTTGTTCGCGCCGACACATGATTGAGATGTGTAGCGATCGAGCTCGCCGCAGTGGAGGCTTGGCCATGTCCCAATATCGATCCGGTTCGCATCTCGCCCTCGTTTCTCCAGTTGATTTCGCCCCCGAGTCGGAATTCAAAGGGAAGCGCGCGGCGACTTGCCATAGATTGATGAATGCCGCAGCCGCGATCATCGTCCGGTCGGGGTTCTCTGCAGTCTCGATGACATCGATTGCCGAGGAGGCGGGGATTACGCGCCAGACCGTCTACCGATATTTTGCGAATGCATCGGATGTCGTTGCGGCCACGTTGTTGCGTGCAGGCCGCGAAGTTCTCGAAGCTCAATATCTTGTGTACCGGGAAGAGGGCGATCCGAGAGACTTGATCGTGACGTCGGTGCTCACAGCTCTTCGTCTCATCACGCATAATGTATTGCTCGTGAAGGCATTGACCTGCGGTGGGAATCCTCGGCTGGGCTTCAATGCGGGCTTGGACGGCGAGATTGCCGACCGTTCGGTCGAGGAACTTCGACAAATCGGTGACGTTGTGGGTTGGGATGAGAAGGAGCGCTACGAAGTAAACGAAGTCATCGTTCGCTGTGTGAACTCCTACCTGATGATGCCGGCCCGAGACCAGCGCGAGTCTTCTATTCGGGTCGATCTTTATAAGCGCTTGATTCCTGCTCTGGGCCTCTGACGGCAGAGCCCGTTCTGAAGCCCCTCCGCACGAGCACCAGGCCCCTCGCCGAAGCCATTCGGCATTTCGCCTGCAACAGGCTCGAGGGTTGCTCTGCCTCGATTCCATCCTGAATATGCGCGAGACTGTTCCGTCTCCGGCGATACGAACCGTGTCGACTGGGAAGCGAAGGGAATGTAATGAAAACGGGCTTGGGTGGGATTCGTGTCCTCGATTTTTCGACTCAGATTGCTGGACCCTATTGTTCCAAGCTGTATGCGGATGCTGGCGCGTCTGTCATCAAGATAGAATCCCCGAGTGGCGACTCGCTGAGAAAATGGTCCGCCACGAACGCGGATCTGGGCGAGCATGACTCCGCACTCTTCACTTTCCTGAACGCCGGGAAGGAATCCGTCGTCGGCGTGTCGACCGACGCACATGTCGCCGCGCTGCTCGCCAATGCTGACCTGGTGATCGAAGCGCATGGCCTCGAGTCCGATACCGGAGAATGTCTCAATGGGTCGGCGCTCCGAACAGAATACCCTTCCCTCGTTGTTCTCTCGATTACGCCCTATGGACTAACAGGTCCATGGGCAGATCGGCTTGCAACGGAATTCACTCTCCAGGCGGAGGGTGGATCGATCGCTGTTCGAGGGCTGATCGGAAAGACTCCCTTTCAGGCGGGGGGGCGAATCGGGGAATGGGTCGCAGGATCATTTGGTGCGGTTTCAAGTCTGCCGGCTGTGCTGCGCGCTCGTTCAACGGGGCGAGGTGAACACGTAGACTTGTCGATTCTGGAAGCGATCAACACGACCTGTACGAATTACTCCGATTCGATGTATCGGTTGACGAATGGAAGCCCGGAAGATCCGCCGAATCCGCCATTTGCGGGACAATCCGTCGAGACGCCTTCGATCGAAAGGACCTCGGACGGGTTCGTTGGATTCTGTACGAATACGCGTCAGCAATTTTCTGATTTCTTGTTGATGATCGAGCGTCCGGACCTCCGGGAAGACGAGGAACTTGCTCAATTCGCTGGTCGGATAATGCGCTTTGACGAGTGGAACGAAATTATAGCCGCTTGGCTCGAGACGAAAACGACGGATGAAGTCATCGAGGCGGCCTCGCTCCTCAGGATTCCGGTGGCGCCGGTTTGCAACGGCGACACCGTACAGAACCATGTCCAGCTAAAAGCACGTGGCGTCTATGGACCCGATGCTGAAGGGCGCTTTGTCCAGCCGCGGCGTCCTTATCGTGTGGACGACGAGTCGTACCCGAAGCCGAGGCCAGCTCCAGCACTCGGTGCGCATACCGAGTCGGCATTCTTTGAAAAAGCTCCGAAAGTTGTACAAGACGGCTCGAAGGAAAAACTTCCACTTGAAGGAATGCGCATTCTGGATCTGACGGCATGGTGGGCGGGGCCCTCTGCCGCGCATTTTCTGGCGGTATTCGGAGCCGAAGTCATTCATGTGGAATCGACCGCTCGGCCCGACGGAATGCGCATGGTCGGCGGCATGTTCTCGCAACACTATGACGAATGGTGGGAGGCGAGTGGGTTTTTTCTTCATGCCAACTCGAACAAGCTCGGCATCACGGTTGACCTCACGACGGAGCACGGCCGGCAGCTCATCGAGAAGTTAGTCGTCGAATGCGATGCGCTCGTCGAGAATTTCACGCCCCGAGTGCTTGAGAATTTTGGTTTGACATGGGAGCGTGTCCACGAACTGAATCCGAAGGCGCTGATGGTCCGGATGCCGGCCTTCGGGCTTTCGGGGCCATGGAGAGAGAACACGGGCTTCGCTCAGACCATGGAACAGCTCTCCGGGCTCGCATGGCTAACAGGTCATCTCGACGATCAGCCTCGTATCCAGCGCGGTCCGTGTGATCCGATTGCGGGAATGCACGCGACGTTCGCGTTTCTCGTGGCGCTCGCTGAGCGCGAGTCCACGGGGATGGGCCACCACGTCGAGAGTACAATGGTCGAGAGCGCGCTGAACGTGGCTAGCGAACAACTCCTCGAATGGAGTGCCTACGGAAACCTGATGATGCGGGAGGGGAATCGGTCGCCGCTCGCTGCCCCTCAAGGCCTTTATCCGTGCGCGGATGGACAGCCCGGTGCCGAGAGTTGGTTAGCACTGTCGATCGCCAGTGATGCACAATGGGAAGCGCTTCGACGGGCCATGGGTGAGCCAGACTGGTCAAATGATCCGGCGCTTGCGACACGAGCCGGTCGCCGCGAGGCGCACGACGAAATCGATCAACACTTGATGGTCTGGACGCGCTCGCGAAATCGTGACGACCTCATTGCCGAGCTTCGTGGGGTCGGTGTGCCCACATCTGAAGTTGCCGATGCGCGGCTTTTGTCGAAGACGAATCCGCAGCTTGCGGCGCGGCATTATTTCGAGCGTCCCGAACATCCAGTCGTCGGTGCGATGCCCCTGCCGTCGCTGCCCTTTCGATACGAGCGAGTCGAGTATTGGTTGAGAACTCCGGCGCCCACTCTCGGGCAACACAACGAACAGGTATTTGGGGGGATACTTGGCCTGACCGCTGACGAATTACGTGAGCTCGAAGGTGAGGGCGTGATCGGAAAACGTCCCAAAGGTCTTTAGGATCGATGGTTCGTGATGAAGATTGATTGCGCTGTGTGGATGGGCTGATGGCAAGAATTCAAGTCGGCGATCTTGAGATCTACTACGAGATTCATGGACGTGGCCCTCGTCTGCTTTTCATTGGGGGCAGTGGAGGCGATCTTCGACAGAAACCTTCGATTTCCCAGGGCCCTTTGGCGAAACGGTTCGAAGTCCTTGCCTACGACCAACGGGGTCTTGGGCAAACGACGCGGCCACTTGGTCCTTATTCGATGGCGCAATATGCGGATGATGCGGCGGCCTTGCTCGATGCACTCGGATGGGAGCAATGCGCAGTCATGGGTGTGAGCTTTGGTGGGATGGTGGCGCAGGAACTTACCATACGACATCCGGAGCGGGTCTCTCGTTTGGCACTTGCGTGTACTTCGAGCGGCGGTGCCGGAAGGCCTTCTTATCCGCTGCATGAACTCTCGAACCTTGCGCCGAACGACAGAGCGTTCTTCACGATGGAGCTATCCGACACGCGGTATGACGCGGCTTGGAGGGTCGCGAACCCCGAGTCGACTCAGAAGATTCTCGAATTGATGGAGCGTCGTGCGGACGTTGGGGCAGGTGAGGCCGGACTCGAAGAGGGAGTGCGCCTTCAGCTCGAAGCACGACGGCATCACGACACGTTCGACCGGCTTCCCAACCTCGAATTGCCCGTCTACCTCTGTGGGGGCAAATTTGATGGCATAGCACCGCCTGAAAATATGCAGGCGATAGAGAGGCAGATCCCGAATTCATCGATCGATTTTTTCGAAGGCGGGCATCTCTTTCTGATGCAGGATCGAACTGCTTTTCCTCGCATCATCGAATTTCTCGCTGATCACGGCGAGGAAAGTCGCGCCGAATCTTCCTAGAGCAGCAAGCCTGCCAATCGCTCGAGCAGATCCTCGTCGACTCCGAATGAACCGTCGGTCGGGAAGGCCTGGATGCAGACTTGATTCGCGCCGGCACTCAGATGGGCCCGGATATGGTCTGCAATTTCTTCCGGATCGCCCCATTTAACGAGTGCATCTACAATCGCATCACTGCCACCGTCGCTGAAATCCGAATCGCTGAAACCAAAATCCTTTAGACTGTTCTGGTAGTTAGGGAGTCCCAGGTAGATCGCTAGATGCTTGCGTGCGATTTTACGCGCTTTCGCTGCATCGGTCACGGCGAGCACCATCTGCTCCGGGCAGAGGAGTGCGTCCGGTCCCATGATTTCGCGTGCGTGCTGCGTATGGTCTGGCGTGACGTTGTAGGGATGTGCACCATCGGCCTGAGTTGATGCTAGGGCGAGCATCTTGTCACGTAGTGCGCCGATCACGATGGGTGCCTCTTTCTCCGGTAGCCGCCCCATGAATAACGCTTTATCCATGGCAGCCAAGTAGTTTCGCATTGTCGTGAGTGGCTTTGAGTAGTCGTGGCCGCGCTGTTTGGATACGAGATGCTTATGCGAAACTCCGAGCCCGAGAATGAATCGATCCGGGGCTAGGGAGCTGACAGTCTTTCGAATAGAATTCATCAACATCGGATCGCGGGCGTAAATATTGGCTATGCCGGTTGCGAAGATGAGCTTCTCGGTTGAAGCGGCGAGGTATCCGATTTGCGAAAAAGGATCTCGTCCGACCGCTTCAGGAATCCAGAGGGCGCTATAGCCCATCGCCTCGACTCGCTGCGCAAAGGCTGCCGCCTCTGGTGCGGTCATGGCATCGAGCCCCGTCCATACTCCGATTTTTCCGAGTTCCATCGCAATGTCCTTTTTGTGGGTGGCCCGTACCGTAGCAGCCCTCAATAGCGAATCGGATCAAAGGAAAGCTTGATCTTCGTCCTCATTTACAAGTGTGAATGAGACGATGGGGATTCGTTGGAAACGTTGGCCGTCGCGTATCCGGGTGGAACGCCTGATTTTTAGACGGACGTAGCTCCATTCTGTGCGGGCTGCCTTGGCTAGACTGCGGACAGTGACCCGACCGGGCAGGGAAATCCGGCACGCGCCGAGTTTGGCGATCCATAGACATCTCGAGCCTATTCGGCGAGGCCTGGGGCCCGTACAAGAACCTTCCCGAAGCCGATCGCGTCATGGCGACCAGAGCTTCTGGCAGCCGTCGATCGAAACTCTGCGATCGTTTTCGAATACCCTGGCCAGGTCGAATCGGGGCAGAGCTTTCAGGTGACGCTGAAGGTGACCGGTGGGGCCGGTCCGACCGTGGGTGTTGAGCTCGTGGCAATCGTTTCTTCGCTCGTCCCGCGTCGTCGGCCGGTTGGATTGTTGAGGGTTCGCCCACGATCATCGGGCCGAAAGGGCCGCAATCAGATTGGATCGAGCAGCGCCCGGAACGAGCGGGGCGCGGGATTACGTTCGTGAATGTCTCGGGAATTAGAGTCAAGCGCAGACCACAATCAGTCAGTGGTCGCGCGCAAAGATCATCTTCTCATTCCGAGCGCCGACGGCGGAGGGCAGTTACCCGTTAGTGGGGACCTGTTTCTACGGAATGGAGACGGCGGCCCATCTGACGACCCGGATTCATCCGCAATGTGGCCCGCAGCCGCTCGGCGGGACGGCGGGATCGTCCGGGTGGGTCAAGTTTTCGGAGGCCGGGACGATCAACGTTCGAAAAGCGCCGGACTTTCAACCGGTAGCGGACTCTGTACTAGCTGTGGGACCTACACAGCTTGTTGACGCGCTTCCCTGAGTCGCTGCATCGGAGTTTTCTTTCCGAGTGAGCGATGGGGTCGCTCGTGATTGTACTTCGTTATCC
>Ga0114949_10003481_pt1 | contig 10040 bp, 9 predicted proteins | sample N074metaG_FD_83505 | JGI IMG/M metagenome (GOLD analysis project Ga0114949, IMG submission 83505) | Deep subsurface microbial communities from Kermadec Trench to uncover new lineages of life (NeLLi) - N074 metaG | ecosystem: Environmental > Aquatic > Marine > Ocean trench > Sediment | place... | reverse complement strand
TATCCAGTTGGACCAGCAGTTCGTCGTAGTCGATTTCGCCGAACAACTTGTTGACGACCAGTCCCATTGCGCCTTCCCGGTTATGGGCGCACACATAAATTACCGAGCGCTCGAAGCGCGGGTCGGCCATCGCCGGCATCGCGATCAGCAATTGCCCTTCGAGATAAGCAGACTTTGTTGATTTGTCTTCCATGGGGATGACCATTTCCTACGCTTGAAAATTTACCAATTATTAAGATTCCGGCACGTGATAGTCAGCCGTCATTGCGACACGTGATTGTGACGAAAGGGTGATCAAACGACCATTATACTTCGCCACTGGATTACCCATATATCAACCCTAAAACGGTATTCGTTCGGTTAAGAAAGACGGGGCTGAGTTCATTTTATGTTGAATCGTCTGCTTTTCATTGCGAGATTTGGTTTGTTGGGCCTGTTTGCGGCGGGTGTCCTGCCGCATTTGGCCTATGGCAGCGAAGCCACGAGTGCGTGGGAGAGCGGCCCGAAAGCCGATGTGCGGCTGATGTCCGCGACCACGGCTGTGGGCGATCTCGGCACTATTCCACTGGGGCTGGAAATCAGATTGCAGCCCGGCTGGAAAACCTATTGGCGTTCGCCCGGCGATGCGGGAATTCCGCCTCAGGTCGATTTTACCGGCAGCACCAACATTGCCTCGACCGTGTTTCGCTGGCCGGTCCCGGCCCGCTTTCTGTATTTCGATCTCGAGACGTTCGGCTATAGCGATGAGGTGGTCTTTCCCATTGATGCCGAGCTCGAGCGGCCCGGTGAGCCGGCGGTGCTGCGCGCCCGCGTTGATTTACTGATCTGCGACGACGTCTGCATCCCCCATACGATGAACGTATCGCTCGATTTACCGGGCGGCACGGCCGCGCCATCCGACCATGCGAATTTAATCAACCAGTATCGTGTCCGGGTGCCCGGCGATGGCACCGGCGTCGGCCTGACGTTCGAAGCCGCCGCGGTTAGCGGTTCGAGCGCCAATCCGTTGCTCGAAGTGGCGTTTCGCGGCTCGGTTCCTTTCGTCGACCCCGACCTTTTGATCGAAGGTTTCGAGGACCACGCTTTCACCAGGCCCGAATTCGAGATTACCGATGGCGGGATGTTGGTAATCGCGCGGATGAAGGCCGAGGATATTTTCGGCGAGGGCGCGCCGGTCGACCTGACCGCACAGCCGATCACGCTGACCCTGTTCGATGGCCCCCGCGCCATTGAAACGCGAGTGACCCCGTTGCCTGGGCCGCTCGCCGTAGACGGCGCGGCGATGCACTATGTCACGTTGCTGTCGATAATCGGTCTGGCCTTGATCGGCGGCTTGATTTTGAACCTGATGCCATGCGTCTTGCCGGTGCTTTCCATCAAGCTGCTGTCGGTGGTGAGCCACGGCGGCGGCGACCCGCGGCAGGTGCGGCTCGGTTTCCTGGCGACCACGGCGGGTATAATCGTGTCGTTCCTCGCTCTGGCGACGCTGGCCGTGGGCGTTAAAGCGGCGGGTCTGTCGGTCGGGTGGGGCATTCAGTTCCAGCAGCCGCTCTTCATCATCGCGATTGTGGTGATCCTGACCCTGTTCGCGGCCAACATGTGGGGACTGTTCGAGATCAACCTGCCCGGCCGGGTGTCGGATGTTGCGGTCAAGGCGAGCGGCGGCACGTCGCTGACCGGTAACTTTTTCCAAGGCGCTTTTGCGACCTTGCTGGCGACGCCGTGTACGGCGCCCTTCCTGGGTACGTCCATCGGTTTTGCGCTGAGCCGCGGGGCGGGCGAAATCTATGCGGTGTTTACCGCGCTCGGCGTCGGCATGGCGATGCCGTTCATTCTCGTTGCCCTGTTCCCGGTGTTGGCGACCAAACTGCCGAAGCCGGGACCGTGGATGAACTGGTTCAAGAAATTCCTGGCCCTGGCTCTGGTGGCGACCGCTGTGTGGCTGTTGTCGGTGATGGGCTTCCAGGTTTCCGCGACGGCGTCGTTCGTTGTCGGCGCGCTGATGGCCGCCATCGCGGCGTTGTTCGTGGTCCGCCGTTACGTAAAGCCGGCCATGATGCGCGCGGTGCCGGCGGCGATCGTCATTGTCATCGCCGGCGCCTTTGCCACTCCGGCGAGCCTGTCGGCTTTGAACCTCAACGGCGGCGCGCGGTCGGCGGCCGCGTCGGATTGGGTGCCGTTCGACCGGCAGGCCATCCCGCGGCTGGTCGCGGCCGGCAACGTGGTGTTCGTCGATGTCACCGCCGAATGGTGCATCACCTGTCAGGTCAACAAGAAGCGCGTGCTCGAAACCAGCGAAATTGTCGCGGTGTTCAATAGTCCGAAAGTCATCATGATGCGGGCCGACTGGACCAAACCGAGCAAGAAAATTGCCAATTATCTGGCCAGCTTCAATCGCTTCGGCATTCCGTTCAACGTGATCTACGGACCGGACTCACCGAGCGGTATCGTGCTGCCGGAATTGCTGAGCAAAGGCGCCGTTTTCGCCGGGTTCGATAAGGCGGGCTACCGCACCGACGTGGCTTCGGCACAATAATCCTCGTTTAATTGGGCGGTGCGGACTGGAATATTCCGTCAACTGCTCTATCTTTTAACCGAACCGGCCAGCGGGCGTTCGCGTTGGAGCCGCTGCGTCGTGGCCGGTTGCGGATTAACTTGTTTCAATATCAGAGAGGGGAAAACAATGGCTATCAGCGTGGGTGACAAGGTTCCTGAGGGGGCGTTGGGTCATAAAACGGCGGACGGCATCAACCCGATTTCCACGGACGAGCTGTTCAGCGGCAAGAAGGTGGTGCTGTTTTCGGTGCCCGGCGCCTTTACGCCGACATGTTCGGCCAAGCACCTGCCGGGTTTCGTCCAGCAGGCCGCTGCGATCAAGGCGAAGGGCGTCGATACCATCGCCTGCATGGCGGTGAACGATCCGTTCGTCATGGAAGCCTGGGGTAAGGATCAGAATGTTGGCGATGCGGTATTGATGCTGGCCGACGGGTCGGCGAAATTCGCCAAGCAATTGGGCCTCGAGCTCGACCTCAACGAGATGGGCCTCGGCACCCGCAGCCAGCGCTTCGCCATGATCGTCGATGACGGCACGGTCAGCGAACTGATGATCGACGGGGCCGGAGAGTTCGGCGCAACCTCGGCGGAAAGCGTCCTCGAGAAACTGTAGCTTTCTGTTTTGCCTAGCCGGTAAGGGGTGAAGCCGATGCCTTAACCCCCTCCCCCCCATTGGCGCCATGGGTGGAGGAGGGATGGGGGGGGCTTCAAAAAATCCAGTTTACAGTTTCGCCGCGTCGCGTTTCTGGCGCAGGGCAAGCGTCGCCAGCATGTCGGCGCGTTCGTTTTCGGGATGGCCGGAGTGTCCTTTGACCCAGTGCCAGTGGACCTCGTGGGGGGCGATGGCGTCTTCCAGGCGCTGCCATAAGTCGACATTCTTGACCGGCTTCTTCGCCGCCGTTTTCCAGCCGTTCGCTTTCCAGTTATGGATCCACTTGGTGATTCCGTCGCGAAGATAGGTGCTGTCGGTGTGGATGTTCACGTTCCCGCGCCGCTTCAGGCTTTCCAGCGCCATGATCGCGGCGGTCATTTCCATGCGGTTGTTGGTGGTCTCCAACTCGCCGCCCATCAACTCGTTTTCATGTTCATTGTAGCGCAGCAACGCGCCCCAGCCACCGGGGCCGGGATTTCCCGAGCACGCGCCGTCGGTATAAATGTCGATGACGGGCAGCTCACTCATGCGCTGGCCAGCGTCTCGTCGAGGCCGTAGGCGCCGGGCCCATCGACCTGTTGGTGGAAGCGCAGCCGGGCGAGGAACTCCAACGGGTCCTTGGGCCGGACCATCGCGCCCTCGTCATGGTGCAGCTTGTCGTACAGGCGGGTGAGCAGAAACCGCAGCGCGCTGCCCCGCGCCAGGAGCGGCAGGGCGGCGAATTCCGCAGCATTCAGGGGGCGCACCTCGGCGTAGCGGCGCAGCAGCGCACGCGCCTTGGTTATATTGAAACTGCCGTCGGTCTCGAAACACCACGCGTTCAGGCAAATCGCCAGATCGTAGGTCAGGAAATCGTCGCAGGCGAAATAAAAGTCGATCAGACCCGACAATTGGTCGCCGAGAAAGAAGACATTGTCGGGGAACAGGTCGGCGTGGATTACCCCCATGGGCAAATCCCGCGGCCAGTTCGCCGCCAAATAGTCCAACTCCGCCAATAATATGTCCGCCAAACCGGGTTGGATTTCGTGGGCGCGCGCGCGCGACGCGTCGAGCAGCCTACGCCAGCCGTCAAGCGCCATATCGTTGGCGCGGTGCATCTCGAAATTGGCGCCGGCGACGTGCATTTGCGCCAGCGCCGCACCCAGGGCGCCACATTGTTGCGGCGTGCTGCGCCGCGGCCACATGCCGGACAGGAAGGACACGATGACCGCGGGTTTACCGCATAATTGGCGCAGGGCTGCGCCGTCGCGTCCATGAATCGGGGTCGGGCAGGTAATGCCGTTCGCCGCCAGATGTTCCAGCAGTCCCAGAAAGAACGGTAAATCCTCCGGACTGACGCGTTTTTCGTACAGGGTCAGGATATAGCTGTCGGGCGCGTCGCCGCCGTCCGGCAACGTCTGCAGCAGATAGTTGGTGTTCTCGACGCCTTCGGCGATGCCCTTGCAGGAGACGACCTCGCCCAGATCGTACTGGGCGGCGAAATCCAGCAGTTCTTCGTCGGAAACCTCGGTGTAGACGGCCATGTTATTCAGGCAACGAGCATGCGCGGCAGGTTGAAGTTGACATCTTCCTGGCGTACCGAAATCTCCTCGATGGCCACGGTGAACCGCGCGCGGCAGGCATCGATGAATTCCGCCACCAATTGTTCGGGCGCCGAGGCTCCCGCGGAAATTCCCAGGGTCATGTGGGCGGCGAGGCGGTCCCAATTCATCGATTCGGTGTACTCGACGAGAAACGCGTCGGGGCAGCCGGCGCGCAGCGCTACCTCGACCAAGCGGTTCGAATTGGACGAATTCGGGGCGCCGATAATGACAATCACGTCGCACCGCCCGGCGATTTCCTTTACCGCATCCTGACGGTTGGTCGTCGCATAACAGATGTCTTCCGAACGCGGCGCGATGATATCGGGAAAACGTTGCCGCAGGGCTGCGACGACGTTTGCCGTGTCATCGACCGACAGGGTGGTCTGTGTCACCAAGGCGATCTTGCCAGGGTCGGGAACGTCGAGGGCGGCCACATCGTCCTCGTTTTCGACCAGCGTGATGGCGCCCGCCGGCAGTTGTCCCATGGTGCCGACCACTTCGGGGTGGCCTTCATGTCCGATCAAAATGATTTGATTGCCGGACTGGTACTGATGCAGTGCCTCATTATGCACCTTGCTGACCAGCGGACAGGTGGCGTCGACATAGAACAGTTGCCGCCGCTCGGCTTCCGCCGGGACCGTTTTCGGCACGCCGTGGGCGGAGAAAATGACCCGCCCGGCATCCGGCACTTCGTCGAGTTCGTCTACGAATATGGCGCCTTTGCTCTCCAGATCCGCTACCACGTGGCGGTTGTGGACGATCTCATGGCGAACGTAGATCGGCGCTCCGTAGCGCTCCAACGCGGTTTCGACAATCTGGATGGCCCGATCGACCCCGGCGCAGAATCCGCGGGGGCTGGTGAGCAAGATGGTCAGCGGTGGGTTGGTCATGGACTTTCACGGCTTTGGGTTTGCTGTGGCGGCGCTTGTTCTGAGCGCGCGCCTCAACTAAGTTTCTTAGCGTCTGGCGGCTTTGTGTGCACCTAATATCTCAGCATTGCTAGCGCATGCAAGGCGTGGAGAATTAGCGTTATGGCGACTGGCGAAATAGCCCAAAAAGAACCGATTGGCGTCGCTGTCGTGCCCGGGCGGAAATACTGGTGGTGCGCTTGCGGCAGAAGCAAAAAACAGCCCTTTTGCGACAGCGCCCATAAAGGAACGGAGTTCTCGCCAGTCATGTATGAAACCGAAACGGCGCAGACAATCTACTTCTGTTGTTGTAAACAAACGGGTAATCGCCCTCTGTGCGATGGTACGCACAACAGCCTTTGAAAAGTTAGACCTGTTTTGACCCTACGACGATTTCTTACCGCCCGGAGCAGCGTATTTAGCGTCCTGGCGATGTTCACCCTGGTAGCCTGCGCGTCCGATTTATCGCCGACCGCGCCGCTGTGCCCGAACATCGTCATCGTCAAAGATACCGCCGAACTGACGGCGTTTCGGCCCGGACCAGGGCGCGATCTCACCGATGTCGTGTTCGATGCCCGTATCGACCGGTTCGATGGATCGTGCGAGACCGATGTGGAAGCGGGTGTTGGTCAGGTCAGTGTCGATCTGCAGCTGTTTTTCGAAGCCATCCGCGGGCCAGCCAACGAAACCCGCCAGGGAAAATTCAGCTATTACATCGCCATCGGCGACCGCAATGGCAAAATTCTGGCGAAAAAAGTGTTCGCGACTGAATTCGAGTTCGAGGGCAACCGCAACCGCATCGGCGCCGCCGAAGAGCTGACGCAGGAAATACCGCTGCGGTCCGGCGATGTTGGCGACGATTTCGACATCTTCGTCGGTTTTCAGTTGAGCCCCGAACAGCTCGACTACAATCGCGCCAAGCGGGGCCGATAAATTTCTCTGTAATCCGCCGGTAATCCACATTTTGGGTGGTGGCTTTAGTTGACTCTGGGCTCGCGCCCGATAGTCTCCATCCCAGCGGTCGGCGCGAGTCGCACCGCTGGAAAAGTCAGGAGAACCCTGCGGGAGAGACCGCCCCGGTCGGGTGGCGCCGAAGGAGCAACCGCCCCGGAAACTCTCAGGCAAACGGACCGTAGGGGAATGACACTCTGGAAAGCAGGCGCTGCCCATGGCGGCGTCTCACCGAAGGGGTAAACCGGGTTGCCGTTTGGCGCCGGCGATTCTCTCAGGTTCGGACGACAGAGTGGGGCAGGTGGCGCATCCGTCGGTGCGCCGGGTCGTCAACAGGCCTTGCCGCAGGCAGGGAGAGGTGACATGGCCATTGCCCCCGATGCGTCCGCCGCATCGTTAAAAACGACGCCGCTCAACGCGCTCCATAAGGAATTGGGGGCGCGCATGGTGCCGTTCGCCGGCTACGAGATGCCGGTTCAATATCCCGCCGGTATCATTGCCGAGCATACCCATACCCGCACGGCGGCGGGGCTGTTCGATGTTTCGCACATGGGGCAAGCGGTGCTGCGGGGCGACGATCCGGCGGCGGCCTTCGAACGCCTCGTTCCCGGCGACATCACCGGTCTGGCGCCGGGCGCCATGCGCTACAGCCTGCTGCTCAACGAGGCCGGCGGCATCCTGGATGATTTGATGATCACCCGGCCGGGCGAGCCCGGAACCGAGGGGCAGATTTATCTGGTCGTCAACGCGGCCTGTAAGGACGCCGATTTTGATCATATTAGCGAACAACTGGATGGCTTGGCGACGTTGGAGCGCGACGATGCGCGCGCTCTGCTGGCGTTGCAGGGACCGCGGGCGGCGGCGGTGATGGCGCGCTTGGCGCCCGCCGCCGGCGACTTGGTGTTCATGCGCGCCGCCGCGATGGCGGTCGATGGCATCGACTGTTTTGTCTCGCGGGCGGGCTACACCGGCGAGGACGGGTTCGAAATCTCGGTGCCGGCCGATGCCGCGGAGTTGCTGGCGCGGCGGCTGCTCGCCGAGCCGGAGGTCGCGCCGGTGGGGCTGGGCGCGCGCGACACGCTGCGCCTGGAGGCGGGCCTCTGCCTGTACGGCCACGATATCGACGCGACGACGACGCCGGTTGAGGCGGCGCTGACCTGGGCGGTCGCCAAGGCGCGGCGCACTAGCGCCGATTTTCCTGGCGCCGCCACGATTCTGGAGCAATTGGATGGCGGCGCGGAACGCCGGCGCGTCGGCCTGTTGCCCGAGGGACGCGCGCCGGTACGCGAGGGCGCCGTGATCAGCGATAGCGATGGCAAGCAAAACGGTCAGGTCACCAGCGGCGGTTTTTCGCCGACACTGGAGCGGCCGATTGCGATGGGCTACGTCGCCACCGCGTTCGCCGAAGTGGGCGCCGAAGTCCGGGTGACCTTGCGTGGACGCGATCTAAAAACGGCCGTCGCGGCGCTGCCCTTCGTCGAACCGAACTATTTTCGCGGAAATTAACATCTGAAAGCAGGGGAAATATGAGTGCTCTGAAATACACCGAAGACCATGAATGGATATCCATCGACGGCGATATCGCGACCATCGGCATCACCGACTATGCGCAAGAGCAACTCGGCGACGTGGTGTTCATCGAACTACCCGATGTCGGCAAGACATTGGCCAAGGGCGACGAAGCCGCCGTGGTCGAATCGGTGAAGGCGGCGGGCGAAATCTACGCCCCGGTAGACGGCGAGGTAACCGAGGTGAACGCCGCGCTGAACGACGATCCTTCCTTGATCAACACCGACGCTCAAGGCAAGGGATGGTTCGTGAAACTGCGCGTCGGCGATGCCGGTTCGCTCGATGGCCTGATGGATGACGCCGCCTACGCCGCCTATATCGACGGGCTGGACTGACATGCGCTATCTGCCGCTGACCGATCCCGACCGCCAAGAGATGTTGGCGGCAGTCGGCGCGCCGTCGGTGGAAAGCCTGTTTCGCGATGTGCCCGAAGCGGCGCGCTTCGATGGCGGTTTCGATCTGCCCGATCATAAGAGCGAGCTCGAAGTCGAGGCGATCATCTCCGCCATGGCGGGCCGCAACATGGCGGCCGGTGATGTGCCCAGCTTTCTTGGCGCTGGCGCCTATCGCCACCACATTCCGGCGGCGGTCGATCATCTCATTCAGCGCGGCGAATATCTGACTTCCTACACTCCTTACCAGCCGGAGATTTCCCAAGGCACCCTGCAGGCGCTGTTCGAATTCCAGACTCAGGTGGCCCTGATCACCGGTATGGATGTGGCCAACGCCTCCATGTACGACGGCGCGACCGCGTGCGCCGAGGCGGTGCTCATGGCCCGGCGCATCACCCGCCGCGACAAGGCGGTGCTGTCCGGCGGCCTGCATCCGCACTACCGCGCGGTGACCGAAACCCAGACCCGCTATCTCGATCTCGATATCGTCTCGGCCTCGCCCGATGTGACCGGCAACGAGGATTTGGCCGCCATGATCGACGACGATACCGCCTGCGTGGTGGTGCAGAACCCTGGTTTCTTCGGCCATCTGCGAGATTTTTCCGCTCTCGCCCGGCACTGCCAGGACAAGGGCGTGCTGCTGATTGCCGTGGTGCCGGAAGTGATTTCGCTGGGGGCGGTCACGGCGCCCGGTGATATGGGCGCCGATATCGTTGTCGCGGAGGGCCAGAGTCTGGGCAATCCCCTAGGCTTCGGCGGGCCCTATGTGGGTCTGTTCGCCGCGCGCGATAAATATGTGCGCCAGATGCCGGGCCGGTTGTGCGGCCAAACCGTTGATGAAGACGGCCGCCGTGGCTGGGTGCTGACCCTGTCGACGCGCGAGCAGCATATTCGCCGCGAGAAGGCGACCAGCAACATTTGCACCAATTCTGGCCTGTGTGCCCTGGCGTTCACCATCCATCTGGCGCTGCTCGGCGAAGCGGGGTTTCGCAAGCTGGCGGCGCTCAACCATGGTCGGGCGGTGCAGCTTGCCGAGCGGCTGGCCGGCGTGACGGGCGTCGAGGTCGTCACCGACGCATTTTTCAACGAATTTGCCGTGCGCCTGCCGCGCCCCGCCGCGGAAGTCGTCTCCGAACTCGCCACGCGGGAAATTCTGGCCGGCGTGCCGGTATCGCGCTTGATCCCCGGCGATGCGGGCCTCGATGACATTCTTCTGGTCGCCGCAACCGAATGTAATGGCGAAGACGACATCGATGCGTTCGCGTCAGCTCTAGGCGAGGTGCTGTGATGGCCCATTCGAGCGATCTGAGCCGAAAACGCGCCATGGCTTCGCCGGCGAACATCGACACGGTTCTCGGACACCAGGGTTTACGCCTGGAAGAGAATTTGCTGTTCGAGCTCGACAGTCCGGGCCAGTCGGGAGTCGATCTAC
>Ga0114949_10003479_pt1 | contig 10042 bp, 9 predicted proteins | sample N074metaG_FD_83505 | JGI IMG/M metagenome (GOLD analysis project Ga0114949, IMG submission 83505) | Deep subsurface microbial communities from Kermadec Trench to uncover new lineages of life (NeLLi) - N074 metaG | ecosystem: Environmental > Aquatic > Marine > Ocean trench > Sediment | place... | reverse complement strand
GGGTCGCCCGAACCTTCCGTGTCCCCACCCTCTTCCGCAGCACCGTCTTCGAGAGGGGGCGCCACCGGAGCAATCGGCTGCTGAAACGGGTTATCCTGAGCCTGCTGCTGAATGACGCTCTGTCCCTGATTTTCAGGTCGAATCGTGAACGTGGTGAGGATACAGAGGACAATAAACATGGCGGCCATAATCCATGTCGCTTTCTCAAGAAAGTCAGGAGCCTGCCTGGCTCCCAAAATCTGTGATGTAGCCCCTCCCGCAGCGATTCCAGCAAGTCCTCCGCCTCGACCACTCTGAAGGAGTATCGATAATGTCATCACGAGTCCGATGATCGAAATAAGTCCGATTAGAATTTCAAACATCTAAATATTCCGGGGCAATTCTTGTTCAGTCAACGGTATTCATTCTACAGCTTGACAAGATATGAATATGCGCGATTGCTAACAATTATATGGAACACCTATAACGTCCCTTCACCGTAATTACTTAACATAATCGTTGCTGCAGATACAATGGCAGCTGTTTCTGTTCGAAGCCGACGGGGCCCGAGTGAGACTACCATGAATCCTTTTTCGGCCGCCTGGTCCAGCTCCTCGTCCGTAAATCCACCCTCCGGTCCCACGAGAAGCACCATTTTTCTTTTCGACCTCCCGTTCAACAGAGCCGATTCCAGATTCTGATCGGAAGACGCCCCTTCATGACAAATCGCCCGAAACTCACTGTTGTCTAAGGAGCGTTGTTTCATCCACTTTTTAAACTTGACAGGGTCGTCCAGACGGATCCGTCTTGAACGCCCGGACTGTTTCATTGCGCTGGTAAGAATGGTTTCTACTCTCCTTTTCTTGATTCGCGATTTCTCCGATCGCTTCGTTACAAGAGGAATCACTTGCGAGACTCCGAGCTCCACGGCCTTCTCCAAAAATGTTTCGAAACGGGTTGCATTTTTTAGCATGCCCACTCCAATGGTTAAGTGGTACCCGGGTTCGCCAACATTCGAACGATGTTCAAGAATGGATCCGAGTACCCTTTTCCGGCCGAGAACTTCGACTGACACGCGATACCAATTCCCTTCCCCATCGACGACGGCAACCTCGTCTCCCGTTCGTACGCGAAGCACTCGTGTGGCATGGTGAGACTCCGAATCCGAAAACGATATCGTAGAGTCAATCACGGCTTCAGGTGGGGCAAAAAACGTATGCTTAATTGACATTGAATTCCTTGATCAAAGTCCGAATGAAATGCCCAGGTGAATGCGCCCGTTCGTAACTCCTTCTTTATCGTTGAGTGCGTACGAAGCTGAGATGAGGCCGGCGGCCGTACTAAAACGCATTCCCAGCCCGAAGCCTGGATACCATCCGCTGGTAGCCGGAAGTTCACCAATTCGTGGCGATTCTATATAGCCAACGTCCGTAAAAACGAAAGCGTACGACAAGGCGTCGAGCAGCACCCGGTACTCAACCAGTAGACGAACAGCCGTCGATGCGCGAAACCGATCCTCGTCGTATCCCCTCAACGAATTAGCGCCACCGATCCGAAAAAGTTCGCTTTCATCATAAACATCGCTCAATAATACCGATAGATCGACGCCGAGGGTAATGGTTTGATTTCGAAACGTGGGCAGGAATCCCCTGGCTTTCAAATGCAGTCGCTCCTGCCGAACGGTTCGAGTGATTCGAGTCGTGTCATCGTCGACCGTTACCGTCTTGCTCTTCTCGATTTTGTCTCCTTGCTCGATTAAAGATTCGAGGGACAGACCGGATCTGGGGTTAAACGGATTGTCCAATCTTTTGACGATTATCTTCAATCCCCAGAAGGAAACCTCCGAACGCGGCACACGCTGTGTGCCTGCCTGCAATTTTAGACCGGCGCTTCCTGGCGCCGCATGTTCTTTGGTAAACCTGGCTAAGACATCTACACCTCGAAGCAGGGCATAGCCCACTTCGCCCGACCAGCTTCGGCGGTTGTATGTTGAATCTTGTTGAAGCCCACTGAAGGCAACTCCCACCTTAATGGGAAGTCTGAATATCTGTGGATCACTTACTTGCACATCCACGCTGCTTACCTGTCCCGGACGACGATCCAGACGTAGCCCGATGGTTCGTCCCGATCCGAATGGACTCAGCAAATGAAGATGACCCGATCCAACCAGTTGGCCGGAACTGCTCGAGCTACCGGCGGGCAAATAGCCCAGCACAAGATCAAAAGTACCGGGTGGAGCCTCTGTTACAGGCACCCTAATCGTCGCTGTCGAGTCCGAATAAACTTCGAGCTCCGGCGACCCCACGAACGTGAACAAGCCCGAATCGAGGAGCCGGTTTGTATAGAATGCCAGGTCAGAGCTGAACAGAACTTCACCAAGCCTCAGATCAATGGTTTGGGCGGCAAATCTGGAATTTGTTCGCTCGGCCCCTTCGAGGTACAGATCCATAAGTGGGATGAGAGGCCCCACATTCACACCCAGATACACATCGTAGTTTGTTTTCTCCCCTCCGACTTCCACAAGACTGTCGATACCAACGACCGCCATGTGATTGCCTGCGTCCGCGAACTCAGTGAGGAGTGCTCGTAAATCAGTTTCAAGGATTTCCATATTTAACGGATCCCCGTCACCCAACCGAATCCTGGATCTGAACTCTTGGAGATTCTCACCGCTCGGCCCGTTGATGGTGATCGTATGTACAGTCACCAATTGACCGCTCGAAATTCGCACGACCGAATCGTCCCCCGAGCGCGAGACGGTATCAAGAACCGCGAAATGGAAACCGCGTCTGCGCAGTTGAGCAAGTACGCGTTCGATTGAAGCGTTCATGCTAATCGGTGAGAGAGAAAGTTGTGACGAGCTTTCTAAAACCTCTTCCCCATCCACCAGAATCTTTAAATCTTGAGCTGTAGAAACTGTTACGGGCGTGGAAAACAGCAAAAAAGTAACCGCCGCGACCACGCCTGCGGTTCTCCAGCGATCATATATTGTCCGTCCGACTGACATGCCTCTCCGACACTTTGCCCATGACTCCGTTCCTCGTAGCCGTTCTCCTGACTCTGCTCCGGTTAGGGGTCTCATACGATTCCCGGACGGCACGAGAAGAAGATTTTCTGGGCACCCGTGTTGACGTAACCGAACGTCGTGCATCGTATGTCGATGCCGATACCGTAAAGTCTGGGCAGACGTTTATCACCAACCTGCCAGATTCCGTCGCTGGTCAACCGGTCTTGCGCTATCGCGGCATCGCACTGCCGGCCCGATCCTGGTTGATGAAACAATCGTTCTTCTGGAAAACTTCCGATCAAGATCGAGGCGCACACACGATCTGGTTTCGAGCTTTCTTGAAAGACGAGTCGGTGGACTCTTTATCCGTCCAGGTGATTGTAAAGTGATGCATCAACCATCGACAGCGTTTCTGAGAGACCGGGCCCCGGAATTTCAATCATCACTTCTCAACTGGTTTGAGAGCCGTGCTCGAGCACTTCCCTGGCGAGAGACCAAGGACGCCTACAAGATCTGGCTGTCGGAAGTTCTTCTTCAACAGACACGGGTGGATCAAGCGACTCCATACTATCTGCGAATGATCGAACAATTTCCTACAGTAAGGGAACTCGCGTCTGCATCTATCGACGAGTTGCTCATTACGTGGGAGGGGTTGGGGTACTATTCTCGTGCCCGTAACCTTCACAAGGCGGCTCGAGAGATCGTCGATCGATTCGATGGCCAGATCCCAAATCGTAAAGAAGATCTATTGAGTCTTCCCGGGATTGGACCATACACGGCGTCGGCGATCCTGTCGATTGCCTTCGCCCAACCACATGGGGTACTGGATGGAAATGTGATTCGGGTTCTGTCACGCCTGTTGGCTTATCCAGACGAAATCAATAAATCAGCTTCCCAACATTATCTGCAGTCGCTGGCTGATGACCTGGTGTCAACGTCCGAACCAGGGGCTTACAACGAGTCGATCATGGAGCTAGGCGCTACGATTTGCACGCCAAGAAAGCCGAAGTGCCTCGAATGTCCGATTCAGTCTTTCTGCCTCGGGACAAAGAATGATCCCGAGAAATTTCCACGTAGGGCAAAACGGGCACCCATTCCTCATCACGATATTGCGGTAGGCGTTCTCTCGAATGGTCAGGGCGAATTATTTGCGCAACGCAGGCCCGAAGAAGGACTATTGGGGGGCCTCTGGGAGTTTCCAGGCGGTAAGCGAAAGCCCGGTGAATCGATTGAAGAGGCCTGTCGCCGGGAGCTCAGCGAAGAACTCGGAATCGATGTCGAAGTCGGCGAGCTTCTTACAACCATCCCGCACGCATACTCGCATTTCAAAATCACGCTACACGCGTTTCGGTGTACCGTTCTCTCCGGAATTCCCATTTCGTCTCGAGATTTACCCGTGGCCTGGATCGCTGCGGATCGCCTGGAGGAGTATGCGTTCCCGAAAGCAAATAGAAAACTGATAGAGACGCTAACTGAAATGGACATGCTCTAAACGGATGTAGGCGTCTACCAGGAATCTTCGCCACGGCTCTTGTGTAGGACGTGCAATACTGCAAATAATTTGGTTTTTACGGATGGATCTGGATGTCATTTTTTGGCTGGTAGTTGGAGGATTTTACCTGCTCCGTATGATTAGGGGTAAAAAGGGGAAACAACCGGTTGAATCTCAACCGAAACAGCACCCGAATTCCCAGCCACAAGTGCCCTCTCCGCCTCAACCGGACGTTTCGCATATCGCTGGGGAATCAATCACACAGGCTGAGAGACCCCCACCACGGGCCGAGATAGAGATTGGCCAGGTCTTGACCGAGTTGGGTAAGTCTTTGGGTCTAGGACAGCATCAAGCATCCTCCCCCCCTCCGATTCGTTCCCCTCGGCGCGACGCAGAAGTGTTCGGAGGTTCTGAGGAGCGATTTGAAAAGCGACCGGCCTACTTCGTCCCGGAGAAGGACCGGGAAGAGGCGTTCGAACAAAAGGACTTCCACAGTCGGGAGTCGGAGTCTTATGACGAAGGATTTGAAAATCGGACCCGCTGGTCAGAAGTTAAATTCAAGAAGCGGTGGAAAGGGCACGAATCGGACTTTGAATATCACTCACCACTGGAAACGCACGCAAAGAGGGGATCAAAACCTGCGCAGGTGGTCAGCCCACCAACCTCCGGGCAGGCTACTTCGAAGGTTGCTCAGCAATCGACGACCGGTTTTTCCCCGTTTTCGCAGCTCGACCACGTCAGTGATCTACAAAAGGCCGTGCTTCTCCACGAAATCTTAGGCCCGCCAATCAGCCAGCGAACTCAGTCGCCTCGTCGCCGCCCTTCTTGAACAGGACCGCCCCGATCGACCCGCCGATCGCACCGAATATAGCGGAGAGCAACACGCCCCAAAGTGCGCTGAGCATGTACTTGCCCAATGTAATTTCAGTGTTCATCTGTTCCACGATCCGTTCAACACCCTCCTCGCCCATGCTATCTCCGAAGCGGTCTAACATGAACTGAGAGAGGACAAGATCCGATCGAATGCCCGCCTTGATCAAAATGTAATTCAATACGAGAGATACAGCCCAACCAACCAGCGCCGCCAAGAGTCCTATTACCGCGCCCTGTCCTGCCTTTATTGTAAGCTCGTTCGTATCCGTATAATGCCATACGGAAACGAGTGCACCGATGATGATACCGGCGCAGCAGAGCATATTGATGAGCCCGAGATACGAAGTACTCAGAAGACCTGCAATGAGTCCTCCCAATATGATGGATTGCTGTTTACTTGGCATAACTCAATTAAATTGAATGACGTCACATTGCTCGGACCCAATATAACAGTCGAAGAATGATTATTGAATCGAACTTCATGTCGGTTTTTTTTCGATAGGAGCTATTTCAGCCTTCTTTCGGGCGAATTCTGCGCGCATGTCACCAACTATTTCCTGCGTGGCCTTCGTAAAGAAATACCCGAACGTGATGCCGAATATCGAGCCTGTGATCATCCTCGATGCCGGTGTATTCACCCACCATCCGACGATGTCACCGAACCAGTCAATCCCCAACGGGAGAACCGAAAGAACAAACACGAGCACAGCGAAGTGAGATTTTGAAGGCCATGCACCGCGAGCAAGTCGAAAAAGGACTGCAGCGACAGGAATCGCGTAGTAGATACTAATACACCTGTGACACACGGCCAATTGCACGCCGCTCAGGTGAGGCGAGCGATTGGGTAGTTGATGGCAGACACTCGCAAACAGATTCATAACGATCTCTCTGGCTGTTGTCGGAAAAACCGGCGTCAGCGTCGCTAACCCGGCAATAGAAAGTCCGATTAAAAGAGCCACGACCCACCCGATGCCACCTGGCAGCCCCGTTTTCTTTGCGTTAGACGACGTCGGAATATTGAGTGTCATTCTGAAGGCTGTGATAGCCGTAGTGTAGGTTCACCAAAATTTAACGCCAATTCAAGCCATAAACAGCACTTTGACCCCACATCTAGGGCATTTGGACGGAACCGTACACAAGCTGTAGGGTTTTCTGTCTCTCGCTTTCAGATCCCACAGAGCTGAGCAGCGAATTTTTTTTGCTCTCAACTTGGCACTCGTTCTAATTGAGTGCTAATCGAGATGCAGACCGAAGTTATAAAAACACTCACAACTAGAATCAAGGAGGCACCATCTGATGGCTAGCATCACACCTCTTAGCGATCGCGTGGTTGTAAAAGCGGAGCTCGCCGAAGAAAAAACGGCAAGTGGTCTTTTCATCCCAGATACAGCGAAAGAGAAGCCACAGCGAGGAAGCATCATCTCGGTTGGTCCGGGAAAAGTTGAAAACGGTACCAAAATCGATATGACGGTTAAGGAGGGCGACACCGTTCTCTACGGTAAGTATTCCGGAACAGAAGTCACTATTGACGACGAAGATCTTCTCATCATGCGGGAATCGGACATTCTCGGAATCATTAACGAGTAAATCTCCCCGCATCCGATAAAGCCATCCACTGGCTTTGAACAGAATCAGGAGATCAGTAAAGCAGAAATTAGAATCATGGCAAAGCAGATCATATTTGACTCGGAAGCACGCTCTGCACTCAAAAGGGGTGTAGACAAGCTTGCCGATGCCGTTAGAGTGACGCTGGGTCCTAAAGGACGCAATGTCATCATCGAAAAGAAATTCGGTTCGCCGACTGTTACGAAAGACGGTGTAACGGTTGCGAAAGAAATCGAGCTCGAAAACAGAATTGAAAATGTTGGCGCGCAAATGCTCAAGGAAGTCGCGTCGAAAACCAGTGACGTAGCCGGCGACGGAACGACCACGGCTACCGTGTTGGCTCAGGCGATTGTTGCCACCGGACTGAAAAACGTAACCGCGGGCGCAAACCCCATGGACCTGAAGCGGGGCGTAGACAAGGCAGTCATCGCCGTTGTTGAACAGCTCCGGGAAATGAGCGAAGACATTCAGGACCGGGACAAAATTGCGCAGGTAGCAACGATTTCAGCCAACAACGACCCATCGATCGGCGAAGACATCGCTGAAGCATTTGAACGCGTTGGTAAGGAAGGGGTAATCACCGTTGAGGAAGCAAAAGGCACTGACACGACGCTGGATGTTGTTGAAGGCATGCAGTTCGATCGTGGATACCTCTCTCCGTACTTCGTAACGGACGCCGACACGATGGAGGCCGTTCTTGAAGATCCATACATCCTCATCCACGACAAAAAGATCAGTGCGATGAAGGACCTCCTTCCGATTCTTGAGAAAGTCGCTCAAACGGGCAAACCACTCATGATTATCTCCGAAGATGTGGAAGGCGAAGCCTTAGCTACCCTGGTCGTTAACAAACTTCGAGGAACGCTAAAGGTGTCGGCGGTTAAGGCCCCAGGATTTGGCGATCGCCGCAAAGCGATGCTTGAAGATATCGCCATTCTTACGGGTGGAACAGTTGTATCCGAGGACAAAGGATATCGTCTGGAAAATACGACGTTAGACTATCTGGGCCAGGCCAAGAGAATGGTTATGGACAAAGACAATACGACGATCGTTGACGGAGCCGGTGAAAAGGATCAGATCAAGGCTCGCGGTAACCAGATCAAGCAACAGATAGAAACCACGACCAGTGATTATGATAAGGAGAAGTTACAAGAGCGCCTCGCCAAACTTGCCGGCGGCGTTGCTGTGCTTAGAATCGGTGCAGCCACCGAACCAGAATTGAAAGATAAAAAAGCTCGGGTAGAAGATGCGCTTCACGCTACGCGTGCTGCGATTGAAGAAGGAATCGTTCCTGGTGGAGGTGTCGCCTACATCCGAGCACTAGACGGGTTGAAATCGGTCAAAACCGATAACGATGATCAGGCCATCGGCGTGTCGATTATCCGCCGTGCACTCGAAGAACCTCTCCGGCAGATTGCCGAGAATGCAGGGCTCGAAGGATCCATTGTTGTCCAAAAAGTGAAGGATGGCAAAGGAAACTACGGCTTCAACGCACAGACTGAAAAGTACGGTGACTTGATCAAGGACGGAGTACTCGATCCAACCAAAGTTACCCGCACTGCGCTTGAAAATGCTGCTTCTGTCGCAAGTCTGCTGTTGACTACGGAGGTCGTGGTTGCAGACGAACCGGAGCCTGACATGCCACCAATGCCGGGCGGCGCTCCAGGTATGGGTGGAATGGACTTCTAACCTGAATTACTCAGGTCAGTGCCAACCCAGGCATTTGAGAGGCTCAGTCGTAGAGAACGGCTGGGCCTTTCTCTATTTTGGGGAGGTGCGGGTCGACTCGCTTTTCTAATTTGGATTCAGGGGCGATCGTGGTAACATTATTGAGTAAGATTCTGATTTAAATGCCCGAATCGTTCGAGAATGTTAAGCCGTCGAGCGCCATGCTCTCTCTCGGATCGAACCAAGGAGACCGAATGGGGCATCTCGAGTTCGCTGTGGCTTCTCTGGCTCGTCATCCCGAGATCGAAATCGTTGGTGTATCATCCGTATATGAAACGACTGCCCACGTCTTGAATTCGGACGAATCTCAACGCGATTATCTGAATGCCGCGATCCACATTATTACATCCATGAATCCGCATCAACTTCTGAGTGCATGCCTAAAGATCGAGAGCAGCCGAGGTAGAAAGCGGTCTCCAAGACTGCACTGGGCACCGCGTATTCTGGACATTGATATTTTGACGTACGGCGCGCAACGCTCGAATGACGCCTCGTTGACTCTCCCCCATCCTAGATTGGCTGAGCGCAGATTCGTACTACAGCCACTCTTTGAAATCGCTCCGGATCTTGAAATTTCGGCACCGTTTGATCGGTCGGTTCAATATCTTCTGGAACACTGCGCGGATGTTGCGTCGGTGGAGAGATACTCAGAGATGCTGGCAGCGCCCGGAAAGAATGACAAAAGATGAGAACCACGTATTGAACGATCTCTCTTCTTTCGAGCCAAGCCTAGAGAGGCCAACCCTTCCTGATCACATACAATACATTATCGTCGAAGGCGTTATTGGAGCTGGAAAAACCACGTTCGCTCAAATGGCTGCAAGTCGATACGGAGCCCGACTCATCATGGAGCGGCCGGACGAAAATCCGTTTCTGGAGAAGTTCTATTCCGATCGTCCGCGATGGGCATTTCAAACCCAGTTGAGCTACCTGGCAAGCCGCTTTCAACAGCAGCAGGAGTTACTCAAACGAGACCTGTTTCAGGCGATCATGATCAGCGATTACTCGTTTGACAAAGACCGGATATTCGCTCGGATTAATCTCAGCGGCGACGAGCTGCAGCTGTATGAGACGCTCTACAACCTGATGCAACCGACCACTCCCGTGCCGGACTTGATCGTGTACCTGCAGCAGTCCACAGACCGACTCATGGCGAACATCCGGAAGCGCGCACGGTCCTATGAAACAAGGATGGAAGAGTCGTATATCGGCGCTCTTAATGATGCGTACAACAACTACTTCTTTCACTATACCCAGAGCCCGTTGCTGATTGTAAATGCAACGAACATGGATTTTGTCGAGCATCCGGAAGACTTGCAGGAATTGATGCGACAAATAGAAACACTCAAACACCCTGG
>Ga0114949_10003478_pt1 | contig 10042 bp, 7 predicted proteins | sample N074metaG_FD_83505 | JGI IMG/M metagenome (GOLD analysis project Ga0114949, IMG submission 83505) | Deep subsurface microbial communities from Kermadec Trench to uncover new lineages of life (NeLLi) - N074 metaG | ecosystem: Environmental > Aquatic > Marine > Ocean trench > Sediment | place... | reverse complement strand
TTACGTGGGTGATCATAATGTTTCCTCCGTAGCTGCGGCCACGGGTATAACCAGCAGATCAGGTGCAACCTGTTTGCGCGCTACTCTGATGCCATGCGCTACCTGTGTTTTGTATTTTGCCGGATCCAGTGCCTCCCAATCCCCTGCTTCTGCATTCCAAGCGCCGGTATTCGCTCCGCCTATAGACTGATAGGCCAATGATATTCGGCCAATGCGCAGGAAATCCACTTCCTGCTGATTTTCATTGATTTCCACCGAGCCTCGATACGCTTCAATCGTTCGACCGTAATCATTCTCGATTTGATAGGCTTCGATGACGCGCCGGAATTTCTCGGCGGCGGTAACATCTGAACGCTCCATCATGCCGCGGAGACGCTCCAGACGGCTCTGCCGTTCATCCAAAAGGAAAGGTATATCCAGTACTATGAACTGTTCCAGGGAGTCGATCATGCGGGTCATCATCGGTATGATCTGGCGTTCGATGAGTGCTACGTTGGTCATGGATGTGGCCAACTCCACCTTTTCTCGTTCCTGATTATCAATTTGTCGCTTCAGAAGGCTGTTATAAACCAGCAGACCATCGACTACTTTGGTGACAGTAGTGTAGTCGGCAAGGAGTTTGTTCGTCTGATCTGCGACCTGCTCAACGCGCTGTTGCTCAGCGGCACCTGAGTCAGCGCGTTTCTCGCCTTCCTGAGTGACCTGGTCAACGGTTGCCTGGGCAAACAGGGACATTGAGAAACCGGCGGAAATTAACGCGGTAATCAGTGTATTCAATGTGAGCTTAATATTCATTCGTTTGATTAACATACTGAATCTCGGTTTTAGGAAATGGGTAATAGGTTTTTCTTGCATGGTTTGGAGTCAACAACTTTATAGCCTGCGTAACGTATCCGTCAATTAATAATCTGCGAAATTCAAAAGTATTCGGCATAACTAACAAAAATTTCACATTTCAGGTACATCTAAGCTGCTGATCCGCTCCGATTTCCCTGTATAATTCGCCGTTTGATAATTTTTGTAAGGATAGTGGACCGTTTTGCCAAACAGATACCTCCAATTTGTTTTCAACAGTCTCGTCATTTTCAGTTTGCTGTTGCTTTCATCGATGAAGAGTCATGCAGGCGCTCGGGATCTGGAAATCGTGGGCTGGGTTGAAAATGTGATACTTACCGATCCGGAAATTCACCTGAAGGCAAAACTGGACACCGGTGCGGAAACTTCATCACTTGATGCTGGAATCATCAAGAAATTTCGCAAAGATGGGAAACGCTGGATCCGGTTCCGCATAATTGACCGTCAATCCGGTGAAGAATACCTTGTGGTGCGCGAGCGTGTACGGACCATCGGGGTCATTCAACACGACGGTTCTTCGCAAACGCGGCCTGTTGTAATAATGAACGTGTGCATTGCCAACCGCTTGCTGGAAACCGAAGTCAGCCTCATCGATCGCAGTGAGTTCACTTATCCTCTTTTGCTTGGGCGCAATACGCTTAAATCTTTTGCCGTGGTTGATTCCGGTAATACTTTTCTCAGTAACCCGGAGTGCAAGGAGTCTTGAGCAAGCACCGCCAGTGGATCGTGCTTTCCCTGTTGCTGTTGTTGCTGGGGGGGCTGATTTTTACTTACAAAGTCATGTGGCTGGGCTTTCCTGCCCTGCCAAACGTGACCAGCAAAGCCTGGACGGTACAGGTGCGGCTGGAAATTCAGCCCGAAGACGGACCTGTCCGGGTTGAACTGAAACTGCCAAGCCGGCCACGGGGTTACACGGTGCGCAACGAGATCTTTATTTCCAGGGGCTTTGGCCTGACCCTGGATGAAGAAACGTTCAGGCGTCAGGCTGACTGGGCCATTCGTGAATTGCACGAAACCAGGACTTTGTATTACCGGGTGACGGTTATTCCGGAAACAAGGCAGAGACGGCTCGCAAGCCGACCCGCGAAACCACAGGCACCCCAACTGGAGGAACCCTTCGGAACGGCACTGAAAGATGTTGTCGCCAGGGCCAGGGAGGAATCTGCCGATCTGGAATCTTTTACCGCTTCGATTCTGTATCGCCTGAACAATGCCGCCGGCGACGAAAACATCAAGCTGTTTTTGTCGGAAATAGAAGACAGGAGTGAACTTGTTCAGCTTGCTCAGACGTTCCTGTCTGAAGCCGGAATACCCAATCAGCAGATTCACGGCGTGATGCTGCAAAATAAGATTCAGAGGGCGGCCGTCAGAACCCTGCTTGCGGTATACGATGGCGATGACTGGTTGTTATTCGACCCGATGACAGGACGCCAGGGTTTGCCTGATGGTTTCATGATCTGGTGGCGGGGAGATGAGCATCTTGCGATGGTGACCGGTGCCCGTTTGCAGGATGTTCAGATTTCCATCAAACAAAGTTTTGAAAGTGCGCTGGATCTCGCCTTCGATCGAGTAGAACTGAAAAACTCACGAATTGGAAAGATTTCAATACTGCAACTGCCCGTGCAGACGCAATCTGTGTACGAAGTGCTTCTCCTGGTTCCTTTCGGCATTCTTGTTATCGTTTTCCTCAGAAACTTTGTCGGGCTCAACTCATTCGGAACGTTTGCACCTGTGTTGATCGCTTTGGCCTTTCGTGAAACTGAATTGCTCAAGGGAATTTTGTTATTCATTCTGATTGTTTCCCTGGGTTTGTTTTTTCGCTTCTACCTGGAACGGTTGCGCTTGCTCCTTGTTCCGCGACTTGCGGCTGTAGTGACCATCGTTGTTCTTCTGATGACGACCATCAGCATCATAAGCAACCAATTGGGTGCTGAAACGGGATTGTCCATATCGCTGTTCCCAATGGTGATTATCGCCATGGTGATCGAGCGAATGTCCATTGTATGGGAAGAACGCGGGGCGTTGACATCCATACGGGAAGGATTTGGCAGCCTGATGATGGCGGCCCTGGCATTCCTGGTGATGTCCCTGGATATCCTGGCGTACTGGGTCACCGTGTTTCCGGAAATCAACCTGATCATACTGGGTATTATCGTTGCATCCGGGCGGTACACCGGGTTCCGGATAACCGAATTGATTCGTTTCAGGCAACTGGCCGGCGGGAGAGAATAATGAACTTTCCAGGCCAGGCCATGCGCTTGAAACGCTCGGGTGTGTTGGGGCTGAACTGTCGCAACGGCGATTACATCATGAAATTCAATCGCCGGTGTTTCTATCCGCTTGTGGACGACAAGGTCTTGTGTAAGGAGCGCTTGCAGGAGCAGGGGCTGGCCGTGCCGGACCTGATCGGGATCGTCCGCTGGATGCGCCAGGCTGCGCAAATCGATGAGTTGCTCAAGGGAAGTCGCGAGTTTGTGATCAAGCCGGCCCACGGCAGTGGGGGTGACGGAATTTTGCTCATTACCGATAGAAAATCGGGCTATTTTGTCGACTCCGATGGCGGACTGGTGCAGCAGGCAGACCTGGAGCATCATCTGACCAACGTGATCGGTGGGCTGTATTCGCTGGGCGGGCAGCCTGACGTGGCAATGATCGAATCCCTGGTTCATTTCGATCCTGTCTTTTCCGATCTAACCTATCACGGTGTGCCGGACATAAGGGTGATCGTTTACCAGGGTTTCCCCGTTATGGCCATGGCCCGCCTGCCGACACGAAAATCTCACGGTAAAGCCAATCTTCATCAGGGTGCGATTGGAGTGGGAATCGACCTTTGCAGTGGTATTACCGTCGGTGGCGTCTCGGGCAATGACCTGGTGTCGGAACATCCGGATACCGGCTCGGCTATTGCGGGATTACGTATTCCGCACTGGAGCCGGATTGTCTCCATGTCGGCCAGGTGTTATGAAGCAGTAGGCCTGGGTTACCTGGGAGTCGATATCGTTCTGGACCGCGACCTCGGACCACTGATACTCGAACTGAACGCACGGCCGGGCCTCAACATCCAGATTGCGAACCGCAGGGGCTTGTGCGAGCGCCTGGATGCTGTCGACCAACTCGGGATGCCGAACATGACTCACGAGAAACGGGTGGAGTGGGCCTGCAAAACATTCGGCGAGCACGAATCTGACCTGCTGACTTTACCTTCTGCCCCCCTGGACCTGAACTAAAAATTCACTTTACCCTGACCCCTGTCCGTCTATCCGGCGTGTTGCGATCAGGACGCCCAGGAAATAACCATTCAGGATTGCAGGCCAGGTCAGTTCGGGATATGGGCCGGTGCGAATGGGTGCAGTTTGCGAGGACGCGGTAGTCCTGATTTTTATGTGCCTCTGATTTTTTTTAAATTTTACATTCCATACGACCAAACCAGCACCAGCGTCAGGATGATCCACAAACCAAGAGCCAAAGGCAGACCAACGCGGACGAAATCACTGAACTTGTAGCCTCCGGCATTCATGATAAGAATATTGGTCTGGTAGGCCATCGGTGTAACGAAACTGAGGTTGGCGCCAAACAGCACGGCCAGCACGAACGGTTCCAGTGGCATTCCCAGTCTTTGGGCGATACCGATCGCAATCGGTGTCCCGATGACTGCGGCCGCATTGTTGGAAACGATGTTTGTCAGGATACCCATCATCAGCATCAGGCCGCCCAGTACGACGGATGCGGGCGCCCCAAACGTGATGTAGACGAATAATTGTGCCAGGTAATCAGCGCCACCGGTCTTGAGTAGTGCGGCGCCCATTGCCAGTGATGACACAATGATCAGAATGACCTGCGTGTTGAGCGCATTCATCGCATCTTTCCAGTTCAGGCATCCGGTCACCATCAGCACCAGGAATCCCAGGATGGCGCTGATTTCAATGGGCATGACGCCCAGGGCGGCCAGCAGCACCACACCAAGAATGGTTGCCAGGGCAATCGGGGCTTTCCGGGTGCTGGGTAACTGGATGCTGCCATCCAGTATCAGGAAATCAGCAGTTTCCTTGAGTACGGCCAGGTTTTCCGGCGTGGATTGAATCAACAAAACGTCACCTGACCTCAGTTGCACTTCATCCAGCCCGGGTGATTTGCGTTCCTGTGACTCCTCATAACGATTGAAAGCGAGCAGGCGAAGTCCATAGCGGGAATTCAAACGGGCATCACCAATGCGGACGCCGTTAAGCCGGGAAGCAGGTGTAATCACCACCTCTGCGATTTGCTGATCCTGGTTACTGAGGGGATGTGCCTCGTCTACAGCATGGTCACCGGAAAACAGGGTGCCTCCCAGCACTCTTGCAAATTCCCTGAGGTTGTTTTGAGTATCGCTGATTGCAATTCGATCGCCGTCTTTGAGTACAACGTCGGGGAGGGGATTGATGAACACGCCTTGCCCACGCTGCACCGTTTCAACATTGATGCCTTCCCCCGCCCGCAAAATCGCTACGGCCAGGGTCTTTCCAACCACGGGACTGTCTTTGTCCAGCCTGATCTGGGCCGTGTAGACGCGGGAAACTTTTCCACTCATGGGTGGCTGGCGCTCGGGGATCAGGCGGGGTGCGACCAGCCACAAATAAAGGACTGCAAAAAATCCGGCAATGACCGCGGGGCCGAAAAAATCAAACATGCCGAATTTATCCATGCCCATGTCTGTGGCTACGTTGACGACCAGCAGGTTGGTTGAGGTGCCGATAGTAGTGGCCATGCCGCCCATGATGCTGGCAAATCCCATCGGGATCAGCGACCCGGACGGTGAAACGCCGGTTTTCATTGAAACACCAATTAATATCGGGAGCATCAATACCACAATAGGGGTGTTATTAATAAAAGCACTCAGAATTGCAGTAATCAGAATGGTAAATAAAAGCGAAATTGCCGGGGCCCTGCGCCACAGTTTGGCGAGAAAACGACCGATCGGCTCAAGAGCGCCTGTACGGATCAGGCCCTGCCCAACCAGCATCAGTCCGCAAACTGCAATCAGTGCTCTGTTACCGAACCCAAGGAAGAAATCGCTGGCATGTAAAACCTTGCCGTCTGTCTCGAACGGGAACAATGTGAAACCGACTGTTATGGAGACGAGTACTATCAGGCTTGTTGTCTGCAGCGGTATGGTTTCGCGGGTGAACAGGAACAGGGCCCCGATGATCAGTAACATCACCGCCAGTGCGTGCGTATTGGGGAGTGCGAGTTCCAGCATAGTAATCCCGGTAATCCAATCGCTTTAAATTTTTGGACCTGTGCTGTTCCAGTGCGGCAATTTGCTGCAGTTTTCAGGAACTACTCAAATCCTACAGGTTTCCAGTCGCTGTTTCAGAGCTTCACGCGACCGGGCAGGCGGTAAACATTTCATGCCATGACAAACCCAGGCGCTTACGGGCTCATTGGAGTCGTATTCTGCCAGAATACCCGGCAAGGAGTCCTTAGCCTGGCCAATCACGTAGCAGTCTACCTGATAGTTGCTGTTTACCCACTGTTTCAGTTCTTCACATTTACTCGCATCTGTTCCAGAAAAAATGATGTGCGGCCGGGGTTTGATTGACTCTTGCAGCAGCGGCAAAAAGCTGGTGCAGGCCAGGGGGCTTTGCTCGAGCGACGCCAAGCTGCGTGCCAGGCATTTTTTTGCAGCTTCCGTGTATCGAAGTTCTCCGGTCAACGCGCCCAGTTTCTGTAATGCAGAGGCAGCAATGGCATTTCCCGAAGGCGTGGCATCATCCTGGAATATCATGCTTCTGGCAATGGGGACCTCGACGCTTGCATCGCTAAAAAAGAAACCGCCGTGCTCCGGGTCCTGGAAACGGCCAAGCAGAGCGTCACCGAGTTGCGTTGCAAAACGAAGGTATTCGTCTTTCCATCTTGCCTGCAGGAACAGCATGATGGCATTGAGTAGCCAGGCATAATCGTCCAGGTAAGCCGCGAGTTTTGCTTCCTCCGCATAGCAAACTGCAAACAGGCTCTCACCATTCCAGGCTTCACGATTGATGAATTGAATGATTTGATCAGCCGCATCCAGCCAGTCATCCCGATCCAGCGCCAGCCCGGCGCGAACCATGCCTTCGGCCAGCAGGGCATTCCACGATGTGAGTCGTTTGCTGTCCAGGGTCGGGTGGATTCGTTTTTCGCGGGCTGAAACCAGTATCGTGCGGGCTTTTTCCAATGTCCGTTCAATGTCTTGTTCGGAATCACCGGAAGCCTTCGCAAGCTCCCCGGTCGATAGTTGCCTGACCAGGTGCCATGCCTTGCCTTCGAAATTTGGCGGCTGGTCCAGGCCGTAACTTCGGCAAAATAATTGACTGGAGGATTCAGGCAGCAGTTGATTGATCTCATCCTTTTTCCAGACATGGAAGCTGCCTTCTTCGCCCGCTGCATCGGCATCGATGCTGGCTGAATACCCCCCGGCCTCATGTCGCATGGATGTTTGCAGCCAGTTTGCAATACCTTCTGCAGCCTCATTCATGAGTGAACTGCTCTGGCGCCTGGCGCCCTCGGCATAAAGCGGCAGCAGCATGGCGTTGTCGTAAAGCATCTTTTCAAAATGCGGGATGGTCCAGGTATCGTCAACGCAATAGCGGAAGAAACCGCCATCGAGGTGGTCCCGCAGGCCGCTGCGGGCCATGGTTTCCAGCGTGAACTCCAGGCTTTTTGCAAGCAGGGCTGCACTTGTTTCAGCGTCCGGGTCAGCCATGGCGCTTACCGCGTTGAGCAAAGGCGCTTGTGGAAATTTGGGTGCCCCCCCATAACCCCCGTTAACCGGGTCGTACCTTGAAAGCAGTTGCTGAGTTGCACGCTCAAGGATTTTTTCCTCGCGATTTACCCCGGCTTCCGTACTTTCCATGATTTTGGGCTGGTTGATGGCGTTAATGGCATCGCGCAGCTTATTGTTTTGTCCCATGACTTCATTACGATTTTGCTCGAACCACTGAATGACGCGGGAGAGCAGGTCGCGGAAAGACGGCATGCCATATCGTGCTTCCAGCGGGAAATAGGTGCCGGCGAAAAACGGAATGTGTTCGACGGGGTCCATGAAAACCGTCAACGGCCATCCACCACCACGCCCGGTCAATAACTGGTGTGACAATTGATAGATGCGATCCAGGTCCGGTCGCTCTTCACGGTCCACCTTGATATTGACGAATAATTTATTCATCAGACGGGCGGTCTCTTCGTCCTCAAACGACTCGTGAGCCATCACGTGACACCAATGGCAGGCACTGTAGCCAATGGACAGCAAGATGGGACGATTTTCCAGCCTGGCGGCCTCCAGCGCTACATCGCCCCACGGATGCCAGTGCACCGGGTTATCGGCATGTTGCCGCAGGTACAGACTGCTTTCTTTGGCCAATTGATTCATTTTAATTCCACCGGCTAGCTCTGACCCCGGGTTGTAATTTTGTTATGCTTCCCTGGCCCTTCAAAAAACTGATTCTACACGCCACAGATGCAGGCCAACTACCCCTTTATTGCCATTGACCCCGTCGTCCTCTCCCTGGGGCCTTTCGAGGTGCACTGGTACGGGATCATGTATTTGCTGGCCTTCCTGTTTTTCTGGGCAGCCGGAAACTGGGTGGCTAAAAACAGGACCTGGTGGGGCTGGAGCCCGCAAGACGTGGGCGACGTCCTGTTCTACGGCATGGTAGGGGTGGTAGTGGGCGGGCGTTTCGGTTACGTGTTTTTCTATAGCCTGGACAGCTTTCTGCAGGATCCTTTGTTCCTTTTCAAGATCACCCAGGGAGGAATGTCTTTTCATGGCGGCCTGATCGGTGTCATCGTGGCTGTGTGGTTGTTTGGCCGGCGAACCGGAAGAACGTTCTGGCAAGTGGCTGACTTTTGCGCACCCCTGGGGCCGGTCGGCCTGGGCCTGGGCCGGATTGGCAACTTTATTGGCGGGGAATTGTGGGGTCGGACCAGTGATGTGCCGTGGGCCATGATATTCCCCAATTCCATTCAAGCGGGTGGGTGGCAGTCTGAAGCACTCCGGTCGGCCTGGGCGAATGGATCGCTGGATCACCTGGCACGTCACCCCAGCCAGTTGTACCAGGCATTCGGCGAAGGTTTGTTGCTTTTCCTGTTACTGGCTTTTTACTCCAGGAAACCGCGTCCTGCTGCTGCCGTTTCAGGGCTGTTCCTGATTGGCTACGGCTGTTTTCGTTTTATGGCAGAATTCTTCCGTGAACCCGATGAACACATCGGCTACATCAGCGGTGGCTGGTTGACCATGGGCATGGTTTTATCAGTACCGATGATTGCAGGCGGAATGATAATCATGGCTTTTGCTTATCGTAAATCCGGCAGTGAAACTGAAGCCCGGGAATAGACCAGCGGCCCCCTAAGTGCTCAACACATAATTTTAATAAAAATATGCAAAATTACCTCACTCTTCTGCAGGATATTCTCGATAAGGGAAGCCGTAAATCAGACCGGACCGGGACAGGAACCATCAGCCTTTTTGGTTACCAGATGCGCTTCGACCTTGGGCAGGGGTTTCCCGCTGTTACAACCAAGAAACTGCACCTCAAATCCATTATTCATGAGTTGCTCTGGTTTCTGAGGGGAGACACCAACACCCGCTACCTCAATGACAATGGTGTCACTATCTGGGATGAGTGGGCCAGCGATGACGGCGAACTCGGGCCTGTGTATGGCTCCCAGTGGCGAGACTGGATCACACCGGACGGCCGCCACATTGACCAGGTCAAGCAGTTGCTTCGTGATTTACAGATTCGGCCCGATTCGCGCCGGCACATTATTTCGGCATGGAATCCGGCGGTATTGCCGGACGAATCCCGCAGTCCGGCGGAAAATGTAGCGGCTGGCCTGCAGGCCTTGCCCCCCTGCCACACGATGTTCCAGTTCCACGTGGCCAACGGACGGTTAAGCTGCCAGATGTATCAACGCAGCGCGGATGTTTTCCTGGGGGTGCCGTTCAATATTGCTTCTTACGCTTTGCTGACCCTGATGATCGCCCAGGTATCCGGCCTGGAGCCAGGTGACTTCGTACACACTTTTGGTGATGTACACATTTACCTGAATCACATGGACCAGGTACAAACCCAGTTAAGCCGTGAAATTTTTCCACCACCGACAATGAAACTGAATCCGGAAATAAAAGACCTGTTTGATTTTCGCTACGAAGATTTCGAATTGGTCAATT
>Ga0114949_10003476_pt1 | contig 10047 bp, 6 predicted proteins | sample N074metaG_FD_83505 | JGI IMG/M metagenome (GOLD analysis project Ga0114949, IMG submission 83505) | Deep subsurface microbial communities from Kermadec Trench to uncover new lineages of life (NeLLi) - N074 metaG | ecosystem: Environmental > Aquatic > Marine > Ocean trench > Sediment | place... | reverse complement strand
GCACGAATGCCGCGGGCGCATGGATGCGCAGGAGCGGTGAAATCGACAGGCTCGAAGATGACGTGGGTGGTGCCATCACGATACGGCGGCATATGCAGTCGCAGTGAATTAGCCTTGAGCGTGTCCCCGAATCTCCGGAGATTACGTTATCATCGAGCTTGCCCGGGTGACAGCCATGACACGGAGTTAGCACGCTAAATCGCCATGCAATTTTCAGAATTAGATCCAGAAATTCGTCGCATTGTTGATCAACTGAACCAGGAAGCACTGGTGCCGGTGCAAGTGCTATCCGACGAGTTGCAAGAGTATGTCGAGGAACTCGACGCGCGGTCGCCGCACTCGGAGTTCTTCGATGACAAAACTGCCAAACGCATCGCCTCACTTTGCTGGAAGTTGCTCGACGCGCTCCCGGCAACGCCTGATGAGCGTCAACATCAATTGACTCAGCTTGCCATCAATTACTTTGTTCTGGCCGAAGATGCCCAGGACGACCATCATTCTCTCGCGGGATTCGACGATGATCTGCAGGTAGTTGTTGCCGCGATCCAGGAACTGGAACTGGACGAACTCCTCGAAGACGAAGCCGCGGACGACGATTCGTAATCGTTGAAATAGCAGGCGTAAGAGGCGTCCCGTCATCTTACCTTTAAGACTCGAGTAGATTCAGAAGCGGACGGCCTGCTGACGATTCCACACCCGCAACGATACAAGTCATTCCGCCGGCCTGGCATTTCCAAGAGTATGAAACCAACGATATCAGATTGATTCACAAAAAAGTTTATCCAATCTGATGCGTCCCACAGACATTCATCAGAGCATCATCAGCTGCTGATCAGTTCTACCAGCAGCTGTTGTCCCATCCTTGGCCACACATTGAATTGCATGGCAAAAGGACAGGACATGAACAAGTTAATCTGGATTGCATTGATGCTGGCACTGACGGCCTGTGGCGGGGGTGGAGAGAGCGCTGATACCGGAGATCTCTGGACTGACGACGATGATGCCGGCGGCATGGTATCCATTACCCCGCCAGATCAGGATCTGAGCGGTAACAGGTCAGCATTTACCCGCACGTCATCCGGCACATTCGAGACTGAGTTGAGATCTGCGGTCCTCAATGGCGGAGTGTCTTTTGTTTCGTCCGCCGAATGCAATGACCATACGGGCATCGATGTAACCGTTGCCAATGCCGCGACTGGCGAGACCGTGCAAGCGTCCGAGCGAGTCACCTGCCCATTCATCATTCGCATCGGAAAATGGCAGGCAGGGTCTGTGGCGCTCAATCTTGGCGACAACCGAATTACGGCAAGAGCTGAAACCGGCGCGACCGCATCAATCACGATCGTTCGTGTCGCCAATCCACCGACAGTGACTTCGGTGTTCCCGACGAATAACAGCACCGACGTTGAAATCAATGGCACTGTTCTGCGCGCCAATTTTTCCGAGAATCTGAGCAGGTCTTCAATTGATTCGACAAGCTTCATCGTTGAAGACCAGGCTGGAGCCACCGTGCAGGGCATTGTTCGCTACACGTATGAAGGTCAAATAAACACTCCGAGTCATGCGACGTTCACGCCCGACGAAACGCTGCAGTTCGGCACGACTTACACAGTAACGCTCACAACTGCAATAACGGACGGCAACGGCAATTCGCTTGCCGATGAATTCAAATGGTCGTTCACAACGGTGGCGGATATCCTGCCGCCCAATAAGGTTGCTCAAATGCCGTTGGCCGACAGCATATGTGCTGCGCCTGATCGTGATGTCCTGGTTCAGTTCGATAAAGTACTTGATATGGCAACGCTCACGAATGCTACGTTTACCCTCGAGGATAGTGCCGGTACGCCAGTCGACGGGCAGGTGAGTGGACGATTACTCCTGGATAGATTCATCGCTAAATTTTCACCCGCAACTCGGCTGGATCCGGTCGAAACTTATACCGTCCGCTTGCAAGACGGAATCACAGATCTGGCGGGCAATCCGCTGGTGGCCTCTTCGTGGTCATTCACCACACCATACCTCGCTGAAGGAAGCTGGGTACCCATCACCCTGCCGGCGGAGGTCACGTCGATTTGGGGTCACACGGCGACCTGGACAGGGGACGAGGTGATCGTCTGGGGAGGAATCAGGGGTGACGGCAAGTCTTATGACAACCAACGCTACGATCCGGTGCTGGATCAGTGGAGCTGGGTCACATCAGCCGGCGCACCGGCGCCGCGCATGGGGCATACGGCAACCTGGACCGGCACTGAGATGATCGTGTGGGGAGGAAGAGGCAGAGGTGCAACGGACTTCTATGATGGTGGCGCACGTTTCGATCCTGTGACCAATATCTGGTCACCGATGAGCACCGTGGATGCGCCCAGCGCAAGGAATGGGCATACCGCGGTTTGGACTGGCACAGAGATTATTGTGTGGGCGGGCGGTCGCGATCAAAACGCACGTACCCTGACAGGAGGTCGTTACAACCCGGCCACGGATACCTGGACGCCGATATCCACAATCAATGCGCCGGCACGTCGTTTCAAACACCACGCGGTGTTTGACGGCCAGCGAATGATTGTCTGGGGCGGCGAAGTTGATGATGGTGGCTTTCCCGTCTGGGTTTCGGACGGCGGCGTGTATGACCCGGTCTCCGATGTCTGGACGCCATTACCGACACAAAATGCACCCGACGTTACCAAGTCCACGTCCATTCCCGACAGTGTCGTTCAGGCCGGCAACGATATGCTGGTCTGGTCAGCCTGGAACGAGTTACTTCCAAGCCCGGTTTTCGGCGTCGTTGAATATGCGACAGCCTCCGACACCCGCCGTTACGATACCGTCCGGGAGGAGTGGCTCACGGTCGTCGATGCATGCGATGCGAAGGCAACACCGAACGCGATTTGGTTGAACGGCCGTATGCTCAGTTGGAACGACGACTTCACTGAAGGCTATGCCTATGACGAGCAGCGCGATATCTGGCACCCAATTACCGAATACCCGGGGCCACCCGTTAGTAATGCCACGGTAGTGAGCATTGGCGATTCGATCATCGTCTGGGACAAATCGACATTTACGAACGTGGGTTACCGCCTTACACCCTGAGCAAAAACGATCTGAAGAAAATGCGCCGGATCCGGTTAGTAAATGGATCCGGCTTGTTTTTGGGACAGCGGAAGTTCAGATCAATTCTACCTGAAGGTCCGCCGCTGGGGTGCGGATTCAACCGGTGAGCGCAACACCTAAACTCTAAAATGCGGTTATCGTCCCGAAGATACGCTCGACGATGACATCGATTCCATCGATACCGTTAGCGGCATATCTGAGCTGAACTCCTCCGCGGAGGGGAAATCCAACGAAGAGGGAATGCCGACGCTGCCACTCATCGTAGCCGAGCGAGATCCCAACAAAGAGGGATTGCCGAGATTGCCACTCATCGTAGCCGAGCGAAGCCCACCCCCATATCTGATATAGGCCAAAATCGGGGCGAAGTTGAGAGAAGTTGAGGACATCCGGGAGCCTTAACCAAATGCCGCTTGTGAGCCAAATTCGAGCCGTTCAAATGCTAGTATTCGAGACATTGAAATCGTCTGTTTGTGACTGTGTGTTCAACCGATCACGCCTGACATTGTCTGTACGGTCGGGTCTGAATTACTACACTTAGCCATTCGCGGCTCGTCGTTCCCGCACATCCATGTGCTCCGCGACATAAGTACTTGCTTTACGTAAAGCCTCCTGCAAACCGTTCCTACAACCTGATAATCTGGTCAGCCCGCTCGATGGCGTCCGGCCGATGCGCAACACTTATTACCGTGATGTCCTGTGATTCGATGTTTCGCAGGACCCTGCGTTCCATGTCCACGTCGAGGTGACTGGTCGCCTCGTCCAGAAACAGGACTGCCGGTCTGCGATACAACGCACGCGCCAGGACCAGCCGCTGTACCTGCCCGCCAGACAGGTTTTTCCCCATGTCACTGACATGGGTCTCCAGTTTCATTGGCAGCTTCTGAATATCCGGCCAGATTTCCGCCGATACTGCCGCGGCCCGCAGCCGTGACAGGTCGGGTACCGAAGCAAACGCTGCGATGTTCTCCGCAATCGTGCCCTGGAAAAGCAGATCGCTTTGCAGCACAAAGCTGGTTTGCGCGCGCAACGAATCACGATCCCACAATGACAGCTCCATGCCATCGACATAGACCTGTCCTGAGCGCGCCGGCAACAGCCCTGCGAGCAGTTTCAGCAGCGTCGTTTTGCCACACCCCGACGGGCCGGTAATGACGACGTTGGTGCCGGCAGCAACGTCGCAACAGAAATCCCGGACTATCCAGGTATCCGCCGCATAGCGGAACGATAAATCTGCGGCGCGCAGCGAGCCCCTGATCGTCGAGGATATTGCACCATCGGGAGATGTCGGTACCGGCTCGGCAAGCACGATGTCCGACAGTCGCTTCGTGTGTACTTTCAAGAGGAAGAATTGCTGAACTGCTTCGGCCAGGCCGAGCGCCGCGGAGCCGACTCTGCCGCGCAGAGCCAGGAAAGCGAACAGGACACCGAGCGTAAAATGCTGGTCGAGAACACCGCCAATTCCAATGCCGAGAAACGCTACCTGTTCGAATGCGCCGATAACGCCGCTGCCGGCTGTCTGCACGATCGACAGCTTGCCCTCGCGGATGCGGGCCCTGGTCGCCGCCGAAAAATGATTCTGCCAGTGTGCGAGCCGCAATTGTTCGAGGCCGAGTGCCTGCACGATTTCGTATGCGCGCAGTGACTCCAGCAGCGAACTGTTCTGTGCCGCGGTATGAATGATTGCCTGTTCCTGCGAACGCCTGATTGCCGGCAGAGTTACCGCAATCAGGAGCACCGACAACGTAAGCCCGCCTACGGATACTGCCGTCAGCCAGCCACTGTAGAAAAACATGATAGCCAGTGTCGTCACTAATACCGCGCAATGAACAATGCTCTCAATGAGTTGTTCCGTCAGCGCCTGCCTGATCGGCGTCAGGGATTCGAGTTTCGACATCAGGTCACCCGGATGCCGGCGATCGATGAACGAAACCGGTAGCTTCAGCAGATGGCTCATGACACTCACGGAACTGTCAACGGCCAGGTTCATGCCCGTAAACAGTCCGATGCGACGCCGCAGTCCGTCGAGCATCACGCCGGTGAGCATAATCAATGCAAGACCACCGAGTGCCCGATACAACCAGCCCCGATCCTGCCCCAGTACCAGTTCATCGATCAGAATTTGCGTGGCAATCGGTGGGGCCAGCGCCAGCACCTGGGTACAGAGCAACAAGCAAAACATCAGTCCCAGGTAACGATAGAGGTGACGGAACGACCCGGCGAAATCGGCGAAAGACAGACAGTCGCGGTCGTTTTGCGCCTGAAAGCCTCGCTCCGGCGTCAATTCCAGCGCCACACCGGTAAACGCGTCGTCCAGTTCCGCCTTGTCAACCGTACGCCGGCCGGTTGCCGGGTCATGAATCACATATCGTCGCCTGCCGCAGCGCACCAGCACCACGAAGTGAGTCATCCGCCAATGCAATATGGCCGGCAGCCTGAGATGGCGCAATTCCGGGATGGGCAGTCGCAGGGGCCGGGCGATCAACTGCAGTCGTCCGGCCACTTGCAGCAAGTCCTTGAATGTCACACCCCGGCCTGCATCGTCGTGCAGTTTTCGCATGCCATCCAGGCGAACCTGTTTGCCATAATACGCGGCAATCATCGCCAGGCAGGCCGATCCGCACTCCGCGCTTTCCTGTTGCAGAATGACGGGGACGCGCCGCCGGTGCCGCATGCCGTGCCCGCTGCTACGCACGCTTCCGCCCTGAACCGTCGGCGACCGCGCGCAGCAGCCATTCGTAAAGCCGATAGCGGCGTTGCACGAGATCGGCCCGGAACGAGGTGCCAGGCGTCAGCTGCCACATTTCGTCGAAGGCGTTAATGGCCGTATCGTCCAGTGTCGCGCGAACCTCGAAGACCGGCCCGGACAACAGCAGCGGCACCCGCACCTCCTGCGGGACCATCGCGATACTCGATACGGATGTGACAGTGGCGGTACTGGTGCCGAAAAGCTGGTAGGGATAGGCATCGAATCGTAGTTGAACGGTTTGGCCCACACGCAAAAATCCGGCATTCGAACTCGACACGTACAGCCACGCCTCGAGGCCCTGGCTCCGGCGGTAGATCCTGACCAGCGCATCGCCGGCCCGGACTGCCGCCCCGGCCCGTACGATGACCCGCGCGACAGTTCCCGATTCGGGGGCCCTGACAACCTGATCAATCAGGTATTGGTGTTCGTCGATCTGCCGTTGCAGGCGCAGATACTCCAGTTCGTGCAGAATTTGCTCGCGACCGGATTCATCGTGAACGTCGGCCCGGGCCCGCAATATCCCGCCGGCTTCCTGTTCGTAATCGATAATGGTTCGCCGCAGCGCCGCGCCGCCGGCCCGGGCCTGCAACAGCAGGGATTGCTCACGGTCCAGCGCGTCCGTGGACAGGTTGCCGTCGTTCGCCAGTCCATTACGTCGCTGCAATCGTCGTTCAAGCAATGCCACCTGGCGCTGCTGAAGTTCGTGCTCGTCGCGGACCGCATCCAGTTGTTTGCCGACCGATTCGAGGCGCTCCGCCAGCGCCAGGGACCGGCTGTCATCCAACGCTTTCCGTCGTGCGTTTGCTGCGCCGAGCAGGACGATTTCGTCCTGCAACGACTGCAATTGCAGCATGACAAGATCTTTCCGGTCCGTGGTGAGATTCAGCAGCGGGTCGCCGGCGTTAATCGTCCACCCCTCAGCCACATCGATGCTGGTGACCCGGCCGGGCGCAACCGCGACCACGTCAAGAAAACCGTCCGGTGGCATCAGGACACCGACAGCCCTGACCCTTTGTGGAATTTCCACGTACCACGCAACGAAGCCAAGCGCCAGAAGCGCCAGCAGGCCGATGATCAAAGCACCAATGCCGGAGCGTGGCGTCATCACAACGACGGAACCGAACAGGCGGTTGCCTGCCGATCGCGTCGCATTCCTGCGAAACAGCGCTTGATCGCGCACTTGACCGCGCACCTGATCAGTAACTTCGTGTCGCATCTCATGAGCATCCATTCCCATTGATCCGGCATTTGATCATGGCCGGCCGTTCCGTGCGATTTCTCAAACAGGACGCATTGCCCGGTTTCAGAAACAGCGATCTGCCATTGCGGGAAAAACATCACCGCATCGCGGCGCAATGCGATAATCTCCGCAAATCGACACAGGGCAACCAAACAATTGGCAAATTAATGACGAATGACGAGTACCTGATCCTCATCGACGAGGCAAGCGTCTACGATGTCGCCAGGGAAACGCCGCTGGAACTTGCCGGCAATCTATCGGCACGACTCGGCAACCGAATCTTCATGAAACGGGAAGATTTGCAGCCGGTTTTCTCATTCAAGATTCGTGGCGCCTACAACAAGATCGCATCTCTGTCACAGGAGGCGCTGGACGCCGGCGTCATTTGCGGTTCGGCCGGCAATCATGCACAGGGAGTTGCGCTTGCGGCGAAAAGGCGCGACGTTCGGGCAGTCATTGTCATGCCAGTTACCACACCGTCGATAAAGATCGACGCTGTCAGATCTCTGGGCGGCGAGGTGATTCTGCACGGCGATACCTACGACGAAGCGTATACCCGAGCCAGGGAACTCGAGCAGGAACATTCCCTGACGTTCATTCATCCGTTCGACGATCCTGCCGTCATCGCTGGCCAGGGAACGATCGGTCGCGAGCTTCTGCAGCAACTCGAGGAGGAGGTGCAGGCGATTTTCGTGCCAATCGGCGGCGGCGGCCTGATTTCCGGCATCGCTGCCTATGTAAAGGGCAAAAGGCCGGACATCAGGATTATCGGCGTCGAGCCCGAAGATTCCGCGGCGATGCGCGATTCGCTGGCTGCAGGGGAGGTGATTACGCTGGATCACGTGGGTATTTTTGCGGATGGCGTCGCCGTGCGCCGTGTCGGTGACGAAACGTTCCGCATGTGCCAGGAGTTGGTGGACGAAATCGTCACCGTCGATACCGATCAGATTTGTGCCGGCATTCGGGATATTTTCGAGGACACCCGCTCGATCGTCGAACCTGCAGGAGCCCTGGCAGTTGCCGGTGTAAAAAAATATATTGCGGCGAACCATATCGGAGACGCCGCATTCGTGGTCATCAACTGCGGCGCCAACGTCAACTTCGATCGCCTGCGGCATATTGCCGAGCGAGCGGCGGTCGGGGAGCAGCGGGAGATGTTGCTGGGTGTCGAGATACCGGAGCAGCCCGGTAGCTTTCGAACGTTCTGCGAGGCCCTCGGCCGGCGTAGCATCACGGAATTCAACTATCGCTACAGTGATACCAGGAAAGCGCACATCTTTGTCGGCGTGGAATTGAGAAACGGTGCGGTGGAACGCGCCGAGCTTATCGGTAAATTGAAGGAACTCGGATTTCCGCTCGCCGATCTCAGCGACAACGAAATGGCGAAGCTACATGTTCGTCATATGGTTGGCGGCAGTGCGGCGAAGATAACCAATGAAAGAATCTTCCGCTTCGAGTTTCCGGAGCGCCCGGGCGCGTTGCTGGACTTTCTCAAGGCAATCGGCACCGACTGGAACATCAGCCTGTTTCATTACCGAAATCACGGCTCGGACTATGGAAGAATTCTGGCGGGTATTCAGGTGCCCGATGAGGAATCGAGCGAACTGGAAGCCCACCTGGCGGATCTTGGATATTCCTACCACGAGGAAAGCGATAACCCCGCATACGCGATGTTTCTGGCGTGAATCCGAGGCTAATCGCGGAACGAAGTATCCTTTCGATCGAGCTTGCGTAACAGCGCGGGCCAGGCAAGTTCTCCGCCCATCCCTTTCAGCACTGCCTCAATCTGTGTCTTGATGCCACCGACAATTGCAGGATTCACCGCGGTTAGTTCCGCACCGCCCGACTGCGCCATCAATTGTGTCTGACACGCTGTCTCGAGCGCATACATGTAGAGAAAGGCGTCCGGAATGGTCGCGCCTACGGTCAGCAATCCGTGGTTTCTCAATATGAGGAACTGGTTGCTGCCCAGGTCGGCGACCAGCCGCGGCTTTTCTTCCTCGGTCAATGCGATCCCCTCGTAGTCGTGATAGCTCAGCGAAGCGAAGGGAAATAACGAAATCTGGGAGATGGGCAGCAACCCGCCGGCCTGCGCCGACACGGCCACGCCTGCCTTGGTGTGCGTATGCAGGACACAACCCGCATCCGAGCGCGCCGCATGCACGGCGCTGTGAATCGTAAACCCTGCCGGGTTAACGAAATACGATGTCTCGAGGACGACCCCGCCATCCAGATCTACCTTGACGAGGCTGCTGGCAGTCATCTCTTCGAACAACAGGCCGTAGGCATTGATCAGGAAGTGGTCGTCCGGACCCGGCACACGGGCTGAAATGTGGGTGAAAATCAGGTCGTCCCAGCCATACATCGCGATCAATCGATAGCAGGCTGCAAGATTCACGCGGGTTTGCCACTCCTCCGCGGACACCTGGCTCCTGACGGCGAGGACTTGCTCGGCTGTACTCATTGGATGTGCCTCCGAAAGCTCCATTTGCAGAATTATACGTCAGCGCGTTCGGTTACAGTTGAAACGTACTTTCAGATATATATGAACAACTTATTCCGATTTGTTCGCAACTTTTTCAGTGTTTCAGACATCAAACAATCACAGAACGAAATGCTTTTGTACCGAATTCTGGCCTGAGTGCACCTCGGCCAGGGTGGCAGACGAGACAATTGAATCTCCCAAGGGTTTTGTTTCGTTATTTAAACGGTGGCTACGGCCACCGTTTTTTTATGCCAACAGGAATGGACCCTTGCTGTAATAGTCGGCATCCGATCTTGCAGACGGTGTCAGATCACATCGCGCCTTGAATGTTCGTAGTAGTCGAGACTAGATTCTAAGGTCACTGTCCGATTGCATCCCCGAGAAACACAAGACTCAACGCTGTACGTACATTGTTAGAGGCAGCGCTCTGCGGACCCTTTCAGGTGGAATAAAGCGGACCGAAGGGAG
>Ga0114949_10003473_pt1 | contig 10050 bp, 9 predicted proteins | sample N074metaG_FD_83505 | JGI IMG/M metagenome (GOLD analysis project Ga0114949, IMG submission 83505) | Deep subsurface microbial communities from Kermadec Trench to uncover new lineages of life (NeLLi) - N074 metaG | ecosystem: Environmental > Aquatic > Marine > Ocean trench > Sediment | place... | reverse complement strand
GTTGTTAACAAATCAGAAGAGATGCCTTGGTACGATGGTTCTACTTTGTTATACGTACTGGAAAATGTGCATATTGCCAGTGATCTTAACTATGTGGACTGTCGTTTTCCTGTGCAACGAGTGATAAGACCCCAGTCAGACGAATTTCATGATTTCAGGGGCTATGCTGGAAGAATCGAAGGAGGAGTGTTTAAGCCTGGCGATGAAGTAATGGCGATGCCCTCAGGATTTACCACCACTATAGAGTCAATAAGGACTATGGATGGGGAGTTGACAGAAGCATTTCCTCCAATGTCGGTGATAATGACATTAAATGATGAAATTGATATTAGCCGGGGTGATATGATCGTTCGCACCAACAATCAACCGCATGTAGGGCAGGACATCGACTTGATGGTTTGCTGGTTAAATGAGAAACCATTGAATCCAGGTGGCAAGTATAGTATCAAGCACACCACTCAAGACCTGAGATGTATTGTAAAGCAAATCAGATATAAAGTGAATATTAATACCCTTCACCGTATAGAGGATGATTTGAAAATTGGGTTAAATGATATTGGCAGAATATCAATAAGGACAACCCGGCCAATTTTCTATGATAGCTACCGGCGCAACCGAACCACTGGAAGTATGATCCTGGTGGATGAATTTACCAACGAAACCGTTGCAGCAGGAATGATACTTACCTAAATTTGCAGGATGCTGGATCAAGTTAAGACTTTACATCAAGAGTTAGAAAAAGTCCGGGTATCTGATAAAGATGAGTTAGAAGCATTCCGTCTGAGATTTGTCAGCAGAAAAGGTATTATCGCCCAATTATTTCAGGGGCTGAAGGAAGCTGCCCCTGAGGATCGTAAAGAATTAGGGAAAATACTCAATGATCTAAAGAATCAGGCTCAAATAAAGTTCAAAGAGCTGATCCATTCACTGACGGAAGCAGCACCTCAAAGTCAGTCTCAGGTTGCTGACCTGACACTGCCGCCGGGAGGAAGTAACTTAGGAGGTATTCATCCGCTGAGTGCAGTTTGGGAACGAGTTGTAGAAATATTTGGCCGCCTGGGATTTAATGTGTCTGATGGCCCTGAAATTGAAGACGATTGGCATAACTTTACCGCCCTGAATTTTCTCCCAAACCATCCTGCCAGGGAGATGCAGGATACTTTCTTCATCGAGAAAGATCCGGACATTGCTTTGCGTACCCATACATCCAACGTGCAGATCCGGGTGATGGAAAAACAGAAACCGCCCATTCGGACTTTATCTCCAGGAAGAGTATTCAGAAATGAAGCTATATCTGCCAGGGCCCATTGTATTTTCCACCAATATGAGATACTTTATGTTGACGAAAATGTTGGATTCAAGGATCTTAAACAAACTTTGTTTCATTTTGCCAGAGAGATGTTTGGTAAGAAAGTAAAGATCAGATTCAGGCCGTCATTTTTCCCATTTACCGAACCCAGCGCTGAAATGGATATTTCATGTCTGATTTGTAAAGGCAAAGGATGCAATATATGCAAGTACACCGGATGGGTGGAAATTGGCGGCTCCGGCATGGTAGATCCTAATGTACTGGAGAATTGCAACATTGATCCACAAAAATATACCGGTTACGCCGCCGGTCTTGGGATAGAGCGGACGGCCATGCTAAAGTATCAGATCAATGACCTTCGTCTCTTCACGCAGAACGATATAAGATTTTTAAAACAATTTGCCTCACTTGGATTCTAGGCTCCCACTGAAGTTTTTAATAGCATGATCATTGAAACAGTAGGCATTGTTGGTGCAGGCACTATGGGACAAGGCATTGCCCAGGCGGTAGCCATGGCAGGATACCGGGTTATAATATTTGATGTTAAAGAAGCGATACTAAAACTCGCCTTGGAAAAAATTGATCAAAACCTGGACAAAGGCATTGAGAAAGGGAAGCTGACCCTGGAGCAGAAGGAAATTGCCCTGTCAAATATCGTGACAAGAAATAAAATCCAGAATGTTACCGGAGATTTGGTTATCGAAGCAATAGTGGAAGACCTTCAGGTGAAAGTAGATCTTTTCAGCAGGCTGGAAGAAATAAACAGTACCCAAACCATTTTTGCCAGTAATACCAGTTCAATTCCCATTAGTAGGATAGGAGCGCAGTTAAAAAACCCTGGCCGCCTGGCAGGATTGCACTTCTTTAACCCTGCACACATCATGAAACTGGTGGAGGTCATTAAAGCGAAAGACACTTATCCGGAAACCATTGAGGTAATAACTGAGTTTACCAAAAGTATTGGTAAAGTGGCAGTAGCCGCTGCGGATACTCCGGGATTTATTGTTAACAGGGTAGCCCGACAATATTACCTGGAGGGTTTAAAAATACTGGAGGGCCGGATAGCTAGCCATGAAACCATAGATGATCTTTTGGAAAATTATGGCTTTAGAATGGGACCTTTTAAGCTGATGGACTTGATCGGGGTAGATACGAATTTCGCAGTTACCAGGTCTATATATGAATCTTTTGGCTACCAGTCCAAGTTCAAGCCCAATAATATCCAACAGCGGTTGGTAGAAGAAGGTCATTACGGCAGAAAAACAGGGAAAGGGTTCTATGAATATAAATAGGGGAATCGTCATACAAACTTTAATGATGGTTTCCCTCCTGATGGCATGTGAAACTACTGGGCCTGAGGACCAAATACCAGCAGCCATTGTAGATGAAACTATAATTCTGACCAATCAACAGTATCTAAGTTTACAATTTGTTGGGGGGCATGTAGCCATTGCTGGAGGCGTAAGAGGAATTATCATATACCGTGCCTCAGCCAACGAATACCGGGCTTTTGAAAGGAATTGCTCTTTTGAGCCATTGAACAGCTGTGCCCGGGTTGAGGTAGACGGAAGTGGTTTGTTCTTAATAGATACCTGTTGTGCCAGCACTTTTAGTTTCGAAGGCTTTCCCACTGGCGGGCCGGCAACCCTGCCTTTACGGCTTTACAACACCATACTTCAAGGTGATTTATTGAGAATTATTAATTGATGTACTAGGCCCCCAGCAGCCTGCCGCTAAAGCAATTGATCAATAATATGATCTACAGTTACTTCTTCTGCTTCTGCTTTAAAATTTCTGACAATACGATGACGAAGGATTGGCTTCGCAGTTGCTTGTACATCTTCGATGTCAGGGGAGTATTTTTCATTTAATAAGGCATTGCACTTGGCTGCCAGCACCAGATATTGAGAGGCTCTGGGTCCGGCACCCCATTCCAGGTAGTTATTAGACACATCTGCCGCTTTTTCGGTCTGGGGTCGACTTCGGTGAGCCAGGTCTACGGCATATTCTACCACATTATCTGCTACCGGCACTTTCCGTACTAAGGCCTGGTAGAATTTTATTTCTTCACCAGTTAAGATTTGTTGGGTTTCCAGTATTTCATTTCCGGTGGTGCTTTTTACAATTTCTACTTCCGATTGATAGGTAGGATATTCCAGCAGTATGTTAAACATGAACCGGTCCAGCTGTGCCTCAGGAAGAGGGTAAGTGCCTTCCTGCTCGATAGGGTTTTGAGTTGCCAGCACAAAAAATGGTTTTTCAAGCTCGTAGTCATGCCCGGCAATGGTTACTTTGTACTCCTGCATGGACTCCAGCAATGCTGCCTGGGTTTTGGGTGGCGTTCGGTTTATCTCATCTGCTAGTACGATATTCGCAAAAATGGGGCCTTTAATAAACTGGAAATTCCGCTCTTTGTCCAGTGTTTCTGACCCCAGTATGTCCGAAGGCATTAGGTCAGGTGTAAACTGGATCCTGTTGAATTTCAGGTTTAAGGCCGAAGCAACTGTATGGATCAACAATGTTTTTGCCAATCCAGGCACTCCTACTAACAAACTATGACCCTGGCAAAATATGGAGGTCAGTACTAGCTTGACCACGTCATCCTGCCCGATTATCACCTTGGATATTTCAGTCTTAAGTTTGGTATAGGCTTCAAACAGGCCGTTGGCTGCATCTACTTCCGTTTTATAAAGCTCCATATTTTATATTTTAATAATTACTGAAGAATCTGACAATGGCTGAAGTCATCATCAATTTTAATAAAAACATCATCGCGCGCTTGATCAAACCAGGAGTTGAGTATCCTATTCTTTTTCTCGGCTAATGCGGCGTGGGCTATTTTCTGGTAGTCGTCCAAAATATTTGCCTGATGCGGCTTTATACGGTCTTTATAATAGATGATTCTCATTGCTTTTTTACCATCCTGTGTCTGGTAAGCCAGAGGGTGTGAAACTGTGCTGATTTTCATAGTATCCAAAGTGAGAAATGTTTCAAAGTCCAGTTTGTCAGTGGCAACGTACGCAGAACCAGTTTCTCCCATCATAAATCCCCCATTGCTGGCGGTTTGTTGCTCATCGGAATATTCTTTGGCCATCTTCTCAAACGACATACTATCTTCAACTATCAGGGTTCTTAAACTGTCTAAATATTGGGTGGCATCAGTCAGGTCCTGCGTGGAAGGTTCAAGTTGTAAAAGTATGTGCCGGCTATCATATTCATTACCTCTTCTGCTAATCAATTGGATTAGGTGAAAACCAAATTCAGATTCTACGGGCCCGGATATCTCACCGGGTTCTAACTGAAGCGCAGCAGCCTCATATGGAGGCACCAGGTTCCCTCTTTGTTGATATCCCAAATTTCCGCCTTTTGGAGCAGAAGGGCCGTTGGAATATTGGCGGGCCAAAGCTTCAAAAGATTCTCCGGCTTCAATTCTTTTCTTATACCCTAAAAGTTTTTCCCGGGCTTTACTTTTCTGCTCTTTGCCTATGTCAGGAACCTTCACAATTTGTCCAATTGATACCTCAGCTGAAAAGTAGGGGAGGCTATCTTGTGGGATATTGTTAAAGAATGCCTGAACCTCAGCAGGACTTACGCTTAGGTCTGATGTGATGGTACTTTGCATTCGCTGAACAATCAACTGCTCCTTTACACTTTCTCTAATTTCATTTCGGATCTCTACCAGGCTCTTTCCATAGTAACTCTCCAATGCTTCTTCGTTGCCACCTACCTGAGAGATAATCATCTGCATTCGTTGGTCCAAATTTTGATCAACTTCGGCATCCATTACCAGCACTGAATCGATCTCCGCTTTAGCAACCAGCAATTTATTTACTACCAGGCTCTCAAAAACTCCACATTTAGAACTGCCCTGTTCAAGTTGGCCACTTGATAAAAATTGCAGGTATGCCTCCTCTAATTCGGATTTCAATATTATCTTATCATCGACTTTGGCAATGATTTTATCAACAATTACCCCTTTATCCTGGGCCTGCACCTGAACCAGCACAAACCCTAGTAGTAGAAATACCGGCGATCTAATTAACTTGGTAAATTTCAAAATCATTGTTTGTTTGTGCTTCCAAATAAATATCACTTTCAAGTTGGTTGGCAAGTTCAATTTTCCTCTTGTTAACAATTATTTCTTTTATATCGTCCCGTACAAACTCTAACGGTGAAATTTGATCCGCTATTTTATACTCATTGATATAAAGAAAGTATTCAAAATTTTGATCACTTGTTTCTACATATTTATTAGACTTAAGATACTGTTCCTGATTTGGAATGCTGGCAAGTGGAGTACTTTGGATCAACTCGTTGAAATTCAACCAAACTGTATCTTCCAAGGTATAGTATGTGGCAAACTGAAAACAATAGGACGCCAGCTCTTCATTGTCCGTGGGCTTTTTCGAGCGGATCAATTTACCGACCTTCTTGATTTTTGGAGCTTCTTTTGGCAGTTTGATAAAAATTCCCTTGATGATGTTTTGTTTGAGTTCAAAATTATCCTGATTGGAATTGTAATAAGATTGGATCTCCTCTTCAGTTACCTGAGTTTGCAATTTCTCGTTGATGTAGTATAGTTTAAACTCATGAACCATCAGGGCATATCTATAATCAAGAATTTTTCTGGACAATTCGGCTTCATCAAAATCAATCCTGTCAGCAGCCTTGTCTATCAACAGTTGCTTTTTGATCCAGCTTCTGATATATCGCTCAGCAATATCAGTACTATCTGAGCTATTGATGGCTTCCGAGGTCAGTCCTTCCAGATCTTCAGGATACAAGTATTTATTATAGACTCTTGCCACCGGAACAATTTCAGATATGGATTCTGAACCCTCTTCTTTGATTTTGAGCAGGTCGCAAGAAACAAAAACCATACACCAAGCGATGGGGACAAGACTAATTATTAATTTGATCATATACTGTATCTACTTGGTTTTCATGTATTTCAACCTGGTATTTATCTCTCAACTCGGCCACCCAATCACTTTCTAACCTGGTTTGATAATCCGAAATCACCTGACCTTTTATTTCTTCCAGATTCTGATCTCCTCCGGGAAGAATTTCCTCTATTACCACCAGAACCAGTCTGTTATCTACTTCAAGGGTGCTATTTCCCTTTTTCCACTCAACCTGGTCCACCAATGGATTATCATTCAGTTGATAACGTCCGTATTCTACCTGAATGGTTAACGGATTTTTTTCATTCATATTTTCCGTTAGGTCCTTAATAGAATTGCTGGCCACAAACAACAAGAATTCCTGTACCCTTTTATCTAAGGGTATAATCTTAATCCTTTCTACACCGATATTAAATCGGCCCAGATGATCCAAAATATCGTTATAAATTTGCTGATTATTTTTATCATCACTGTAGTATTTTAGCGATAAATAACGATCCTCTCCCTGTAACAACAATTGCGAAACTTTATCAAGGATATTAACCTGGGCTTTATTGAAAGAGCCGGAAGCCCCATAAAAGTCAAACTTGCCGTAATCAAAGAACCCTTGCTCCAGAAATTGTCCTATCTCATCCAATGCGTCCTGATCTGCCACATTGAAAATGGTTGCCACAGCTCGCGATTCCCATTGATAATGGTCTTGATTCTCTTCAAAATATAGCCTCAATCCGGAAGTATCCTTGACCGCCTGATTCCAAACCTTGGTTTCCATCAGTTGAAAAAGTAATATTCCATCCCGATATTCCTTCAACAACATTTTGTAGTCGTAATATTTATCAGCTAAATGAGCATCCTCATAGTCTATCAGGCAATCTTTTGAAAAACTCATGTATGCTTTTCTCATCATTTCAATTGGCCCAGAGTCATTTTTAAACGGCTGATTTTGTTGGACATACTGGTAAAAATACTCAACTTTATAATCCGTTTTATCGATGCTAAATAAAACCTTTTGCTGATTTCCCCACTGATCATAGGGATGCCAGTTGCCGTTGCTCAGTGAATCATTTGCATAGTTTAGCGCTTCATTGATCACATCCTGGTTTTCTCTGAAGTTGTTTTCTTCTTTTAGTTGTTTTACCAGTTCTTGTTGGTTTTGATATGCTCTGGAATTTGCTGAGAGATTGGAGAGAATCTTTGTTTCGAGTTTATCAAAGGATTCCAGTGTCTGTCTACTATCAAGTCTGATTATGTGCCATCCGTAAGAAGTCTTTACCGGCTTACTGATGTCTCCAATTTTCTCAAGTTCGAAAGCTGCTTTCTCAAAAGATGGGATATTACTTATATCTCCGGTTGTGAAAAATGGCAAAGTACCTCCCTTGGTTTTCGTGCCAACGTCTTCTGAAAACTGGCGGCACAAAAGGTCCCAATCTTCCTTATTTCTGGCTCGTTGGTATATTTCCCAGGCCCGGTTGGCAGCTAACGTTGAATCCGAGGTTGAAAGAGATTCGAGTGCTCTAACAAGAACATGGGAAACCTGGATTCTACCTTGTGAAGGTCTTCTATCATGTACCTTGATCAAATGATAACCGAAACTAGTCCTAACTGGTTGAGAGATACTATCAATGGATAATCCGTATGCAGTTTCCTCAAATGGATAGACCATTTGCATTGCTGTAAAATACCCAAGATTCCCTTTATTTTCCATTGCCGAAGGGTCTTCAGAATATTCCATGGCCATTTGACCAAAATCTTGTCCTGATATAATTTCTTTACGCAGGTCTGCAATCTTTTCAAAAGCAGCCAGAGTATCAGATTGAGGGGCTTCTAAGGATGCTCGTATCAAAATATGAGATGCATTAATTTCTTCACGTAGACGACTATAGGTAACTCTGGCCAATGAATCCAAAAGTCGTGTTTCAGTAAGGTAAGGGTTGGCAAGTAGTCTTCTGTAGCCTTCTAATTCTTCAATGAACGCCGAATCTTTGTCCAGGCCCAGAGTTTCTGCCTCCCTGACTTTCAATTTAAAATTGATGAACAGATCGAGGTAATCTATGAATTCCTTTCGCAATACAGAGCTGTCATTCAGGTTATTCTTGTTATAGATATATAGGAATTCATCAGTAGATACTGGCATTCCATCAATAGTAACAATTGTTTTCGACCTATTTCCTTTTAGTAGAGTACAGGAAGTTGTCCATACACCAATGGTGCAAAAGAGGAAAAATATCAGAATATCACGGGGTCTCATTGAGCCGGAAAAAAATTTGTTGCAATTTTAACCAATTTTTCAGAGACCTGATGCTTTGTGTGTGCTAAAAAATGTTAAAGGGAGTTAGTTTCAGACTATCTTCATTTTTTTAACCATGCGGTACACGTTTCGATTAGCCTTTTGAATGAATTCCATGTTGTCCATGATGCGCTTAACCAGTATCAGACCCACACCGCCTTTTTTCTTTTCCTTAATAATATCGTCTATAGAAGGTTCCTTATAACGGCAGAAATTAAATCCCACTCCGTAATCTGTTATCTCAAAAACAACCTCCTGGCCCTTCAGAATATTTATTTTTATTCCAATAGATTTATTTGGGTTGCAGTTGTGCGAATGAATCATAAGATTTGCACATATTTCATCAACCGCCAGCACCATTTCTCCCACTTCTATTTCGGGAATACCGTGCTTTTGGAGCAGGTTTCCAACGAAAACCCTTACTTCTTTCAGCTTTTCCTTCCGGCATGGAACTTTTAATCGATTACTCATGGGACTGTTGTCTTGCCTGATCTTTGGTATCCTTAATATTCAACAGTTGATCCAATCCCAATACCACAAATACATTTTTTACCTTATCGCTTAAACCAAACAAAACCATCCGAATGTTTTTTTCCTTTAATTCCTCAATATATGACATAAATACTCCTAGTCCGGCAGAGGAAATATAGTTCAGATTTATACAATCAATCAATATATGTTGTTGACCTTCTTCGACCGCCTTGGCTAAGGCTTCGTCCAACCGAATGGACGAACTAGCATCCACATCACCATCAATTGCAATGATATAATTCCCTTCCTCTAAAACACTTGAAATTTGCATATATAGTTAATAACGGCTTAAGATATTTAAAGTTTTTACTTGAATTTCAGGATCATAATTGTAAAATCATCCTCGATCTCATCAATTTGAGTGAAGTCGTTTAAACTGGAAATAAGTGCTTCCTGGATCTTATCAATCGATTTCTTTATGTTGCTTTGAACAACTTGTTTTAATCGATCGTAGCCGAAGTCTTCATTTTCCGAGTTTTTTGCCTCAATGATACCATCGGTATACATCACCAGAAGATCACCGGTAGCATAAGTTAGTTCATTGACCTCAATATACTTGCAATATTGCTGATTGCGAATAATCCCCAAACCCAGACCCTTGCTTTTCAAAAAGTCAACCTTATTTTCTGATTCATTATAGTAAATCGACGGACAGTGACCGGCCCGACTAATTTTAATGGTACAGTCGTTGGTATCCAGGATGAAGTAGGAGAGCGTTATGAACGAGGTCCGTTCCAGACACCTGCCAAGAGCAGCGTTAGCTTTGGCCAGGAATTCCTGTGGGTTCAGGTCCATTTGTGCCAGGCTATGAAACACACCCTTCATTTGGGACATATTAAATGCAGCTGATGTTCCTTTTCCCGAAACATCGCCAATGATAAAGGCAAACTTATCCTGTGATATTCGGAGGGTATCATAGTAGTCTCCTCCTACTTCATCTGCAGGTCTGGAATAAGCAGTTATTTCAAAATGATCGTTCGATTCTAGGGAGGATGGCAATAAACTCTCATGTACCCTCT
>Ga0114949_10003471_pt1 | contig 10052 bp, 12 predicted proteins | sample N074metaG_FD_83505 | JGI IMG/M metagenome (GOLD analysis project Ga0114949, IMG submission 83505) | Deep subsurface microbial communities from Kermadec Trench to uncover new lineages of life (NeLLi) - N074 metaG | ecosystem: Environmental > Aquatic > Marine > Ocean trench > Sediment | place... | reverse complement strand
GATATTTCGTTGATGAAGCTGATCTTGGTGGCCAGGAAAGCATTGGCGGCGTATTTAATGAGCTCGGCGCTCTCCAGGTCGGTGACCAGAACCGGTGATTCAATTAAGTTCAGTGGTCGATACAGCTCGCGCAGCAGTATCTCGGCGCGCTCTGACTCCACGCCCAGCACCACCCGGTCGGGGCGCATAAAGTCGCTGATGGCCGAGCCTTCGCGCAAAAATTCCGGGTTGGAGGCCACGTCAAAATCGGCGCTGGGGTTGGTTTTTTTAGCGATGCGATGCACTTCTCTGGCGGTGCCAACCGGCACGGTCGATTTATCTACAATTACCGTATAGCCGCTTAGGTGAGCCGCAATTTCTTCCGTGGCGGCGTACACGTATTTTAAATCGGCGTAGCCATCACCGCGCCGGGTAGGGGTGCCCACGGCAATGAAGACCAGATCTGCCTGGGCCACAGCCTCGGGCAGTTCGGTGGAGAAGCACAGGCGCCCGGCAGCGGTGTTGCGTTTTACCAGGTCTTCCAGGCCCGGCTCATAAATGGGGATATTGCCGTCGCTCAGGGCGTTTATTTTTGCCGCATCTTTATCAATGCAGATAACGCTTGCGCCAAACTCGGCAAAACAGGCGCCCGACACCAGGCCCACATAGCCTGCGCCAATCATTACAACGTTCATTGTTCTTCCTTGTGCATGTGTTCCATATACCAGGCGATAAAGTTATCGATACCCTCTTGCACCGGCGTCTGCGGATGGTAGTTGACGGCATCTATCAGGTCTTCGATATTGGCATAAGTGGCGGCGACATCACCGGGCTGCATGGGTAACAGCTCTTTTTCTGCTGTTTTGCCCAGCGCTTTTTCAATGGCGCTTATAAAGTCCATCAGTGATACCGGATTATTGTTGCCGATATTGAAAATGCGGTAGGGCGCGCTGCTGGTGCCGGGATCTGGCGCGGCGCTGTCCCAGTCGGGGTTGGGGGTGGCGGGTTTGTCCATGATGCGAATAACGCCCTCCACAATGTCGTCGATATAGGTGAAATCGCGCTGCATCTGGCCGTTGTTAAATACCTTGATAGGCTCGCCGGCCAATATGGCCTTGGTAAACAGGAACAGGGCCATATCCGGTCGCCCCCAGGGGCCGTATACCGTGAAGAAGCGCAGCCCGGTGGTGGGTACGCCAAACAAATGCGAGTAGGTGTGTGCCATCAGCTCGTTGGCTTTCTTGCTGGCGGCATACAGCGACATGGGGTGGTCTACATTGTCGTGCACCGAAAAGGGCATGGCGCTGTTCATGCCATATACCGAGCTGCTGCTGGCGTACACCAGATGGCCGATGTTGTGGTGGCGGCAACACTCCAGAATATTGGTAAAGCCCACGATGTTGCTGTCGATGTAGGCCTGCGGGTTCTCCAGCGAGTAGCGCACACCGGCCTGGGCGGCGAGGTTAATCACAGCGTCGAAGCGGTGTTCGTTGAACAGCGCTTCGATGGCGGGGCGGTCCTGCAAGTTGGCCTTGATGAAGGTGAATGCTGGCTGGGCTTCCAATAGCGCCAGGCGGGCCAGTTTCAGGTTGACGTCATAGTAGTCGTTGAGATTGTCCACGCCCACTACGCGCTCGCCACGGTTTAATAGTTTTTGGGCGACGTGAAAGCCGATGAATCCGGCGGCGCCGGTTACGAGTATATGCATGGAGGGGATTATACTGCACTGGGTTGCGCTGAACTATGCGTTACAAAGATTTCTCTTGCAATATCCACGGCAGAATGGGGTACCTGGGTGGCATCGCGGCCGGTGAGTGCAGTTTTAAGTCTCCGGGCGGGTGAGGATAATCAACCCGTTCTATATGAAAAATACCGATGTGAAAGCTGGATTGCCAAACCCGCTGGAAGGTAAACTCCACTTCTTGAATGTTTATCTGAATTAGTCTCAGGGGCTAACGAATGGCGAACACTATTTTGGTAACAGGGGGCGCCGGTTATATTGGCAGTCACGCCTGTATTGTACTGATGGAAGCCGGCTACGAAGTGGTTGTGCTGGATAATCTATGCAATGCAGATGCTGAGGTGTTCAATCGCCTGGAGCGTATTGTGGGGCGCCGGCCTGAGTTCGTGCAAGGCGATGTCGGCGACAGAGCCACACTAGATGAGATATTTTCCAGTTACGTTATCACTGCGGTGATGCACTTTGCCGGGCTTAAGGCGGTGGGCGAGTCGGTGGCCAGGCCACTGGAATACTACGCTAACAACGTCGGAGGCACGCTCGCTCTGCTGGCCGCGATGGAGCAGGCCGGCGTTAAGAACCTGGTGTTTTCATCCTCGGCCACGGTTTATGGCGACCCGGCCTCGGTGCCCATTGATGAGAGTTTTCCCCTTTCCGCCACCAATCCCTACGGGCGCTCCAAGTTGATGGTGGAGGAAATCCTGACCGACTGGCAGAGCGCCAACCCCGCCTGGAGTATCGGTTGTTTACGCTATTTCAACCCCGTGGGCGCCCATCCCAGCGGCCTGATTGGGGAGAACCCCCAGGGCTCGCCAAATAACCTGATGCCCTACGTGGCACAGGTGGCGGTGGGTCGCCAGGAGTTACTTTATGTGTTCGGTGGTGATTACCCCACCGCCGATGGCACCGGCGTGCGTGATTACATCCACGTGATGGATCTGGTGGAAGGGCATCTGGCCGCCCTGAATTTTATTCGTCGCCAATGCGGTCTCTTCACGGCCAACCTGGGAACGGGTACTGGCTATTCTGTGCTGGAATTGGTGCGGGCATTCGAACAGGCCAGTTCACGCCCTATTCCCTACGAAATTGTGGCCAGGCGGCCGGGTGATGTGGCCCGGTGCTGGGCGGATACCCGCTTGGCGGAAGAAAAACTGGGTTGGAAGGCCACCCGCAGCCTACAGCAGATGTGCGAAGACAGTTGGCGCTGGCAGTCGGGCAATCCCGAGGGGTACGGCCGCAAAAAGTGAAACCCACGCGCAAAGTTGTTGCTCTCGCACTGCTGCTATGTGCTCAATTGGGCTGGGCGGCCCCCAGTCTTGAAGACGGCTACAACGCCTTCGAGCGCGGCGACATTGCGAGCGCCGTGCAGATCTGGCGCTGTTTGACAAGCAGACGCTGGAGCAGTACAGCGTCGCACACCTTGCCGGGCTTAGCCCGGCACCGCGCGTTGTGTTAACCACCAGCAAAGGTAAGGATTGGTATGTATTGGTGTGGGGGCCGTTCGACAGCCACACGCAGGCCAATGATATGCTGGCCACGCTGCCGGCCAAGGTGAAGAAAGCCAAACCCTGGGTGAGAAGTGTGAGTTCGGTTCAGCAAGTGAGGAAGGTCCAATGAGTATTATCGATTACCGCAGCGACACCGTTACCCGGCCCTCCCAAAAAATGCGCCAGATTATGGCCACGGCCCAGGTGGGTGATGATGTGTTCGCCGACGACCCCACGGTCAATCATCTCGAGGCCTACCTGGCAGAGCGCGCCGGCAAGGAAGCCGCACTGTTTTGCGCCTCGGGCACCCAGAGCAACCTGGTTGCCCTGTTGTCGCACTGTCAGCGCGGCGATGAATACATTGTCGGCCAGGAGGCGCACACCTATAAATATGAGGGTGGCGGGGCGGCCGTGCTGGGCAGCATTCAGCCCCAGCCGCTGGACTATGAAGCCGATTCCACCCTCGATCTGAACAAGGTCAAAGCCAAACTCAAGGCCGATGACTATCACTTCGCCCGCAGCCGTTTGCTGTGTCTGGAAAATACCCGCTCCGGCGAAGTGCTACCGCTGGACTACCACGCGCAGGCGGCACGCTTCTGCTCGGAGCACAATTTGGCGCTACATCTGGATGGCGCCCGCCTGTTCAATGCGCTGGTAAAGCAACAGGTAGAACTCGCCGACATCGCCCAACACTACGATTCTGTGTCCCTTTGTATTTCCAAAGGCCTGGGCGCGCCGGTGGGCTCCCTACTGGTGGGCGACAGGGCGTTAATTGACGAGGCCCGCAGGTGGCGCAAGATGCTGGGGGGCGGCATGCGCCAGGCGGGCATTCTGGCCGCCGCCTGTGAATATGCCTTGGAAAACAACATAGCGCGGCTGCAGGACGACCACGACAACGCTCTGCAGTTGGCGGAAGGGCTGGCCGCCGTGCCGGGCATTCGCTGCGATGCCTCTGCGGTGCAAACCAATATGGTATATATCATGTTTGATGATGAGGCCACGGTGCAACCGTTCACCGATTACCTGGCGCAGAACGGTGTTGTGGTGATAGGTGGGCCGGTCATGCGCCTGGTGACTCACATGGATATTGACGCCGAGGCGATCGAAAAAACGTTGGCGCTGGCCCAGCGGTTTTTTGACTAGTCCGGGAAAGCATCATAAAAAAAAGAGGGCCTGAGTGATGACATATCCCTTTCGTAATCTGGTATTCGAGGGCGGTGGCGTGAAGGGCATTGCCTATGTGGGGGCGATTGACGCACTGGCCAAGGCGGGCATTTTGGGCGACATCGCGCGAGTGGGTGGCACCTCCGCCGGTGCCATCAATGCGCTTTTATTGGCCGCAGGTTTTAGTTTGAGCCAGACCAAAAAAGCGCTCTGGAGCCTGGATTTCAATGACTTCAAGGACGATTCATGGTTGATACTAAAGGACTTGCAGCGCCTGAAAGACGAGTACGGCTGGTATAAGGGCAACTTCTTTCGCCACTGGATAGGCGAGCAATTGGAAAGCCAGGGGCACAGTGCCCACGTCACCTTTCAAGCCCTGCAAAAAGCTACTGGTAAAGCCCTTTTCGTGTACGCCACGAATCTTTCTACCCATTTTGGCGAAGTCTACTCGCCCGAACACACACCCAGGATGCGGGTGGTCGATGCGGTGCGGCGCTCCATGTCAATTCCCCTGTTCTTTCGGGCGATTACCGATGATCGCGGCGATGTGTTTGTCGATGGCGGGGTGTTGGATAATTATCCGGTCAAGCTGTTTGATCGGTTGAAATATCTGGGCGACAACGCGCTGATTCGCCTGCCTGAATACTACAAAGACGAAAATCGAAAGCTGAAAATACGCAAAGGTAACCGCCGCAGTTTTATTTATAACAAGGAGACCTTGGGTTTTCGGCTGGATTCAGCCAGGGAGATTGGGGTATTTCGCGATGGCGACACGCCGCCCCGACACAACATCGAAAACCTGTTGGATTACACCACCCAACTGATCAACACCTTGATGGATGCCCAGAATAACCAACACCTGCACAGCGACGACTGGCACCGCACCATTGATATCGATTCACTGGGGGTGCGTACGACCGATTTCGACATTGACGACGATCAGAAGAAGGCCCTGGTGCGGTCGGGCCGAAAATCCACCCGGGATTACCTTAAGTGGTGGGGTGACACCGACCATGATTTGGCCATTAACCACCCCACTGCAGCCGGCTGAAAGCGGCGCCGCGCATCGCGGCTTAGAGCGTGGGTATGACGCCCCACAGAGCGGTTGCGATGAGGAGAATGTTGGCAATAAAACCCGTCATCATGCCCGGCCCCCGACTGGCGGGATCCGCCATATAGCCGCTGCGGTACAACATGCGGCCAATAAAAAATACCAGCCCCAGCGCCGCCGCCACATGGTGATTAAAGAAGTAGGCACACACCCACATGGCTGGAAGGGTAACCATGAGTTGTTCCAGCGTATTGAGCTGAATACGCAGCGCCCGCTCGAAGGTTTCATCGCCGGTCACCGCCGGTGCCTGAACATCACCTGCGACTCGCGCTTTTCCCACCAGAGCAATAAAGACAATGTATTGGCAAAGCAGTAGTAGTGTCACCAGTGCAACATATCCCATCTACTATTCTCCGTTTAGAGGGGTTTTATGCTGGGCACACTATAGCGAATTAATTGAGTATAGTGTCCCTCTGTTTCGTGTTTAGTCGCAAAAAGGAGTCCGCTATGGCCCATCTCGACATTCGCCCGCTGTGCGCACAGGATGAACCGCAGTGGCGACGGCTGTGGACTGCTTACCTCGAATATTACGAATCGACGGTTCCGGAAGATGTGTATCGCAGCAGCTTTGCTCGCATGCTATCGGATGATGACAATGAGTTTAGGGGGTTGTTTGCCCTGCTGGATGGGCAGCCCATCGGTCTGGTGCACTATCTGTTTCATCGCCACGGTTGGAAGATTGAGAATGTGTGCTACCTGCAAGACTTGTATGTCGATGAAGCACTGCGTGGCACCGGTGCCGGGCGCGCGTTAATCGAAGCGGTCTACGAAAAGGCCGACGCGGAGGGGTGTCCCTCGGTGTACTGGCTGACCCAACATTTTAACGAGGTGGGGCGGCGTTTGTATGACAGAGTGGGGCAGCAAACGCCGTTTATTGTGTACAACCGGGGTTAGGCAACAATCTTACGAGGCCAGCGCTGCTCGTCTATCAGAGGCTACAACGTAGGCGCAGTGCGCCAGGAACAGCAGGAAATATAAGAGAAGGCTAAGGCTTTCGGGGCCTTGCTCCAGGGCAAGGCCAGTCAGTGCGCAAACGACGCCATACCCCGCCATAACAACCAGGGTACTGCGTGTACTCAGGCCCCTATTGATCAGCGTGTGATGCAAGTGCGAGCGATCCGCATCCATCAGCCGACGGCCAAGCCGCCAGCGCCTCAACATCGTCGCAATCATGTCCATGAGGGGCACCGCTACCAGCCACAGGGCCGTTACCGGCCGAATCAGCGCGTTGTCGCCCTGGGAAAAATACACCAGCGAGGCGGTGACCAAAAACCCCAGGGTAATACTGCCGCCATCCCCCAAAAGATCTTTGGCAACAGGCGGTTGTTGGGGCCGCGAGGTTAAACACCAGAAACACGCACAGGGGCACGATCATGAGTAGTAGCGCATTGGCTGCCGGATGATTTGAGGCAGTTGCCAGGCCGTATAGAACCAGCAGCGGCAGCAGGATGGTGCCTGCCGCGAGGCCATCGATACCATCGATCATATTGTAGGCATTGCTGAGCCCCGCCACGGCGAGTGCGGTGAGTGGCACCGATAGCAACAGCAGGGGAATATTGCCAAAGGTTAGCAGATCGCCGGCGTTGGCAATTGCAATACCGCCCCAGGTGGCCAGGGCGATGCCACTGCCAAATTGAATCAGCAGTCGAACCGATATGCATTGATGTGTGTTCTGTCGTCATACACACCCACCATAAACACCAGCGCGGCAATGACCAGCATGTTACGGGTATAGGGGGGCACCTCAAGGGTGATGGTGGCCAGCAGCAAGGTCAGAAAGATGGCAATTCCGCCCGTCAGGGGAATTACACCGTGATGATGTTTGCGCGCAGCGGGGACGTCCACCAGGCCCAGTTTTCCGGCCGCAGTGACGGAAAACCAGGTGATGGTCAGGGCAATGGCAATGACAATAATTATCAAATTAATCTAGCTTATTAGGGCAGGTGGATCGGTAATCTGATTTGGGTGCACATCAAATTTCTTGACCAACTCGGCCATGGTTAAATCGCCCTGTAGGGCCGTGAGGGCCACCTTGGCTTTAAACTCCGGTTTATGGGTACGTCTCTTTCGTTTCATGATTTCTCTCCACAGTATTATGCTGATAATGGAGGAAAGCACCTATAGGCGTCCAGTTACTGTCCAATCAATAGGGTCTCTCTTATCGCCCTGCTTGCCTCATTGTTATTAGGCACCGCCGTGTAGGCGGCTCCCCTTGCAGTGCCCCGTCTCACCGCAGCCGATATACAGCGGACGCACTCTCTGGCCGGACAGTGGCGGTTTAGTCCGGGGGATAATTTGAACTGGGCGGCGTGGGTAAGTTGCCACCGCTCAGTGAAGTCAATTACGACCAGACCCGGGTGTTTACCCTGCCTGCATCGGCCATCGCCGAAGATGGTACTCTGGTACTGGCCCTGCGGGTTTGGGGTGGCAGTGAGTTGGCCGTTGCTTCCTGGGGCGGTGGATATTGGTATCTACGGTTTGATGGTCAACCAGTGGCGCTATCGCCTGGCCTGGACATCCACTACCCCACCTTGCATCCGTGGCAACTGTGGAGTGTTCCGCTGCTGTTAGCCATACCCTGGATAATCATGCGCGAGACGGCGACGGGGAATCGCGAGGCGCGCACTGCATTGGCGGGGGTATTCATATTTGCGGCGGCCTGTGTCAATGATTTGCTGATCGACCTTGCCGGATGGCAGACGACGCGACTTGTTCCCGTGGGCTTCGTGGCGATCATAGCCTCCATGGCCAACCGTTTTACCTATGTGCTGAATGACCTTGAGGGCGAGGTGGCGCAACGCACCGCCGACCTGATTGCCGCCACCGCCAATTGGCCGAAGTCGCCCGGCGTGATCCACTCACGGGTTTGCTAAACCGGCGAGGGTTCATCGACGAAGTCCAACAGGAGATACAGCGCTTTTCTAGGCGTGGCGCAATTTGTACTGGCTATAACTTTGGCCTGTCCATCGCCTGAACGCGCGGTAGAAACTATTTACCTCCAAATAGCCGAGCTTATCCGCCACACATTTGCCGGGTACCCAAGTCTCTTTGATCAATTGTTCACAGCGATATTGCCTGGCTCTATCGAGTAAAAATTGATAGTTGGTATGGTCCGCTTTCAAACGCCTCCGCAAGGTCGTGCCACTCATCCCCAATTGCTGGGCAACGGCGTCGGCGCGCAGGCGAAACAGGTCACCACCGAGCAGAATTTTAACAACCTTGTCGGTCGTTCGCGATAGGGAGAAGTAGCGGGTTGTGGCAGGTGGAGGGGTTTGCGCCCGTCTGGGCAACTGCATCAGAGTGTGGTTCATGACTCAACTTCCTTGTCGAATGATATGAATGAAAACGCTTTCTGTTGGCGGGGCCGTCGTCCGTGACACACAAAGCCAACCCGTCGATTAGTGATCGGCGGCATTTCTGAGCTTAGCACAGTCTGTGGGAAGCGTAGGAAGCCGGTGACCATATTTGCTGAAAAGAGAGCGCTTGTGATGCCCTTGAGGCCGCCTCGCCATCGTCGGCGCAGGTGGGTAACTGCTGTTAAGGACAAATACAATAGTTAGATTGATAACGCGAGGCAGGTGTCTATGGAGTTTTCTACAATAATTTTCTGGTTGCTGTTACTGGGTGCGGTGATGTATGTCATCAGTATTTACAATACCTTGGTGACCCTCAAGAATCGTTTTAAGAATGCTTTTTCCCAGATCGAGGTGCAGCTAAAGCGCCGCTACGATTTGATCCCCAACCTGGTGGAGACTGCGAAGGGCTACCAGCCGCGCGGTGTACCAGTTGGCCGATTGCTACCCGCTGTTAAAACCGCGCCTGCTCAAGGCCATGGCGTTTGCTGCGGGATCTGACGGCCAGCTTAGTGGCGTGGAGCAGGAGATTATCACCAGCATGGCAGCGGTGATGGACTGCCCGGTACCGTCGCCGGGGTGAGGTTGGTATCAGAGCGGAGTTGGCTCGATGGGTGATTGTACCGGGGAGGAATCAGAACAAAATGAGCTCGAAAACCGGCGCAACCAGATTTTGTTTTGATCTTGCCGGACACGCTACAAGCTCATCCATGAGGGCTCGGCACCGGCCGTCCATGGCCGGTGACGGTCCTGCAAGATCAAAACAAAACCCGGTTACGCCCATCGAGCTCATTCTGTTCTGACGCCAACCTGCAGTTTCTGCGTCGAGCCAGCTCCGCTCTGATAGCTGTTTCTACTGCGCGACCACGGTGACCGGTACGCCGTTTACGGCGGCGTTACCAGAGAGTGCATCCAGTGCCAGTTCATCGGTGAGGTCGTTACAACTCACACCGGCATTGGCCTGGGCGAGATCCAGTTTGATACCCGGGCGGTTGTGGCCGTAGCCGTGGGGCAGGCTCACCACACCGGGCATCATATTTTCACAGGCTTCCAACGGCACCTCTACGCTACCGACCCGGGATTGCACAGTTACGGTACTGCCATCTTCCAGCTTGAGACCCTGCATATCCTGTGGATGCATCATCAAGGTACAGCGGTTTTTGCCTTTTATTAGCGGGTGATAATTGTGCATCCAGGAATTGTTGGAGCGCACGTGGCGG
>Ga0114949_10003464_pt1 | contig 10060 bp, 8 predicted proteins | sample N074metaG_FD_83505 | JGI IMG/M metagenome (GOLD analysis project Ga0114949, IMG submission 83505) | Deep subsurface microbial communities from Kermadec Trench to uncover new lineages of life (NeLLi) - N074 metaG | ecosystem: Environmental > Aquatic > Marine > Ocean trench > Sediment | place... | reverse complement strand
GCCAGTGTCAGCATATTGGCGTAACCGTAAGCGGCGGCGCGACTATCCGGTTCGTCACGGTAGGCGCGGGCATAATGGTCGAGCGCTGCGGCAATATTTCGCGCGCGAAGCTCCATCTTGCCCGCCGCCAATCGAAACGCGAGTATATGCGGAGCTTCGAGCAGCAGTTTCGTTACCTCGATCCGAGCTTTTTCGAAATCACCCAACTCGGTCAAGGCCAGCACATAGCCGTAACGGGCGATGGCTTCATGTGCTAGCGTGGCCTCGGCCAACGCCGTGTGATAGAACTGGGTTATCGTGACCGGGTCGTTCGCCGCGCGGACGTCGAGTTTTGTCCGAATGAGATGGTACGCGTAGCTGTCCTCGCGGATGGGGGCGTTACCTAGCCGCTCGGCGCGTTCTTTGGCCTCGGCAATACGATTAACCGTAACCGGGTGGGTCCGCAGGATTTCGGGAATAAATTTCGGATCGGTATAGCGGCTGGCCGTTTGCAGGCGTTGGAAAAAATCTGCCATGGCAGCGGTATCGTAGCCTGCCTCATACAGCAATTGGATGCCGATCCGGTCGGCTTCGCGTTCGTTCGCGCGGGTGAAGTTGATCCGACGTTGGGCGCCAATTGCTTGTACCGCAGTGAGCGCGCCGATGCCGGCTTCCGGGTTCATCGCGGTCAGCGCGATGGCGCCGAGGAGCGCGGCCATGGCCGGAATGCTGGTGCGTTTCGCGTCTTCGATCATGCGCGCTGTGTGGCGTTGGGTCAGGTGGACAATCTCGTGGGCGAGTACTGAGGCCACTTCGCTCTCGCTTTTCGATTGCAGGATCAGCGCCGTGTGTACACCGATAAAGCCGCCCGGCACAGCGAACGCGTTAATGCCGCGTGCGTCAAGCATGAAAAACGTGAAATCACCGTAATAACCGGACAGCTCGCCGAGACTCATGCCGAGATTCTGGATATAGTCCTCGATCTCTTCGTCGGTCACTATCGGCGCGTGGCGTCGCATTTGGCGCATAAAGCCTTCGCCCAATTGTTTTTCCTGCTCCGGGGAAATAATGGCGCCGGCTGAATCGCCGAAATCGGGTAAGTCGTCTAATTCCGTGCCGGCCAATGCGCCGAACGACAATGGTGTCGCGAACAAAGCAAAGACAACGGAGCGCAGCGCCAAACGCGCGCGCGCAACGGCCCGATTTCGGTTTGAAACGTTTTCCACTTATGGCTAGCCTTCGATCCGATGGTCTATTTACGGCCCACCGCAAGCGCACCGTTTTCTTTAGGCGGCGCACCGCGCAATGAGTTCCCCCGCCGCCGTGCCTTTCTCAGGCCAGGTGGCGTGGGTTAGTATGGGGCTAATGCACGGCTGATTGCAGCGGCCGTTACCGAGTGTTACTTAACGTGTACTCCGTCAACGTAATATTAGGCGCCGTACTCAGGAGAGACAATGGGCGCACGTAACGCATTCTACGCTCAATCCGGTGGCGTCACAGCCGTGATTAACGCCAGCGCCTGCGGTGTGATCCAAGCCGCGCGTGAGAATTCAGACTCAATTGCCAACGTCATCGCCGGGCGTAATGGCATCATCGGGGCATTGACCGAAGATCTCATTGATACGTCGCTAGAGTCCGATGCGTCAATTGCGGCCTTGCGCTACACCCCTGCCGGTGCATTTGGATCGTGCCGCTACAAACTGCGGGGTTGGGACGAAGATCCCGCCGAGTATGCGCGTTTGTTCGAGGTATTTGAGGCCCACGATATCGGCTATTTTTTCTATAACGGTGGTGGTGATTCACAGGATACGACCAACAAAATCGCGCGCTTAAGCGACCAACGCGGCTACCCACTCATCTGCATTGGGATCCCAAAGACGGTCGATAACGATCTCCCGATCACCGATAACTGTCCCGGCTTCGGATCGGTGGCGAAATACGTCGCCGTATCGATACGTGAAGCTGGCTACGACGTCGCATCAATGGCCGAGACCTCGACCAAGGTTTTCGTGTTAGAGGTCATGGGACGCCACGCCGGTTGGATCGCGGCGGCCGGCGGTCTCGCCAACATACGTCCCGGAGACGCCCCGCACTTGATCCTGTTCCCCGAAATCGCCTTCGATAAGGAGGGATTCATCGCTCGAGTCGATGAGTGCGTCGCGCGCCACGGCTACTGCGCGATTGTGGTCTCGGAGGGATTGTGCACCTCCGACGGCCAGTTTGTCGCCGACGCCGGTGCGCCTGACGCCTTCGGCCACGCGCAGCTGGGCGGCGTCGCGCCGGTAATTGCTGAAATGATCAAGCAACGCCTTGGATTTAAATATCACTGGGCGGTCGCCGACTATCTACAGCGTGCGGCGCGGCACATTGCGTCAAAAACCGACGTCGAGCAGGCCTATGCGCTCGGTCGCGCGGCCGTTGACATGGCATTGGCAGGGAAGAATGCCGTCATGCCAACGATCGAACGTATCGCTGATGATCCCTATGAATGGCGGATTGGCGAAGCCCGACTCGACGATGTGGCGAATGTCGAGAAAATGATGCCGCGCGAATTCATCACCGCCGACGGCTACGGCATAACCGAACGGTGCCGCCGTTATTTACGGCCGCTAATCGCCGGCGAGGACTATCCGCCTTACCGTGACGGACTGCCCGATTACGTGCGCCTGCGCAATACCCCGCTCGCGAAGAAACTAACGACGACCTTCAAGCTTCGCTAGTCGACCCTGCGGCGCGCGCGCCAAGCGCAAAGACGTGTGCAACCCCATAGTCATCTAGCAACGACAGGGTTTCGCTCAACGGCAGCCCCACCACATTGGAATAACTTCCATCGATGCGTTCGACAAAGGCACCACCAAGCCCCTGTATCGCGTAGCCACCGGCCTTGTCCTGCGGTTCCCCGCTCGCCCAGTAGACGGCGATTTCGTGTTCGACTATGGGTCGAAATTTGACCCGCGTGCGCACGCAGATCACGGTCGCTTTACGGTGCACGATAGCGACCCCTGTGTAGACCTCGTGCCAGCAGCCCGACAGGCGCTTGAGCATCGATGAAGCGTCTTCCATCGACGCTGGTTTACCCAGGATGCACTCGTCAACCACGACTGCCGTATCGGCGGCCAAGACCGGCGTCGATCGCGCTTGGCTCGCGATAACCGCTTCGGCCTTATCCAACGCGATCCGCTGAACATAGACAGATGGCTTCTCATCGGGCGTCGCGCGTTCATCGACGTGCGCCGCAATGACATGATAAGACACACCCATACGGCTTAGAATTTCCGCCCGGCGTCGCGACGCCGACGCCAGGATCAGATCGTAAGATGGTGAATTCGACCTACCCACGGTGGTAGGGATGATTGTGCAGCACGCTCCAGGCACGATACAACTGCTCGATTAAAACGACTCTGGCAAGTTGGTGTGGGAGGGTCAATCGCGACAGTGACCAGCGGCGATCGGCTTGGGCGATGATATCCGGCGCCAGCCCGTCAGCGCCGCCGATAAAACACACAACATCGGCGTAGCGAGCACGCCAGTGATCGAGGTTTTGGGCTACCTCCAGCGTCGACCACAGATCACCGTGTTCGTCGAGCGCGATGGTCAACGCGCGCGGTGGGCAAACACGGCGCAAGCCGTCGGCCTCGCGCGCGAGTTTAGTCGTCTTCGACCGTTGCTTTACCGCCGGCGCGGTGTCGTTGATAACGACATCGAGTTGGCCTTTGAGCCGTTTTAAATATTCGTTTGTCGCCTGCGCCACCCAGTCGCGAGGCCGTTTACTGACACACAGAAGATGGATCCGCATCGCGCCGCCTTCGCTCACCGCCGACGCCACCGAGGTCACGACGTGAGGCCCTACTATGGGTGTTGAGATGACACCTCATCTCAGGACTCGAGCGCCTCACCGGCCAGCTCCGTTGCCAGGATCGGGTTGTCCCAGAGCTTCTCTAATTGGTAGAACGCTCGCGTTTGCGGCTGCATCGTATGAACGATGACATCGCCGAAATCGATAAGCACCCACTCCGCGACATTCGCGCCTTCGACGCCTAACGGGCGAACTTGCTGGTTACGGGCAGCCTCAAGTACACGGTTGGTGAGGGCCTTCACCTGGCGCGCCGTCCGCCCAGAAGCAACGACCATGTAATCGGTGATGGTCGTCAAACGACGCACGTCGAGAACGCGAATGTTCTGCGCTTTGCCATCATCCAGCGTTTTTGCGATCAGGTCGCTTAGTGCCTCTGGCGCGAATTCAGTCATCTCGTCAAGGTTAACGCGTGTACAGTTGATGTTGCTCTATCAGCCGTTGCACCGGCGGCGGTGTCAGATAGCTGATATCCCGCCCAGCCGCAAGGCGCGCACGGATCTGACTCGACGATATCGGTAGCAGGGGGATTGTTTGAAAATAGATGCGGCCACAATGTTCGGCGCGCAGTATACCAAGATCCGTCGTCACGACGGAATCGACCAGGTGTCGCAGGCGGGGATCCCTTGGGGCTTCGGTATCGGGCCGGGCAATGACCACCACATGGCAGTATTCCAGCAACTCCTGCCACCGATGCCAATCACACAATCCATGAAACGCATCGGCACCCAGGAGCAAATACAGCGGGTGTCGAGGAAATTCCATGGTCAACGATTCGAGCGTGTCGAGCGTGTAGGAGACCCCACCGCGACGCAACTCGCGGTCGTCGGCAATTAGGCGTTTCCCATCTGTGGCCAAACGCAACATCTCCAATCTGCGGTTGGCCGCGGCGACCGGTGGTGCACGATGATTCGGTTGATTCACCGGGATGATCCGCACGGCGCACAAATGCAAAATTTCGTAGGCCTCGATGGCGAGTCGCATATGGCCAACATGGACTGGATCGAAGGTGCCGCCGAGGATGCCGATTGGCGGGTTCGTGGGCGTTCTATCGGCCATCGGACAGGGCTCAATGGTTGGCGTACTCAGGCTTATTCACGCACATGCCCATCGCCGATAACGATCCATTTCTGCGAGGTTAATCCGATCAGGCCAACCGGTCCGCGCACATGGATCTTATCGGTACTGATCCCGACCTCCGCACCCAAACCGTATTCGTAACCGTCGGCGAAGCGGGTCGAAGCGTTCAACATGACCGAGCTAGAATCGACTTCGGCCAGGAATCGCCTGGCCGCGCTGAGGTCTTCGGTGACGATGCAATCGGTGTGCTGGGAACCGTAGCGGCGAATATGGTCGATCGCCTGGTCGAGACCATCCACTACCCGGATCGCCAGGATGGGGGCGAGATACTCCGCGTACCAATCCTCTTCCGTCGCCGGTGTCGCATTCGCAGCCATCGTGCACACGACGTCGCAGCCGCGCAACGCGACCCCAGCAGCGTGGTAGCTAGCGAATAAATCCGGCAACACACGCGGCGCGATCGAACGGGCGACCAGCAGGGTCTCCATGGTGTTACAGGTGCCGTAGCGCTGGGTTTTCGAGTTGACGGCAACGTCATGCGCCTTTTTCACATCGGCCTTAGCATCAATGAATACGTGGCACACACCGTCGAGATGCTTGATCACCGACATCTGAGCCTCTTTGGTAACGCGCTCGATCAATCCCTTGCCGCCGCGCGGTACGATAACGTCAACCCACTTAACCGCACCCAGCAATGCGCCGACCACGCGGCGATCGCGGGTCACGATCACCTGCACCGCGGCCGTCGGAAGGCCGGCCTGGGCCAAGCCATCGGCGATACACGTTGCGATCGCGGTATTGGAATTGAGCGCCTCCGAACCGCCGCGAAGTATCGTTGCGTTGCCGGCTTTCAGACACAGCGCCGCGGCATCGGCGGTCACGTTCGGCCGCGATTCGAAGATAATGCCGATAACACCGAGCGGCACCCGCATCTGTCCGACCTGGATGCCGGATGGCCGGAAGCGCAACTCCGTCGTCTCGCCGATGGGATCGGCTAATGCCGCTACTTGGCGCAGACCATCGGCCATCGCCATAATCCGTACCGGATTTAAGGTTAAACGGTCGACTAAAGCACTATCAAGATCGCTTGCGCGAGCAAGATCATCGTGGTTCGCTGTCAGGATCTCCGCCGAGGCCTGCTCGATATTGTGGGCGATGTTGAAAAGAGCGTCGTTTTTTATCTTGGTCGGCGCCCGCGCCATCTCCACGGCCGCGGCCCGCGCAGCGCGTCCAACACCATCGATATAGGCCTCGGCATCGAATGAATCAACCGCTCCGAAGTTGTCTGGCGTGCTAGGCATCGTTCCCCTTGACCGCGTAATCGTGCACTTAGCGTTGGCCCGCGAGTTCGAGACAGAGCATTTCTAGTTCGTCCCAGGGGTTGCCGGGTAAGCTCCCTTTGATGATGCGGTCGAGCGCGATGCTATCTAACAGCAGGTGGATTAACCGTGCCAACGAAGCACGTTTTAATGCTCGCTGCACGATCCCCGAGCGCGAACGCCACACCTTATGCTCATCCAGTACCGATTGCACCGGCTTACCCGCGACGAGGTCTACCGCCATATAGGCCAGGCTCCGCAATTCCCGGGTGAGCGCCCAACCGATGATGACCGGTTCGGTGCCTTCTTCGCGTAATCCGCGCAACATTCGCACGGCCTTCGCACCGTCGCCGGACAGGGTGACATCAATGAGGCCGAAGACATCAAATCGCGCGTTGTCGACCATGGCGCTAAGCACAATATCGACATCGACCTCGCCACTGTCGACCAACAAACTCAGTTTATCCAGTTCCTGGGCAGCCGCCAAAAGATTGCCCTCGGCGCGCACGGCAATGAGCTCCGAGGCCGCATTCGTCAGTGTCATTGCGTGTTGAGTTGCGCGCCGAGCGATCCAGCCTTGGAGCTGGTTTGGACCGATCTGTCGCACTTGGACGGTTACGCCGATTGCGTCGATGGTCTTGAACCATCTCGCCTTTTGCGCATTACGGTCGAGTCGGTCTGCGCTCACCAAAATGATATCTTGCAGATCGTCGCGGCGGCACAACGCGGTCAAAATCGCGCTCCCAGACTTGTCCGGTTTACACGGGCCGAGGCGAATTTCGATTAACCGGCGTGCGGCGAACAATGATAGCTCATTGACACCGCTTTGCAGCAGCTGCCAGTCGAATCCTGCTTCAACGTCGAACAATAAACGCTCGGAGATCCCGATTGAACGCGCCGCTGAGCGCACCAGGTCGGCGCTCTCAGCCGCCTGCAGGGGCTCATCACCAAATATGAGATAGCAACGCGCGAGACCGTCCTTTTCGATCTGCGGTCCCAGGCCGTCGACCGTCACCGACATCGGTGCAACGGCGCCACGGCTCTTTCACGCGTGTACACAACGTCAGGTGGCGACCTCCCCTGGGCGTGTGCGGGCGCCATTTGGGGCCGGTTCGAGCGTCCTATCACGGCCGCCGCATCATGCTGCCGCATTGCTCATTAGGCGTGATAATAGTGTGTTTAATAGATGACATAGCGTTGTTCTAACCAAATGAGGACACTGTTCAGGCGCTTCGAGGGACGGGTGAACGCGGTCGATCGGGTGAAAACGCTGCGGGTCTAAGGCGTTAGAAATTCGATCGTTTCCAGGCGCAACAAGATAGTGTGGGCCGCGTCTTCGGACAACTCGCGTTTAATGATCGATGCCTTCTCGACGGTCCCAAGGAGGGAGCTTTCATCGAAAATAAAATCCTGGACCCAGGTCAGCTTTTCGAGCGGGACCAACAACTTGCCGTCTTTCGCGCGCACCGCAAACCCGACTTCGAGACCGAGTTCCACCTCGCGCACCTTGCCCGATTTCGCATCGACGGACAGCACCCGCCGGTCGAAGCTTTCGTCGGATAACTCGATGATCGCCTGCGCGTCTTTCTTAGACGTAAGTTTGACCCCGCTGTAAGACAATTCCCGCCTTAACGCCCGGCTTAGTTCAGGCGCGCTGCCCGCGCTCAGATGGGCTGACTCGATGGCCACGGCATTTGTGCGGGTACCGCGCAGGTACCAGTCGCCACATCCCGTTAGGGTCGCGACGACGACACTCACAGCGACGATCGCAGCTAGAAAATTTGGGTGGCTTGCCATGGGTAAATTATCGCACGACTACGTTGATTAAGCGCCCAGGAACGACCACGATCTTGACCACCGTCTTATTCCCGACGGCACGCTGCACGTTCGCATGGGCCAACGCGATCGATTCCAAATCCTCCGCCGAGCAATCGGCAGCGACATTGATCTCGGCGCGTTTTTTGCCGTTGACCTGGACCACGATGCGCAAGGTGTCACGAATTAGAGCGCGCTCGTCGGCGCTTGGCCACGCCGCGTCAAGCAGCGGCTCAGACTCGTGACCCAACGCCCGCCACAACGCATCGGTACAATGGGGAATGATCGGCGCCAACAGTAATACCGCCGTTTCCAGACCCTCTTGGAGCACGGCGCGCCCTTGTGCGCCATCGTCCGGACTGCGCGAAAGGGCGTTGATCAGTTCCATTACCGCCGCTATTGCGGTATTAAATTTGTAACGTCGGCTGATATCGTCGGTCACCTTGTTGATGGTTTCGTGGATCCGCCGCCGCAGGTCCTTTAACCTCGGATTGAGCGCATCACGGTCGAGCGGTTCACACGGACCCATTGCCGTGTGTCGATAGGTCACTCGCCAGAGGCTCTTGATAAATCGAAAGGCACCCTCGACGGCGCTATCCGACCAATCAAGTCGCTGGTCCGGCGGCGCCGCAAACATCGTGTAGAGCCGTACGGTATCCGCCCCGTAGCGATCGATCAGCGTCTGCGGGTCGATCCCATTGTTTTTCGACTTGGACATTTTGCTAACGGGTCCGATGTCAACAGCCTGCCCGTCGGCGGCCAGGCGCGCGGCGACCGGGCGCCCCTTGGCATCTGTTTCGACCTCGACGTCGGCGGGATTGAAGTATTGGCGCTTGCCCGCAACCACATCACGAAAATACGTTTCCTTGCATACCATGCCTTGGGTCAACAACCGCGTAAATGGTTCTCCTGCTGTTACCAGGCCGGCATCGCGCATTAATTTCTGAAAAAACCGGGCATAAAGCAAATGGAGCACCGCATGTTCGATACCGCCAATGTAGAGGTCTACCGGCATCCAGTAATTGACCCGTTCATCGACCATCGCCTGGTCCGAATCCGGGCAGCAGAAGCGCGCGAAATACCACGAGGATTCAAAAAAGGTATCGAACGTGTCGGTCTCTCTTTGCGCCGCTCGCCCCGTTCCCGGAATTTCGGCGTCAACGAAACTAGGCATCGATTTCAAGGGCGAGGAAACGCCCTGCCATTCAATTTCCTCCGGTAGACGCACCGGCAATCGGTCGCTGGCTTCCGGCACCACCGTATCGCCGGCGTACAAAATTGGGATCGGACAGCCCCAATAGCGCTGCCGCGATACCAACCAGTCGCGCAAGCGATACCGTACCTGGCGCTCGGCGCGCTGCTCGGCTTCGAGTCGATTCGCGATGGCATCAAAGGCGGCGGCGTAATCGAGTCCATCGTATTCGCCGCTGTTGCCGAGCACCCCTTTATCGGTATATGCGCCGGTGGTCACTCCCGGGTTATCGCCGTCAGCGGGAAAGATAACCTGAACAATGGGTAAGTTGAACGCCTGGGCGAATTCCCAATCTCTTTGATCGTGGCCCGGCACCGACATAACGGCACCGGTGCCGTAGCCCATGAGTACAAAATTCGCCACCCAAACCGGGATTGGCGCTCCGGTTAACGGGTGGTCGACGGTGATACCGAGTGGCAAGCCCTGCTTTTCAGTTTTTTCAACAATCGCCTCAGAAATGGACAGGGTCGCACATGCATCGATAAAACTGCGAACTTCGGCGCTGGCCACGGCAGCGGCCGTGGCCAGCGGGTGCGCTGGTGCAACCACCATGGAGGTCACGCCATATAACGTATCAGGGCGGGTGGTATAGACCTCGAGATCGCCGTCGCCGGCGCTCAACGGAAACTTGACAGCCAAACCCTGCGAGCGCCCAATCCAATTACGCTGCATCGTTTTGACCGCCTCGGGCCAACCGTCAAGCTGGTCAAGGTCATCGAGGAGTTCATCCGCATAAGCGGTAATGCGAAGAAACCATTGCGG
>Ga0114949_10003463_pt1 | contig 10062 bp, 6 predicted proteins | sample N074metaG_FD_83505 | JGI IMG/M metagenome (GOLD analysis project Ga0114949, IMG submission 83505) | Deep subsurface microbial communities from Kermadec Trench to uncover new lineages of life (NeLLi) - N074 metaG | ecosystem: Environmental > Aquatic > Marine > Ocean trench > Sediment | place... | reverse complement strand
TATTCGTGTTATGCGAACAGAATGCGCCGTCACACCACCAATGCAGCTCCGGAGAGGTGGCAGAGTGGTCGAATGCACTGGTCTTGAAAACCAGCAAGGGTTTGTAGCCCTTCGAGGGTTCGACAAATCGGCAGGATAGCCGATTTGGACCGCGCAGCGGCCCCGAAGGGGGGCCGCACAGGGATGTGCGGCATCAATCCCTCCCGGATTTTGGTCAAACTACGATCTTCATTGTTGAAGTTTTCGCGCCATACGAACAGAATGCGCCGTCGCACAACCAATGCAGCTCCGGAGAGGTGGCAGAGTGGTCGAATGCACTGGTCTTGAAAACCAGCAAGGGTTTGTAGCCCTTCGAGGGTTCGAATCCCTCCCTCTCCGCCACTAAACAGAAGATTGCTTGAAGACGGCCTCAACAGATTAGAACAACCCAACATTCGAACCCTCGAAATAAACAACAGGGTTCGACAAATCGGCGCAGACGATTTGGACGCGCAAAGCGCACCCCGCAGGGGTGAACGAGCGAAGCGAGAGAATCAATCCCTCCCGAACTCAATCCTACGGCATCTCGCCAATGGCAGCCCATAGCGAACAATCGACCCCCGATTTCTCCAACGCCAAAGCCCCATACCTGGCGTTATCTTCTTCAGTGCTATGCTTGGATTCTTTACACAGTTGCTGGAAAGGCCACGCATGGTCCTCTATCGCTACTAATATCTCGTGCGGGCTTAGAAATTGACTGAAGTTCGAATACTAATCATCGGTGGTGCATCACTGGATACGCTCGATGGTGCCGACGACCTCGTCGCCGGTGGCGCCGGCATGTACACGGCAATGGCATCCTACCGCAGCGGCGCATCCGTAACCTTGTATGCACCGCGACCCGATCCCATTCCTGATGCTTTGCAGCTGGTCGCCAATAGCCTGGAGTGGCTGGGTCCCTCGGTGACGCTGCAAGACTTTGCACATTTCGAAATAACCTATAAAGACAGCCAGACTGTTTATGTGCAGTCCCACTTTGGCGGTGAAGAAGCACTCTCACCAAAGGCGATGCCGGCCGACCTTTCCGGTTTCGACTGCGTACATCTCATACCACTCGGTAATCTCCGCCAGCAACATTCTTTTATGCTTACCTGTCGAGAGAGAGGTGCACGACTGGTTTCTGCAGGAACCGCTCTTCATCTTATTAATGAACAGCCGGACGACGCAATCAACGTTTTGCAAGGGTCCGACCTGTTCTTCATGAACGAAGAGGAAGCTGTGCGTTTGTTCGGCTCAATGGATGCGGTGAACTCCAGGCCCGGGCAAACGATTTTTGTTACTAAAGGGCGTGCTGGTGCCACCGTCATTCAGGGCGATGTCACAACACATCTGGACGGCGTCAGGGCAAGTGTTGTCGACCCCACCGGGGCCGGCGATACATTTTGTGGTGCAACGCTCGCCAACCTTGCGTCTGGCTATCATCCGGTCATGGCGGCACGCAAGGCAATGCCCCTCGCGGCACAAATGACAGAAGGTGTCGGACCGGCTGCGCTTTTACATTCGTCACCACCACCAAAACCACCACCGGACCAGCGCGTGATAGTGAACCCTGAAAATATCGGGAAGATCGCAAAACAAATCGCGAGTGTTGCGGATATCACGCCTTTCGCATTTACCGGACCCGACCTGCCGCCGCCTGACCATCCAGCAACGCTGGATTATTTCTTCGCCTCAACCCTGCAACAATTCAGCTTCTGGACAGCGACCTCTGATCGATACGAACGGCCTCTTATCGCAACCGTTGATGGAGAAGAGCGCAAGGGCGCGTTCTACCTGTTTCGAGCGTACCTGCGCTGGCTGGAGAACGATCCGGAGATGCTCACACCAGCACGTCAGGCCGATCTCACCGCGGCAGACATGCTGGCAGTTCTGCGTGCCGATGATGGCAGCAATCCGATGCCCGCCTTCGACCTGCACCTTGATCTGGCCCGCCAATACGGGCGCGACATGTTAGCGCTTGATTTGACGCCACAGACAATGCTGCAGCAGGCCAACGCATCCGCATCACCGCTGCGGTCGCTTTTGCAGTACCTCGATCATGTTGGCGGCTACAAGGAAGATCCATTGCGCAAGAAGGCCGGATTGCTTGCAATAATTCTGCAACAGCGACCGGAGGCGTTTCTGCCTTTCAGCGATGAAAAGATGCCGCCAGTGGTCGACTATCACGTGATGCGCTCCTGCCTGCGAACCGGACTCATCGATGTGGTGGATGACGAGTTGGCAGCGAAGCTGGTCGCGCGCGCGTTGTTATCCCGGGATGAAGAGTGGGCAGTACGAATCGCCGCGCATAAAGCTGTTGAGCAAGTCGTTGTCCGGTCCGGCAAGAGTATGGGTGCGGTCGACTGGTTCTTTTTCCAGGCACGCCAGCGCTGCCCGGAAATGAGTGAACCGCAATGTGATTTGTGTGCGGTCGATCCGGTCTGTGCCCATCGCAAAGAACTCTTTCAGCCCGTGCGTCGGACGACTTACTACTGAGTCAGAAATAAGACAACACTTCAGGCGCAGACAAGCAACTGGTTTAGCTACCTATTACCCAGGGCTGTTTCGATCCCGTCCAGCCCTCGCTGCAGCAATTTCCGCGGACAGGCAAGATTCATGCGGAAGAAGCCCTCGCCTTCTGTACCGAATTCAGTTCCACCGTACAAGCCGACACCGCCAATTTCGACCAGTCGGCGCATGATCTCGTCCTGACTCAAACCCAGTTGCCGACAATCAAGCCAACCCAGGTAGGTTGCCTCTGCGTGGATTTTTTTGATGGCAGGCAAGCGTTCCCGGAAGAAATTTTCAGCAAGCTCATGATTTGCTGCCAGGTACACATTCAGCTCGTCCAACCATGGTACGCAGTGCAGATATCCTGCGATCATACCTGCAGCGCCGAAAGTGCTGTCATGATTCAGCTGCATCGTGTTCAGAAATACCTGGTAACGCGCGCGAATCTCTTCATCGGGAATAATCAGCGTCGATTGCGGTATGCCGGCAGTGTTGAACGTCTTGTTAGGCGAAATAACAGTAACCGATCGTTCGCCGCCAATGCTGCCATACGGTATGTGGCAGTGCCCTGGCAGGATGAGATCACAATGGACTTCATCTGATACAACAATCAGACCGTGCTTTTCAGCCAATCTTGCAAGAGCAGCAAGTTCTTCGCGACTGAAGACGCGACCAACCGGGTTATGCGGGCTGCACAGCACGATCATTTGCGTATCCGCCGCAATCTTTTGTGCCAGGTCGTCGATATCCAGTTCGTATCGTCCATTTGTTTCTTTAAGCGGATTGCGGATCAGCGTGCGTCCGTTTTGCTCAACCAGCGTAAGCAAGGGCCCATAAGTCGGGGTTGGCACTGCAATCGATGCTCCGGGCTCGGTCAGCAACGAAATGATTCCACCGATGCCGACAATTGAACTCGGCGGAGAGAACATCAGCCACTCTTTCGGTACATCCCAGCCGTGCCTTGTCTTCAGCCAGCCCTGGATTGCAGAAAAGTATTCTTCCGAGCGCTTGCCATAGCCGAGAATCGGGTGATCACAGCGATTCTTTATCGCCTGAAGTACCGGTGCTGGTGTTGCGAAGTCCATATCAGCAACCCAGAAAGGCAGCAGATCCGCCCGACCGAACAAGCGTTCGTTGTCGTCCCATTTATAGGAGTCCGACTCTCGTCTTTCAATACACTGATCGAAGTCTGGATCCATAGGTAAAGCCCTGCCGTTAGCAATGCGATCAATGCACTACGCGTGGTGAAGGCAAGCAGCAACGTTAACCAGCGAAGGCAACAGCGACCACATACCCATCCTGTTTGCAGCATACGGGCAATCACTCGCCACCCGTCGCGAGCACTACGATGCAAGTTTTCCAGTCTGTTGACAACTAGTAGTCCAACCAGGTCCTGCATTCGATCGACAAACCGTCCCCCCGCAATGGCTCGCAGGTAAAAGATGACTTGCATTAGCTTGTCAGGACTCGGAGACTTCGCTAGTCCGAACATTTCATGGGTGGCCGGGTTAGCGCCAATTCGGCCGGAGATATTTTGATGACTACAAGACACGTCGCCATGTTAGTGGCGGTATTATTCGGCATGACGACCGGAGCGACTGCAATTTCTAAAGAAACGACAAGCTATGTGCGCTATCAGCAGGGTGATGCGATCCGTTATGGTGTTTTGGCGTCAGGCAAAATCGAGCAACTGGATGGCGCGCCGTGGAATGACGGAAAACGAACGGGCGATTCGGTTGCGCTGGCTGACGTCACATTGCTGGCACCCGCCGAGCCATCCAAAGTAATTGCTGTTGGCTACAACTACATCAGTCACCGCGAAAACATGACCCATGAAGAAAACCGGCCGATCCCGGAATACCCGCCGATCTTTCTCAAATTGCCAACGACCATCACTGGCCCCGAAGCGGACGTGGTTTATCCACGGGATGCGACAGACCTGCACTACGAGGGGGAACTCGTTATTGTTATCGGCAAGACCGCAAGCAAGATATCTGCCGAGGAAGCGCCTGACTACCTGTTTGGCGTCACCGCCGGCAACGACATTAGCGAGCGATCCTGGCAGGCAAACGACCTGCAGTGGTTTCGTGCAAAAGGCAGCGACAATTTCGGGCCACTGGGTCCGGCAATCGTCACCGGGTTGAATTACCTGGACCTGCTGGTACAGACCCGTTTGAACGGTGAAACAATGCAGTCGCAAAGCTCCAAAGATCAAATATACGACGTACACGATATTCTCAGTTACGTCAGCCAGTACGTAACACTCTACCCGGGCGATATTATTTTTACCGGCACGCCGGGAGCGACCAGTGCCATGAAACCTGGCGATGTCGTCGAAATCGAGGTAGAAGGTGTTGGCGTGCTGCGCAACCGGATCGTTGCCGCAGAAGACGACCGCTAAGCGGCATTGATCTACCCACAAATGGCCCAATATATGGCCATTGCAAATGCAGGTTTTTGCGGAACCAGTTGGCTGGCCAAGCAGTCGAAAATGCTACTATTCGCCCCATTGATCACATGCAGGAGTATGCAGGATGAACGAAAACGTCAATTACCTGGCGCCCGTATCTGAGCTTTCAGCTTCAGATCGCTCAACTTTTATCTGGAAGTGTTATGCCCACGTCGTCGGCGCGATTCTCGCGTTCGCCGCCATCGAGGTGTATTTTTTCCAGTCCGGTATCGCGGCAGCCATCGCGGCACCAATGCTTAACAACTGGTTCATGGTGCTTGGTGCTTTCATACTCGCGAGCTGGGGTGCTACCCATGTTGCGCACCGCATTGAATCCAAAAACGCACAATACGCCGCATTCGCTGTTTTCGTAATGATGCAGGCGCTGATATTCGCGCCCATGCTTTACATGGCCTATATGAAAGAGCCGGGCATTATAGACAGCGCCGCCGGTGTGACGATTCTCGGCTGTGTCGGACTGGTCGCAACCGCAATGATTACCGGCAAGGACTTTTCATTCCTGCGCAGCATGCTGGTCTGGGGTGGCATGCTGGCTATAGTCGCAATCGTTGGCAGCATGATCTTCGGCTTTGATCTTGGCACGTGGTTTTCTGTGGCGATGATTGGTTTCGCCGGTGCTGCGGTGCTCTATGACACCTCGAATATCATGCACCACTACCCGCAGGACAAGTATGTAGCGGCATCTATGGCCTTATTTGCATCCATCGCGTTGATGTTCTGGTATATCCTGCGTCTCTTCATGAGCCGCAACTAGACCCTGATTGCATAGCCTGAAATACGGCGGTCGGCTTGCTGGCCGCCGTATTTTTTTGCCTGACAACTATCGCGAATATTTATTGAGGGCCGACACTCAGGAAATATTCGGGCCAGGTTGTATAATCCAGCCAACTCTTGCACGGAACCCACAATGACTGAAGGCCCGTTGATCATCTGCCGCAGGTCTCCACGCTTGCCTTGCCTGCAGATGCTGCTGGCGCTCGCCCTGTTCGCAGCGTTGCCCGCCTACGCCCAGGACCAGGCGATATTCGATCCACTGGCTGCCAACACGCAGCTTGACCAGTTGCGCGATCAATTGGGCGCCGAAATCGTCGATCCGAAATTCCTGACTACATCAAGAACGATGGTCGCCAGGCTGGACGCCGTGGCAGGTAAATGCCAGCAGGAAACCGCAACAGAACGCGAGCGCCTGGAAACACGTTTCGAACCGCTTAAGGACGTCGATGCCGATGTGGCGCCGGCGGTATTCGACCAACGCAACGAGATTCAAAAGCTTCTGGATCAGGTAACTGCGCGACAGGCACAGTGCAACAGCACCAAGGACTACACGACAGAGCTGCTGGCACGCATAACCGCGCGGCAGAATCAGCTGGCGCAACAATATCTTTCCAACCGCGGCAAGTCTGTATTCGTTTTGTTTACAGAAATGCCGCAGCGAATCAAAGCATGGCCTGCGCAGCTTCGCGGTTCGGTTGACCTTAATTTGTTGGCGGGAGTTTCACCATTTTCCCTGTTTTGGCTCCTGATCATTGCCGGGAGTCTGGCTGCGTTACTTGGATTGTTCATCCGCCAGCGGTTTAACAAATGGTTTGCGGCGGCAGGTGGCGATGATGCGGAACCGCAAATGAAATATTTGTTTCCCAAACCGCTCGCGCAGTATTCGCCATTACTATTGGAGGGCCTCGCGCTTTTTACCGTCTTGATGCTGTCGCTAAGCGAACCAACACTGGAATATGCGGTCGTTCGTTTTGCTGCCGGAATCTTTTTGTACGGCATTGGTTGTGTCGTCATCGATTGGGCAACTGGCCCATTGTCGCCCTCGGCGCGTGTTAAAGGCCTGATTCCAGATCACGTCGTACCATTACGGCTGCGGCTGCGCTTGTTTACGCTCACGCTCGTTGCCAGTTTCGTGGTGCTCGGAACCAATTGGCTGGCGATTCGCAATGTTGACCCTGATGTCAGTGGCAGAGCGACGATGACTTTTCTCGTTGCAATGTCGCTGCTATCGGTCCTGGCATACCTGCGCAAAATTCCTGGCATACAGGGGCGCGTGCGCCTGATTCGCTATTCAGGATCAATCGCGTTGATTTTCGGCATCTTTGCGCTACTCGTTGGCTACCAGAATTTCGCCGGGTACCTGGTTCACGGGGTAACACGTACGGCCCTGGCCCTCGCAGTACTGTGGATTTTGCTGTGGGTCGTCTTTGCCGCCTTCGACTACCTGATGAACGAGGAAACGCCCAGCGCAGCGAATTGGCGTCGCAATCTGGGCGTCAGTGAAAGAGCCTCGCGCACAGGTTTTGGCGTCGTGCAACTGGTCGCCGACCTGGTGATCTGGATCAGCTTTGTGGTCTACATCATTTATGTCTGGGATGAGGCCGGCACGACGCTCGAGTCGCTGGTCGACCTGGTCGTTCTCGGCGGCACCGTCGGCAATATCCAGCTGATACCACTGGATATCATTGGCGGCATGTTGGTGTTTGCCGGACTCATCGTTGTGGTTGGCTGGACCAAGCGCTGGATCGATCGCCGCTGGCTGCAACATATCGTTACGGAACGTGGTGCCCGCGAAGCGCTGACCACCCTCTTCGGCTATGTGGGCTTCCTCCTTGCGTTATTGATCGGCCTGACACAGGCCGGCGTCGACATAGGCGGCCTCGTCTGGGTCAGTACCGCTCTGGCACTCGGCATCGGTTTTGGCATGCAGGAGATCGCAAACAACTTCGTATCCGGACTGATATTGCTGTTTGAACGCCCGATCAGGACCGGAGATTTCGTCACTGTTGGCGATGTCGAAGGTTACGTGCGCAGAATCCGTATCAGGGCGACCGAAATTGAAACACTTGACAACCAGAATGTACTTGTACCGAACTCGCAACTCATTTCTGGTCGCGTCACCAACTGGGTATTGCGTGACACCTATGGTCGACTACGTATTACTGTCGGTGTCGCCTACGGTTCGGACGTCGATAAAGTACGCGATATCCTGGAAGCAGTTGCATGTGCGCACCCGGAAGTCATCACAGACGGCCGGGCACCGGCACCACGTGCATTATTCTGGGGATTCGGCGACAGCTCGCTTGATTTTGAGCTGCGTGTTCGCATCGACAGGATCGACCGGCGATTCTCGGTGCAAAGTGATATCAATTTTGAAATAAATCAGGCGTTTCTCGATGCTGGCATCAGGATTCCGTTCCCACAACGCGATCTGCACCTGGTTTCGTACCCGGAGCAGCAGACAACAGCTGCACCGGTTGCGAGCACGAAAAAAATCGATCCGGGCAAAACCGGCGTCTTTCAGCAACCGGACAGCGTCACGCGCAGCCATCGGGAAGACATCGATATCGCGGCAGAACTGGATGACGTCTGGACCGCCATTACCGATATTGACTGGCTAAAACGCTGGCTGGCCACCGACGGCGAGTTTACGCCGCAGATTGGCGGTCGCTTTGCTTTGACGCTTCGCGACGGTAGCGAATTTTCGGGCCGTATTGATATCTTCCTGCCACCGTGGCGCATGCGCATGGTTGTGGCGCTTCGCGAAGGCACTGAATTACTCGCCAGCGGACCTGCAACAATCGAGTTTTCACTGCTGAAAGCGAAGAAGCAAACACGATTATCAGTTTCGGTATCCGGTATTCCCGCTACCGAGGACTGGGAGGAAGACTATCGACGCTCAGTGGACCGATGGCACGACGGCCTGGTCGAGCTGCAGGAATTACTGCAGGGCAGATGATGGACGTACTTTGTGGGGACGGAAGAAAGGCGCCTTTTTCCATGCTCCGTCCCCACAATGAGCACAAAATGCGAGGATCTCAGGATGTCGTTGGCACCAGTTTTTCTACGCCACCCATGTACGGTAACAAAACCTCGGGAATGGCGACTGAGCCATCCGCCTGCTGATAATTTTCCATTACGGCGATCAATGCTCGACCGGCCGCAACGCCGGACCCGTTCAGCGTGTGCAGCAATTCCGGTTTGCCTGTGGCCGGGTTTCTCCAGCGCGCCTGCATGCGGCGGGCCTGGAAATCCAGGCAGTTGCTGCAGGACGAAATCTCCCGATACGCCTGCTGGCCCGGCAACCATACTTCAAGGTCATAGGTCTTGTGTGAGCCAAAACCAACGTCACCGGTACACAGGATGACTTCTCTGTAAGGCAATTCCAGACGTTGCAGAATTGATGCCGCATGCCCGGTGAGTTCTTCAAGAGCGGCATCCGAGGTGGCAGGATCCACGAGTTGCACCAGTTCAACTTTTTCGAACTGATGCTGACGAATCATGCCGCGTGTGTCTTTGCCATAGGATCCTGCTTCCGATCTGAAGCAGGGAGTATGCGCAACATAACGTTTCGGCAACTGCGCGGCATCAAGAATGCTATCTCTTGCCAGGTTGGTAACCGGCACTTCTGCTGTCGGAATCAAATAGAACGGTGGATCGTCAGTGGTCTTGAACAGGTCAGCTGCGAATTTCGGCAGTTGCCCTGTTCCCAGCAACGCATCAGCCTGTACCAGGTAGGGAACATAAACTTCCTCATAGCCGTGTGCCCGCGTATGCGTATCCAGCATGAACTGAATTAATGCTCGCTGCAGCCTCGCCAGCGGCCCGTGCAAGACAGAAAATCGTGAACCGGAAATGCGGCTCGCGGCTGCAAAATCCAGCAAACCCAGGCCGTGACCCAGATCGACATGATCAAGCGGCTTGAAGTTGAATTCGGGCAGGTCGCCCCATTTGCTGATCTCACGGTTTCCCGTTTCGTCGCAGCCATCCGGAACATCATCGTGCAAAAGATTAGGCAAGCCCATTTCGATTTCGGTCAATGCGGATTGCACTGCCTGCAACCTGACCTCAGCACTCTCAAGGCGATCACCAAGGTCTTTGACCGCTGCGAGCAATGGTTCTACGTCCTCGCCCTGCGCCTTGGCTTTGCCAATGTTTTTGGCACTCGCATTTCGTTCCGCACGAAATGACTCGACCTCGATCTGGAACGCTTTTCGTTGCTCTTCCAGTACCAGGTATGCATCAGCGTCAAATGTAAAGTTTCGTCGCGCCAGGTTCTTCGCGACATC
>Ga0114949_10003461_pt1 | contig 10065 bp, 8 predicted proteins | sample N074metaG_FD_83505 | JGI IMG/M metagenome (GOLD analysis project Ga0114949, IMG submission 83505) | Deep subsurface microbial communities from Kermadec Trench to uncover new lineages of life (NeLLi) - N074 metaG | ecosystem: Environmental > Aquatic > Marine > Ocean trench > Sediment | place... | reverse complement strand
CATCTCTTAACGGATCCCCTGGCCACTTACTGTTAGGTATCGGCCCTTCTCCATAAGTAAATGGAGAAATATCTGTCCCCCCCTGAAAAACAAAGCCATCAAAATCAGCCAGATATTGAGGTAACTCTTTTACTCCTAGATTAGGGATCAGTACTGGATAGGCCCCGAACCGGTAAAGGTATTGGGCCATATCCTGTTCTAAATAATTCAGTGTTTTTGGACCGAAGACCTGCCGTTTAAGGTCCGGATAGATGAAACAGGCAGATACTCCAATTTTTTTCATCCCAAGGCCTTATAATAAATTGCTTTTATATCATCTACACCGGCTTCTCTGGGATTTGATGGTAGGCAAAAATCCTCTGCAGCAAGTCTGGAAAGTTCATCAATATGGTTAGGTTCAACCCCACACTGTTTCAAATTCACCGGCAAATCCAGGCGACTGTTCATTTCCACCAAAGCCTTTGGCACTTCATCACCTCTCCTAATGCCCATTTGCAAGGCCATCCTCTTAAATCGATCTTTACATTTAGGATAGTTATATTCCAGTCCGAATGGCAAGTTGACCGCATTGGCCAGACCATGATGTAAGTCCAACAAGGTTGACATCGGGTGGGATAATGAATGTACAATTCCCAGACCTTTCTGAAACGCTATTGCTCCCATGAGCGATGCCATCATCATTTGTTTACGTGAATGTTCATCGGGGCGAATTACTGCCTGTTCCAATGAACTCCAGATAAGTTGTATGCCCTCCAGCGCAATTCCATCACACATGGGATTATATCCTTTGGCAAGAAATGCTTCCATATGATGGGTAAGTGCGTCCATACCAGTGGCGGCAGTAATATGTGACGGCAGATCATAAGTTAATTCAGGGTCTGCAAAAACCTGCTTCGCCATTAAACTTGGATGAAACAGTATCCGTTTTCTTTTCGATTCATCTTCGGAAATAATGGCGGCCCGTCCTACTTCACTACCTGTACCTGAAGTAGTAGGGACGGTAATAAAATGGGGAATCGGTTCGGTGATAAGGCTACTTCCTCCGGTCAGGTCATCATAGTCGAACAGGTCCCGGCTATGATTGATGCTAAGGGCGATGGCCCTGGCTACGTCCAAAGCCGCTCCGCCACCCAGTCCTACCAGACAATCTCTTTCATGTCCATAGGCCTGTTTTCCTTTCAACACGTCAGACTTCACAGGGTTTTGGTGAATATCTGAAAAAACCTGAGGATCCAATCCCGCTTGCTTCAGCTGATCGATGATTTTTTTAAAAAAAGGCAATTCTTTTACTACCTGATCTGTTACCACCAAAGGCTTTTTAAAAGAATGCTCACGGAGATAAGCTGGTAATAGGGAAATCGCTCCGGGCCCAAAACTTATGTTAGTAGGGAAACTAAAGTCATTCATCGTTAGATGATCTCAAAATACCGTTTTAACTCCCAGTCCGTCACTGCAGGTGCAAATTGACGGCATTCCCAAATCCTCGACTGAACAAAATGCTCGACAAACCCGGATCCAAACAATTCCTTAGCAATATCAGACCCCTGCATCAATTTAGTGGCTTCAAGCAATGAGGAAGGCAGTGTTCCATGCCGGGTTTCCTCATAGCCATTGCCAACTGTGGGTTCCTGTTCCAAACTCAACTGCTTACTTATTCCGTACAACCCGGAAGCCAATGCAGCAGACATGGCCAGATATGGATTGACATCTGAGCCACATACCCTGGTTTCAAGCCGGGTTGAATCTGGGCTTCCGGCCATCACTCGTAACGCAGTGGTCCGGTTGTCCAGTCCCCAGGTCAGAGTAGTGGGCGCCCAGGCCCCTGCCACCAGCCGCTTGTAACTGTTTATATTGGGTGCATACATGGGCAAGATATGAGGCATGCAGTGTAATTGACCAGCAATGTAGTGTTCCATTAACGGGCTTATCTTATGCTCCCGGCCCTGATGGTAAAATAGATTTTTCTTAAAATCCATATCCCACAAACTTTGATGGATATGACCACCGCATCCCGGATAGTTTTCATTCCATTTAGCCATGAAACTAGCCATAATGCCATGTCTATAGGCGATCTCCTTAACGCTATTTTTAAATAAAGTGGCTCGATCAGCAGCTTCCACCACCTCAGAATAGGAAATTGCTGCTTCATAAACGCCCGGCCCAGTCTCTGTATGGAGGCCTTCAAGCGGGATATCGAACTTATTCAGAAGGTCAAAAAGATCATTGAAGTAGTCACTATTCATGGAGCTTCGGAGCATACTATAGCCAAACATCCCCGGAGTGAGTGGCCGGATGTTGGTAAACTGTTTATCATATAATTCCTGCGGCGTTTCCTGAAAATTGAACCACTCAAATTCTTGAGAAAACACCGGTTGGAATCCGGAAACCAAACAGGCCTCTCTAACATTTTTAAGCAGACCTCGAGGGCATACATCCAGTGGACCGCCGGAATCATCACAAAAATCTGCCAGCACTAAGGGCAATTCCTTTTCCCAGGGTATTTCCCTATAAGTCAAAAGATCCAAACAGGCCTGTGCATCGGGATACCCGGTGTGCCAACCAGTGAACCTTGAATTATCGTAAGCTTTATCGCCGGAATCCCACCCAAATACTACGTCGCAAAATCCAAATCCACCTTCAGCTATTGATAAGAACTTTTCTTTACTCACCACCTTACCCCTTAGGATGCCATCAATGTCCGTAACAGCAATTTTTACCTTTATGGAGGGACTTTCTTTAATGGAATTAATTGCGTCCTTCACTGACTTTTCAGAGTTGCTCTTCATGAGTTACTTAATATAGAGGTTCTTTTTTACTTAATATTACCAAAATTTCCCATCCTAACCCTACTCAAGATTGTTTTCAGGCTCAACAAAAAAAAGAAAATATAAGTAAGACAAAATCAGCATTCCCACATATATAAGAGCCAACCAAGGGTTATAAACGGTCATGGCTATCAGAGCAATGGAAGCAATAACCAAGGCTATTATAGGAAACCATGGATAGAACGGAACTTTAAATGGTCGTTCCAGTTCCGGTGATTTCCTGCGTAAAGCGAAAAGAGACAACATTGCCACAATATATAATGTCAGCGCACCAAAGCACGCAATGGTAATAATTTCTCCTGTCTTTGTAGTGGTCAATGCAATAATTCCAATAGCCATGTTGAAGATAAGGGCGTTGGCAGGAGTTCTAAACTTCGGGTGTACTTTTCCTAGCCCTTTTGGGGCAAAACCAACCCGCCCAAACTCAAAGGTGGCCCTGCCAGCTGCCAAAATAATACCGTGAAAAGATGCCAGTAAACCTACCAGTCCAATGGTGATCAAAAGATGAAACAGGAAATGACTTTCACCAACCACCTGTCTTAATGCCAAGGGCAAGGGGCTGTCCGATGCAGCAGCACCCGGCTCGGGATATACCACGGCCTCCCACCCGCCTACTCCGACGGATGAAAGGAAGATAAGAATGCACAGCACTACCAGAGTAAGAATTGCTGAACCAAAGCCGATCAGCACATTCCGCTGTGGGTTAATGGTTTCTTCTGCCACGTTGGCCACCCCTTCAATGGCCAGAAAGAACCAAATAGCAAAAGGAATGGCCGCAAAAATGCCTTGATAGCCATTAGGTAAAGCGTTCAAGGTTAGGTTTTTATATTCAAAATGGGGTAAGGTGACACCGGCAAATATCAGTAATTCCATCACTGCCAATACAGTAATAATGAGCTCGAAAGTAGCTGCGGCCTTCACTCCTGATATGTTTAAGGCGGTAAAAATCACATAAGAGAGAATGGCGACACCCAATATTGGAACGGATGGGACAAAAAGATTAAAATAAGCGCCCATAGCAAAAGCAATGGCCGGAGGTGCAAAAATAAACTCAATATTTTGGGCCATCCCAGCCAGGAACGCCCAACGCCTGCCCAAGGCCCGGTGTGCATAGACAAAAGCTCCTCCCGCCTTGGGTATGGCACAAGCCAATTCGGCGTACCCGAAGGTGAAAGTCACATACATGACGATTATAAACAGGGTTGATATTGCCAGGCCCAGGGTACCTCCTTTTTCCAGGCCCAGGTTCCAGCCAAAATACATACCGGATATCACATACCCCACTCCCAACCCCCATAACATTAAGGGGCCCAAAGTTCTTTTAAGGCCTTGGTTCGAAGGGTCACTCATTTGGTATGAGATGGCAACATGAGTACCTGGAATGTACGATACATTTTATCAAGTGTCTTGTCAACACTGGGCATTCTTAACCTCAAAAGATAGTAAATAGGATCTCAAAAAGAAATTAAACCCGGATTATACCATGGGAAAAGGAACCAGGCTTTGATAAGTTCTCATCAATGTTCTTTGTGAAAACCCAAATGCATATAAAAGATAGGTCAAGAAGTATACCAGTTGTAATCTGAACGGTCCATTTTTACGATATTTCCGGGCTGAGGTTACTACATAGTGGGGAAGTACCACAAATTGCCCATGGTGGGAAAGGCGTTTGACTATATCCTGATCTTCAAACACCCTTAATTTTTCATTGAAACCTTTTGCCTTCATAAAGGCTGCTTTGTTGACAAACAAACTTTGATCGCCAAACCTGAATATGCTGGTGTTAAACCTGGTAAACCAGCAATTTGTACTTAAAAACCAATGACTCCAGTCAAAACGCAACCGAAAACAACCGCTGATGTAATGGTCTCTGGTTGCCTGCCAGATTTTCTGGGCATATCCAGTTGGGGGAAAGGTATCTGCATGTAAAAAATACAGGACCTGACCTGAAGCCCGTTCTGCCCCTAAATTCATCTGTACTGCCCTGCTCCTGTGCTTGCTGCCAAGGACTGTGACGCCGGTCTTGGCGGCCATTTCCCTGGTCCGGTCCTCACTATTGCCATCCACTACAATAATTTCCGTTATCAGAGGATATGAAGGATCTCGCTGGAGATATGCGATCAACTTTTCAATTTGTTTCTCTTCGTTGAGGGTGGGAATGATAATGCTAATCAACATATCACCTAAGGAGTTTGAACATGGAGGTTTTCCAGTGCGATTTTTGATAGTAATTTCAGCGAACCCTGATTATATTCCTTATGGTAATCCTCCAATTTGACGCTATCATCAACCTGCTGGTAATTATCATAATCCGCAAATCGAATGCCCCCGACGATCCTGACATTAATGGGCGCTCTGAATCTTTTTCCTCCCCCATCGGTATGGTACGAATAGGCTAAATATTCCATGGTCATGTCTTTAGCATGTATCCAGTATACAAACTGATCACTATAATCATCACCTCCTTGTTCCTGGTTGAAGGTGATTAGGATCTTGTGGTAAAGTTCATCTTTTATCTCACCTGTACCCAAATAGGTTTTGTTAACCGCCGGATCATTGAGCCGATACGGAAGCAAGGCAAAGTAGGCCACAGAATTCACCGACCGGGCATAGGCTGCCGCTTTTTTTACAGTATCGGTTATATCATGATCATTCAGATAGCGCTTAAAACCATGGTTACTTAATACGTCTTTTATTTGTCCGGCACTGTCAGAGAAATGACGTTCATACTGAAAAAAACCATTTTGATGAAGCATTACATAGTGGCGACCCCTGAAATCAAAACTTATACGAACATTTTCATATCGATCACCGCCATGATTCTGAATTACTTGATCAATTATTTTCTGAGGATCGTTTGCCGGGCGACAAGCACCCATTAAGACCCCCAGTGTCAGGGTTATGGTAATAATTCTTAGCATCATCAATTCTATAGAACAAATTTGAGACCAGTTGAATTCCGTATAGTTTTCCAAAGATAGTTAAGAAGAGGGGCACAAGTCCGAAGACTCGCGCCATATTTTTGTAAAAACTCGTGCCCCTCTTATGCCTGTAATGGAACTCTGATCAGTTCTGCGCCAATAAGTCCACCGACTGAACCAGTTGGATAAACTCCCTGCGATAGCCCTGGCGGTCAGTACCTTGTGCGCCCAGCGCCCAATTCTCTACCAGCGCATAAGTGGCATTACCCTTGAACTCTGATTCCCTCAAAAGCATGCCAAAAGAAGCTACAGCAGCACTCCAACGGAAATTATCAGAAGTCGCGGACAGTCTTATCGGTTCACTTCCTACAGTACTGGTAATTAACCTGCTTTGAGTGCCTTGAGGTTGCTTGTATCTAAGTTTCAAGGTCAATAACTCCGAGGAATAACCAGTATCCCGCCCAGCGCTTTGCTTTTGATATTTTAATGGATCAATGCTTTTAATATACTCTGAGTGGGGCTGACTGTCATGAGGTATGATCTCATATAGAGCGGTGACTGTGTGACCAGACCCAAGTTCTCCGGCATCCTTTTTATCATCGTTAAAGTCTTCATCCCTTAGCCGGCGATTTTCATAGCCAATCAACCGGTAGCCTTTAACCTTAGCTGGATTGAATTCTATTTGTATCTTGACGTCCTTGGCTATGGTGAACAAAGTACCCCCGAACTCATTTACCAGCACTTTTTTGGCCTCCATAATATCGTCAATATAGGCGTAATTGCCATTGCCTTTATCTGCCAGGATCTCCATTTTGGAGTCTTTGTAGTTACCCATACCAAAACCCAGAACGGTCAGGAAAACACCTTTTTCTCTTTCCTTTTCAATTAATCGCTCCATTTCAGCATTGCTGGAGGCGCCAATATTAAAGTCTCCATCGGTGGCCAGGATAACCCTGTTGTTACCACCCTCCAGGTATTGTTCTTGTGCTATCTTATAGGCAAGTTTGATTCCTTGGCCACCAGCAGTAGAGCCACCGGCCTGTAATTGACCCAATGCGCCTAATATTGTCTGCTTTTGGTTTCCAGCAGTAGGTGCCAACACTACGCCCGCTGCTCCTGCATAGACCACCATAGAAACTTTATCCTGAGCGCGTAACTGATTAGTCAACAGTTTGAAAGCCGATTTGAGCAGACCCAGTTTGTTTGGACTATTCATAGAGCCCGATACATCGATAAGAAACACCAAATTACTGGGAGGTAAATTTTCCAGGGGAATTTTATGCCCTTGTAAACCGATATGCAACAATTGATGTTCCGGGTTCCAGGGAGCCGAAGAAAGTTCAGTGTAAACTGAAAAAGGATCATCACCTTCCGGTTCCGTATAATCATAGGTGAAATAATTGACTAATTCCTCGATTCGTACCGCGTCTTTTGGTGGCTTTCGCCCCTGTCGCAAAAATCGTCTTACATTACTGTATGAAGCCGCATCCACGTCAATCGAAAACGTGGACAAAGGCTTTCTGGTAGGATCCAGGAAAATATTTTCATGGATGGTGGCATATTCTTCAGTATTATGCCTAAGGTTGGGCTCCTGGTAATATACTTGATTATTCCCTTGATAATATTCAGCTTTAGCCATTCCCAAGGTAGGAACACCGGAGTGCTTGTATCCAATTCTGTTTATGGATTTGTCTTTCGATGGCCCTATTATTAGTGGCGCCTCAACTTTTTCCTCCACAATTACCAGAGACTCATCTAACTCCAAATAAAAGTCAATCACTCTTTTCTGACCCACTACCACTTCTTGACTTTTGAAGCCTACCGAACTTACTACCAAAATAGCCTGCCGGTTAGCAAGGGTGATTTTATACTTTCCATTAATATCGGTTACGGTATTCTGGCTGGTGCCTTTGACCGATATGTTTACCCGGGACATTGGGCTTTGCCGGCTTTTATAATAAACGGTTCCGGTAACCTCGAAACTATCAATAACCCCGGTATAACCGGTGGTTACAAACATTAGTGTAATAAACAATAGAGTTTTCATGATCTTTCTTTTTCCCATAGGATGCAGTGAAGTGTGGAATTCCATAATAGATTTCAATTTTTTTACATTTATGCGTTATTTTAACCAGCAGCTATGGTATTTTATCATGTTCGGGCCTGGATCTTCAAAATATCGATCATTAGATGATGCCGCACTTTTGCATCAATACCGGCAGACCGGTAACCTGGAGGTACTCGGGGCCCTTTATCATCGCTACATGCACCTGGTGTATGGAGTAAGTCTGAAGTACTTCAAAGATTCGGAAGAGAGTAAAGATGCGGTGATGCAAATATTTGAGAAACTGGTTGATGCAATACCCAAGCAGGAGATCCATAATTTTAAATCCTGGTTGTATGTGGTAACCAGGAACCACTGCCTGATGGCCATTAGAAAACAAAAAATTGAAGTAGATAGTCAGTCCATCTTTATGGAAACTGACCGTTTCCAGCATCTTAATGGGGAGGAGAAAGAAGAGCACCAGGCATCATTGGATAAAGCCTTATTAAATTTATCTGAGCCCCAACGACGATGTGTCCAACTGTTCTATTACCAAAATATGAGCTATCAGGAGATATCCGAAGAAACCGGGTACCAGCTTAGCAAAGTAAAAAGTTACATTCAAAATGGTAAAAGAAAACTAAAAATATACCTGGACCCGAAATGAAAGACAAGCAGCCATATAAGCAAGGGCCAATTACTGAATTGACTCCGAAACTAATGGAAGGGTATGTGAAAGGCACCTTGTCACCTCGAATGTCGCAAAAGGTGAAGGAGTTTTTGGATGAGAACCCTTTCGAAGCTGAGGCCATCGAAGGTCTAATATCTCAGTCTGTAGATCTGCAGGGAGAATTGCAAGATCTGGAGGGCCGGTTGTCCGAGAAAATGACGCCTAAGAACAACCGTTTCAGATATATCTGGCCGGTGGCTGCTGCCATCTCTTTATTATTAATGTCCGGGGTGATCTTTTATTTACTTACGCCTGACCCTTATGACAAAGTAGCATTAAATCAAGAGGCCACGGAAGTTAAGCCAAAAGAACAATTAAAAACAGTGCTTGAAATTGATCCTGAAACAACTTTCACAGATAATGTAGCCCCTGCTTCTGTGAGCGAAATAAAGAAGGATACAGAAATTATTGAAGTAGCCGATGAAGAAGAAATCGAGGAGCAAATTGAAGTCAATTCTAACATTGAGACCGCAGCTCTGGTAGCCAACAATCTTGCGGGTGCAATTCAGCCAAATAAACAAGAATTTAGCATTGAACCCAAGTTACAAATCGGCCCATCCAAGGCACTTTCAAATGAAAATATTATAGAAGAGCAGGTGTCGACCATACAGGAAGGCGTCAGTGTTGATGGCAGGAGCAAGGCAAAAAAAGCCACTGCCCCCACTGCTGGCGAGCCAACAGCCAGGAATTACACGAGGTCAACCGAATTACCTATGGCTGAGCCACCTGAGGAAATCAGCGACTACCTGAAGAAACACACAAACTATCCAAAGACTGCTGAGGAAAATGGTGTTAGGGGATTGGTGGTAGTAACGTTTACAGTAAATGAAAATGGAGGTCTGGAGGATTTTGAAATTGTTGAAAAGCTGGGTTTCGGATGCGATGAGGAAGCTATCAGAACACTCCGCGAGGGTCCTTCATGGAAACCTGCAGAGATAAATGGAATACCTATAAGATCGCGTAGTCACATTGAAGTTGAGTTCCCGCCACAAAAATGATCAAATAGAGGTTTTAAAAATTTGACGCGAGAATCTTTCCTTTCGGATGAACAATTGCAAAATAATTAGGCACAAAAACTTAGAATTTTGCTAAATTGTCCCGGATGAATTCAAGAGATTGGGTCGATAAACAAGCATTGTCGAAATGGGTGGGCGCTAGTCGCAGGGACGAATCATCTCTTCTGCAAAATTACCTTCATTCAGGTGAGCTGTCTTACCTGCTTGATCTGTATCGGCCGTACATGCATTTAGTGTATGGACTGGGCTTTAAATTTGTTCATGAACCAAAAGAAAGTCAGGAAATTGTATACTGTATCTTCAAGAAATTGATTAACGAAGTAAAGCGTCAGGAGATTAGAGTGTTTGGATCATGGCTTTATATCATGAGCCGTGATTTCTGTAAGCAATGGCGATCAGGGGGCCGTTCGGATGTGGAACGAATATTGGCATTAGGAGAAACTTCCAATGCTCACATTACTTTTTACGATGAGGACGATGATGCGTTTGAAAAGGAAATACGCAGCATGGAAGATGAGATAATCAATTT
>Ga0114949_10003459_pt1 | contig 10066 bp, 6 predicted proteins | sample N074metaG_FD_83505 | JGI IMG/M metagenome (GOLD analysis project Ga0114949, IMG submission 83505) | Deep subsurface microbial communities from Kermadec Trench to uncover new lineages of life (NeLLi) - N074 metaG | ecosystem: Environmental > Aquatic > Marine > Ocean trench > Sediment | place... | reverse complement strand
TGTTATAATTGAGAATTGGTAAAAATTCAAAACTTTCACCAAAAACTCACCAGCCATTGAAATGAAAAACTACCAATTGCCACAGTATATTGACAAAAATAGGCAGTCGATTCGAGTATAGCACTGGTAAAGAGCGAATCTAGTTAAGGCGGCTTGGGTGGTAAAAACCCAGGGTTTTTAGTCCTAATGGAGATATAAAATATTTTTTTTATAACAGAAAATTATTAAAACAACGATAAAATGCGAAATTGTTGAATTAGAATGAGTCAGGGAAAGGGGGGAAATATTTTTAAGAATATTTTGTTCCTAAAAAATTTCTATATATATCTTTTCGGTCTAATGAGAGATAGGGAGTACAAACACGTAGGAGTTGATTACAGGCCATGGCAAATTTCGTATATTAGAGCCATTAATGCCTGGTGATATACCCAGAATGAAAGCGGTAAAGCTCTCCCGAAAAATACACAAATGGCTGGCCCTGGTAGTGGGTGTCCAGCTTTTTTTGTGGGCCCTGAGTGGCTTTTATATGGTAGTTGTCAATATCGACATTATCCACGGCGATATGCTGGTTAAAAACCAGGGCCAAACATTGGGTTTGCCGAATTCGCCACTGGTTTCTGTCACGAGTTTGTTGCAACGCTACCCCCAGGCATCTGAGCTCAGCCTGACCAGTGTCACGGGGCAGCCCGTGTTTGTACTGCGGGGGTTGGGGCAGGCACAACTGTTTGATGCACAAACGGGGGAACTGCTCTCACCGCTGGGCCAGCTGGAGGCGCAGCGTATCGCGCAATACCACTACGCGGGCAGCGGGCAGGTATCGGCGGTGACCTTAATTGAGAATAATCCCCCCGGTGAAATCAAGTTTTTCCCCCTGCCCGTGTGGCGTATCGATTTTGATGACGCCTGGGGCAGCAGTTTTTACATCGACCCCCAGTCGGGGCGGTTTATGACTCGGCGCCACACCCTGTGGCGGGTGTTCGACTTTCTGTGGATGCTGCACATCATGGACTATGATGAGCGCGAGAACATCAATAATACACTGTTGCAGGTGTTTTCTCTGTCCGGCGTTACTCTGGCTCTCACCGGCCTCTGGCTGTTGTTCTACAGCTTCAATCGCGGGCGCAAGACCGAGGTTACCCCATGATTTTCCTGCGCAAACTGCATAAATGGCTGGGCCTGGTGATCGGCTTGCAGGTGTTGGTTTGGGTAGTGACCGGCGCTACTATCAGCCTGTTGGATGCGCAGACCGTGGGTGGTAGGCTCACCCGTGCTGCTCCCGTCGCCAAACCGATGCTGACGCGGTACACGGGCATTGTCCCCCTGAGCCAATTACCGGTTTCGATTACCGCAGCGACCGGCGTGCACTTGAGCAGTTTTTTTGACCGGCCGGTCTACCGGGTGGACGAAAATGGTGGGCGTACCCTGTTCGACGCGCAAAGCGGACAGAAGCTGATTATTGACCGAGCCCTGGCCGAGCAAATTGGCCGCAGTAGTTACGCCGGTGAAGGAGCGTATGCGGGGATGTCCCGGCTGGATGGTGGTTCCGAAGAACTGCGGGCCGTGCCGGGAGCCCTCTGGCGGCTCGATTTCACCGACGAAGTCGCCACTCGCGTTTATGTTTCTGCGCAGGATGGGCGCGTGCTGGCGCATCGCAACGATCGCTGGGCACTGGTGGATTTTTTGTTGATGTTGCACTTTATGGATTATTTTGGTACTGACAGCTTCAACAATCCGCAGATCATAGTGGTGGCTTTCGCGACGCTCTGGATCGCAATATCGGGGCTGCTACTGGTGTTCTACAGTTTTTCCCGCAATGATTTTCGCTGGTTGCCGGGAATAGCGAACAGCGGTAAGAGCGTCAACATGCGGGTTGGGGTTGCGAGCGATATCAAAGAGCAAGTGGCCCTGGACAGGGCGCTATCGGTGTACGCCAGCCTGGGCCGAAAGGGGATAAATTTGCCCTCTAATTGCGAGGGTTCTGGCAGCTGTGGCCTTTGCAAGGTTCTCTACGAAGACAGTGCACCGGATGCCACGGCGGTCGATAAACAGTGGATTTCAGCCACCGGCCTGGCCCTGGGTGAGCGTCTTGCCTGCCAGCATAAGCCCGCCTCCGGCGATAGCATAGTGGTACCGGATATTGCTTACCAATATGACCTGCGATGGGGCGTTTGTGTCTCCCGCCGCTGGCTTACCCCGCTGCTCAAGGAGATTCGAATCCGTCCCGATGAGCGCGTTGATTTTCAACCGGGAGAATATTTCCAGTTTCGGGTGCCCATTTGCAGCATTGACCGGGAACAGCTGGATGTACCAGCCCAGTTCAGGCCGCTCTGGGATTCTATGTCCTTGCCTGAGCAATGGCACAGTGTGAGGGAACAGTTTCGGGCTTATTCTGTGGCGAGCGCACCTGGGCAGGAAGAGAACCTGGCGTTTACCGTCAGGTTCTCCCCGCCACCCGTTGATACCGACCATGCGCCCGGTATCGGGTCCGGCTATTTGTGCAGCCTGCGCCCCGGCGATCGGCTGGCGTTTCGCGGCCCTACCGGTGACTTTCAACTGCATGAAAGCGACCGGGAAAAAATCCTCATCGGCGGTGGCGCCGGCATGGCGCCCTTGAGGTCCATGGCGTTGCACTTGCTCCAGAACAAAGCCTGGAAGGGCAGGCTGCGCTTCTGGTACGGCGCTCGCAATCAAAGAGAAATCCTGTATCGGGAGATGTTTGAGTCGTTGGCAGAGCAACACTCAAATTTTGAATGGGGCGTGGCCCTGTCAGATCCCGCCGACGACCAGAGTTGGCAGGGGGAGCGGGGTTTTATCCATCAGGTGGTACTGGATCGGGTGTTGAGTGGCCATGCCAATCTTTTCGATTGCGAGTTCTATCTGTGCGGGCCGCCTTTGATGCTGGCCGCCACCTGCCAAATGTTAGGCGAACTGGGCGTGCCGGAAGACCTGATTCGCTTCGATGATTTCGGTAGTTAGCTGACTCGTTACCGGACTGGCGTCTGCAGTTTATCAATGGCTTTCCGCTTGAGATATGGGCCCTAACGGAAGGCAATTAGCCAAACAGGCTAAATGATAATATAGGGAAAAATATAGTGACCTGTGTGTTACCCACAAGCTTATACTGTGCCTAATTGATCGTAAAAGGAAATACACTGATGCAAAAAACAAGGTCGTCCTTAACGATACAATTTGGCATGGGTTTTCTGTTGGCGACCGGCGTGGGGTTTTTGCCCGCGCAGGCCGAAGAACCTGGCAGGGTGAGTGTCCCCTCCGCGCCTGTAAACAGAGTGTTGAGTCTGGAAGATACGGTGCGCGCCGCGCGGCGCAACGACCCCTGGTTGGTTGGAAACCAATATCAGCAGGATTCTTTGCTGTCGCTGAGCACCGCAGCCAGCACCCTGCCGGATCCAAAAATGTCTGTGGGTATTGCCAACCTGGCAGCGGACAGCTTTGAGTTCGATCAAGAGCCAATGACCCAGTTTAAAGTGGGGATTTCGCAAATGTTTCCCAGGGGAGACACCTTGAGTATCAGGCAGAAGCAGCTGCAGTTAAGCAGTAGCCAGTATCCTTACCAGCGGGAAGACAGGCGGGCCAAAGTAACCGTGGCCGCAAGCCAACTCTGGCTCAATGCCTACAAAGCACAGGAAAGTATCGCTCTTATCGAAAGCGATCGCGAACTATTCGAGCAATTGGTCGATGTGGCGCAGGCAAGTTACTCCTCCGCGTTGGGCAGAACCCGGCAACAGGATATTATTCGGGCGCAGTTGGAACTGACTACCCTGGATGACAGACTAACGGTGTTGAATCAGCAACTGGAAACGAATCTACAAAAGCTTTCGGAATGGTTGAGCGACTATTTTTTGGGCGAGTATTCTGAAACGACCGGTGTAGATTACCTGTTGCAGTCTGCACACCTGAGTTTGGAGCGGAATTTACCCAACATCCCTATGCTGAATCGGGCATTGTATTTGTCCACTGAAGCTTCCAGCCCACAAGCACTCTATGAGCAGATGGCGCTGCACCCTTCGGTTATCGCAGTGGAGCGAAAAATTGAAGCCAGTGCTGCCGGGATCGAACTGGCGCAACAAAAGTACAAACCTGAGTGGGGAATTAATGCCTCCTATGGTTATCGCGACGACGACCCGATGTCGAACAGACGCGCCGATCTGTTTTCCCTGGGCGTGACCTTCGATCTCCCCCTGTTCACCAATAATCGACAGGACAAGGAATATCAGTCTGCCGTTTCCCAATCAGCGGCGATCAGGACGGAGAAGTGGCAGTTGCTAAGAAACTTGGTCGCTTCCTTCGAGGCGGCCAGAGTGCAGTTGCGCAGGCTGAATGAGCGGCGGGCGCTGTATAAAGACCAGTTACTGCCGCAAACTCACGATCAGGCCGAGGCCTCGCTCACCGCCTATACAAACGACGATGGAGATTTTTCAGAAGTGGTTCGCGCGCGCATTGCCGAACTCAATGCCAGTATTGTTGCTCTGGATATAGATGTAGAGCGGCAGAAAACTATTGTCCAGATGAACTATTTTCTGATGACCAGCGCCAGTGAGATTACCGCGTCAAGTTCTATTCCGGGAGTAAAGTAATGAGCGCTATTATCAAAAAAGCGGGTCCAATTATTGCCGGTGCGATTCTGGGTTCGCTTGCCACGATTGTTGTTTATAACACGATAGTGGATTCCGCTGGTGGTGTGGCGGGCGACCAGCTCAAAAGTGAAGAGAAGAAGCCCTTGTACTGGGTTGCTCCCATGGATCCAAACTACAAACGGGACGAGCCGGGCAAGTCACCCATGGGAATGGACCTGGTACCGGTTTATGCCGATGGGGGTGGTGGCGCCGATGCCGGTCCTGGAACTATCCGGATATCTCCCGATGTAGTAAATAATCTCGGCGTGCGCACTGCAGTGGCGGAGCGCCGAGTGTTGGAGGTTGAAATACGGACTGTCGGCTACGTGCAATATGACGAGGACGAATTAGTACAAATTAACCCGCGAGTTGAGGGCTGGATCGAAAATCTCTATGTAAAAGCGTCGGGTGATCCGGTCACCAAAGGCAAGCCGCTCTATGATATCTATTCCCCCGAGTTGGTTAATGCCCAGGAGGAATTGGTAATAGCCCTGGGCAGGAATAATGCGCGCCTGATAAAGGCGGCGAAAGACCGTTTGAATGCATTACAGGTGCCGCAGGCCGCCATAGAGGCACTTGGAAAGAGCCGAAAGGTACAACAGACAGTCACATTCTTTGCACCAAAGAGTGGTGTAATTGACAACTTGAGCGTGCGCCAGGGCATGTTCGTCACCCCGGGAAAATCGATGATGTCTATTGGCATCCTGGACCACGTATGGGTTGAGGCGGAGGTTTTTGAACGACAGGCAGCCGCGATTGAACTGTATACGCCCGTCACCATGACGCTGGATTTTTTGCCCGGCAGAATCTGGCAGGGCAAGGTTGATTATATTTATCCCACCCTGGATGCTAAAACCCGCACGCTGCGGGTTCGCCTGCGCTTCAATAATGAGAACCATGCACTGAAGCCCAATATGTTCGCCCAGGTGGTTATTCACGCAACCGATACCCAGAAAACACTTCTTGTCCCCAGAGAAGCCGTTATTCGAACAGGCCGCAGCGATCGTGTTGTGCTGTCACTGGGAGAGGGTATGTTCAAGTCGGTGAACGTAAAGCTGGGGCGGCTCAATGAAACCCATGCCGAAATTCTAGCGGGCCTGGATGCGGGAACGCGGGTGGTAAGCTCTGCCCAGTTCCTGCTCGATTCTGAATCCAGCAAGACCTCCGACTTCAAACGATTGGATCACAGCAATATTAGCAGTGCGCCGACGGAAGTGACCGTAGCTGCGACAGTGAACAGTGTGATGATTAATCATGGCATGCTAAATGTAACCCATGAGCCCATAGACGCCTGGGACTGGCCGACCATGGTGATGGATTTTTATGTCGCGGACTCGATTGACCTGACACGCTATAGCGAGGGTATGGCTGTCGATATCAAAATCAGGGAAAGAGCTAATGGCAGCTATGAAATCGTAGCTATCCAGAGCTCTTCAAACGACCACGCGAATCAATAGGAGTTAGTATTATGATACCTTCTATTATTCGCTGGTCGGTGAACAATCGGTTTTTTGTTTTGCTGGCTACCGCTGTTATTGTCGGTGGCGGCTTGTATTCTGTGAAGAACACGCCGGTAGATGCGCTGCCTGATCTGTCCGACGTGCAGGTCATTATAAAAACCACTTTTCCCGGGCAAGCCCCGCAGGTGGTGGAAGACCAGGTGACCTATCCTTTGACCACCGCCATGCTTTCAGTGCCGGGTGCGGTAACGGTAAGAGGCTACTCCTTCTTTGGCGATTCCTATGTCTATGTCATTTTCGATGATGACACCGATTTATACTGGGCGCGAAGTCGTGTCCTGGAGTACCTGAGCCAGGTAGCACCCTCGCTGCCAGCCGATGCCAGGCCGCAGTTGGGGCCGGACGCCACCGGTGTCGGCTGGGTATACCTCTATGCCCTGATAGACCGAACCGGGAAGATGGATATCTCAGAGTTGCGCAGCTTACAGGACTGGTTTCTCAAATACGAGTTGCAGACGGTATCCGGCGTCTCCGAAGTGAGTTCCCTGGGCGGTATGGTCAAGCAATACCAGGTTCAGGTCAATCCGGAAAAGCTGCGTGCCTTCAATATTCCCCTGGCCATGATCCAGACGGCGATTGTTAGGGGCAACAAGGAAATCGGCGCTTCCGTCGTTGAGATGGCCGAGGCGGAGTACATGGTGCGGGCCAGCGGATACCTGCAGAGCGTGGAGGATATTGGCAATATCCCCCTGGGCGTCAGCAGCCGTGGTGCCCCCCTGCTGCTCAAAGATGTTGCCGAAATAGGCATAGGACCACAGATGCGCCGCGGCATTGCAGAGCTCAATGGCGAGGGCGAAGTTGTTGGCGGCATCGTGATTATGCGTTTCGGCGAGAATGCGCAAACTACCATCGACGGGGTAAAAGCCAAGCTGGAGCAGTTGAAGCAGGGTCTGCCTGAAGGTGTTGAGGTGGTCACTGTTTATGACCGCAGCGGGTTGATCGAGCGCGCGGTCAATAACCTGGCGTTAAAGCTGCTGGAAGAATTTGGCATTGTCGCACTGGTGTGCATCGTTTTCCTGTTTCACGTGCGTTCTTCACTGGTGGCTATATTCAGCTTGCCCGTGGGCATATTGGCCGCCTTTGTTATCATGTATATGCAGGGCCTGAATGCCAACATCATGTCTCTTGGGGGCATTGCTATCGCCATTGGTGCGATGATAGATGGCGCCATTGTGATGATAGAAAACATGCATAAGCATATGGAACGCACCGAGATTACCGAGGAGAATCGCTGGCAGATTGTTGCCGAGTCAGCATGTGAAGTCGGGCCGGCCCTGTTTTTCAGCCTGTTGATTATCACTGTCAGCTTTGTGCCGGTGTTTAGCCTGGAGGCCCAGGAGGGGCGCATGTTCTCTCCTCTGGCTTTTACCAAGACCTATGCTATGGGCGCCTCGGCCGTGCTGGCGATTACCCTGGTGCCGGTGCTTATGGGGTATTTTGTTCGCGGAAGAATTCTGCCGGAGCACAAGAACCCGATTAACCGTCTGTTGACTGGCACGTACCTGCCGGTTTTGAAAAAAGTGCTGCAATTGCCCAAAACTACGTTGCTAATTGCCCTGGGTATTCTGCTCATCGGAGCGTGGCCACTGCAGCATATTGGCAGCGAATTTATCCCGCCACTGGATGAGGGCGACCTGATGTATATGCCCACCACCTACCCTGGAATTTCCATCGGGAAGGCGCGTGAACTGCTGCAACAGACCGATAAATTAATTGCCACCGTGCCAGAGGTTAAAACCGTGTTCGGTAAAATTGGTCGGGCCGAAACGGCTACCGACCCCGCGCCGTTAAACATGATAGAGACGTTTATTCAATTGAAGCCGCGCAGCGAATGGCGAGAGGGCGTCACTACCGAAAGCTTGAAGAAAGAACTGGATGCGCTGGTTAAGTTCCCGGGTGTTACCAACGCCTGGGTGATGCCGATCAAGACCCGAATTGACATGTTGGCGACCGGCATTAAAACCCCCGTGGGTATTAAAATTGCCGGGCCGAAACTCGAGGTCATTCAGGATATTGGCAAACAGATTGAAATTATTCTGGCCGATGTGCCCGGCACCGCCTCAGTGTATTCCGAGCGCGTGGTAGGGGGACGCTATATCAAAGTGGATATCCGGCGTGAAAGGGCAGCGCGTTACGGGCTGAACATCGACGATATACACCAGGTCGTGGCGACGGCGATAGGGGGGATGAATGTTTCGCAGACAGTCGAGGGGCGGGAACGCTACCCCATTAACCTGCGCTACCCCCAGGATTATCGCGACTCGCCAGAGCAACTCTCGCTATTGCCCATGGTGACACCCGGTGGGCAGCGTATTTCCCTGGGGGACGTGGCCAGAATATACGTTGAAGATGGTCCTCCGGGCATCAAGAGTGAAAATGCCAAGCTGAATGGCTGGTCCTTTATCGATATCGACGGGGTCGATGTAGGCACCTATGTAGAGCACGCCCAGCAGGTAGTGCGGGACCAGCTGGAGCTGCCCGCGGGTTACTCGATTACCTGGTCGGGGCAATATGAATATATGCTGAGGGCAAAGGAGAAATTGACCCTCGTAGTGCCGCTAACCCTGTTGATCATCGTGGTGCTGCTCTATATCAACTTTCGCAATGTGGTGGAGGTGGGCATTATTATGGGCACCTTGCCACTGGCGATGGTAGGCAGTGTTTGGCTGATGTATCTAGAGGGTTTCAATTTCTCGGTCGCCGTGGGTGTGGGCTTTATTGCTCTAGCCGGCGTGGCGGTGGAAATCGGCGTTATCATGCTGGTCTACCTCAACCAGGCCTACCGCGATATGTTGCGAGCCTGTGCTGAGGAGGGTGTGCCCGTAAACGAGGAGGCGGTGAGAAAGGCGGTTATGGAGGGTGCCGGCATGCGCGTGCGCCCCGTGATGATGACGGCTGCGGCGATTGTGCTTGGACTACTGCCCATTCTGTACGGAACCGGAACCGGCTCGGAAGTGATGAGCCGAATTGCTGCGCCCATGGTCGGTGGTATGGTGAGTGCGGTATTGCTCACCTTGTTGGTAGTGCCGGCAGTTTACTTCTTGTGGCGTAAACGTTCTTGCTGAGAGAATAATTGGCAAAATAGCAGGGGACAATTACTTGAGCTGTGAGTTGCTGCAGCGTGTACAGCGGAAAGAAACTTAAGGCCCTGGCCGGTGTCAATAAAGAGACCTTGCCCGTTAAGCTGAACGAAGGATGAATCGGTTTTAGGCGGTTGGAGAGAAATAATGACTGCCAAGTGGATTGATGGCTGGGTGATACGCTTGTGATACGGTTGCGGTGACGCTGTGGCAGAACTAATCGGACATTCCAGAGTGGAGAACATCAAGACCAACTCTTCCCTGCTGGGCGGCTTTGGTCTTGCGCTGCTGGGCACCACCTGCTGCGCGTTGCCTATCGCCCTGGTTTCGCTGGGAATGGGTGGCGCTGTGGCCTCCATGATGTCTGCCGTGCCCATGCTGGCCTGGTTGTCCAAATACAAGGCGCTCACCTTCTCTCTAACAGCCCTGGTGCTGGCTTACAGCGGGTGGCGGCTAAGGGGAGTGTCGCAGTCCTCACAGTGTTCACTGGAGGGCGGGAAGCGGCTGAAATGGCAAAAACGATTATTGGCTGGCAGTACCGCTATATTTGCCCTCGCTGTTTTCGCCGCCTATGCACTACTGCCAATTGCACTGTGGCTGGATGCCTGAAAGGAATATTATCGGGAGCATAAGAATGTCTGGATTACGTTTATTGTGCCTGTTAATGGCTCTGCTTATTACCCCGGGTGTTTGGGCCCAGGCATCCCGGTACGTGGTTGGCGTGGACGGCATGGCCTGTCCGTTTTGTGTCTATGGCCTGGAAAAGCAGATAAAAAAACTGGACGGTGTGACTGAGGTTGAGACAGATCTGGAACAGGGCGAAATTATTGTT
>Ga0114949_10003458_pt1 | contig 10068 bp, 12 predicted proteins | sample N074metaG_FD_83505 | JGI IMG/M metagenome (GOLD analysis project Ga0114949, IMG submission 83505) | Deep subsurface microbial communities from Kermadec Trench to uncover new lineages of life (NeLLi) - N074 metaG | ecosystem: Environmental > Aquatic > Marine > Ocean trench > Sediment | place... | reverse complement strand
TAACCGAACCTGACCGCGCCCCCAGAGAGCGAACAGATGGGCCCGACCGTGCGCCCCACTCGCGTGCAGATGAGCCCGACCGTGCGCCCCACTCGCGTGCAGATGAGCCCGACCGTGCGCCCCACTCGCGTGCAGATGAGCGGGACCGTGCGCCCCGCGCAGGTGGAGATGGCCAGAATTGGTCCGACCGCAAGCCCAAGTCAAAGGATGGCCCCAAAAAGCCCCATAAGAAAAAGATGGCGCGTGAAGCAGCCAAGCGCGCAAAAGGCAATCCGCCGCCACGCTCTACCTTGAAGCTTGGGGATAATGACGGTCGGGACAGCAAGCCCAAGGGTCGTGCTGGTGACAAACCTTACGGCGCCAAGCCTAAAAGATCCGGGATTAAGAAGACCCGCACTGTACGATCGGGATCGTTTAACGACCCGAACCGAGACCCGTCAAAGCCGGGTACCAGACCGATGAAGCGTCGCAAGTAAAGCGCCCAAGGTCGGTCTTAGTCGATAACAGCGATAGCCTGTGAGGGGCATACTTCAGCGGCCTCACGGGCCTCGCGGATGTCGTCGTCGGAGGTTAATTCCGCGACCAGGATATCCGGGCAGCCTGTTTCTTCATTGCGTTTCAACAGCGTCGGGTGATTGTAATAGCATTCACCCGCAACGATGCATATTTCCAGGTCTACAGTCAGTTTCACGGTCTTTTTCCCTTCATTGACCCAGCCTTAATCGACGTCGAATTCCATCCACAATTCTTTGGGGGATCGGAAACCGCCAGAATCGATCGAGGGCGAACTGATGCCTTCGTGCTCTTTGAACTTCGGCCGAAAATTCTTTAAAGCACCTGCCAACAGCGAGCTACCAATGACCGCTTCCTGGCGCGCCATGGCATAGCCCATGCAAAAATGCTGGCCGATGCCAAAACCCAGATGCCCTGGCTTGCCGTCTTTATAGCGCCCAGACCGGTTCTCGCGGCCCATATGCAAATCGTCCCGATGGATGTCGAAAGTGTCGGGATTCTTGAACGTGCGTTCGTCGCGATTGCCTGCCCCCAAATAGATGATGATGCCATCCCGTTCTGGGATGATCTCGTCATACAGCTTGATCTCTTTGGTTGTACGGCGGAATTGCGCATGTACCACCGGGTCAAACCGCATCATTTCGGTGAACACATTGGTCCATAATTCCGGGTCCGCTTTGACGTCGGCAAATTGGTCGGGCCGCGTGTACATCATGTGATACCACATGTTGGAAATAGCCTTGTCAGTGGTATCGCCACCGGCGGCCAACAACAGGGCTACAAACCCCTTGATCTCGTCCATGGACTGACGCTTGCCTTGCAGGTCAGCGTTGACCAGCGCCGACAGCAGATCATCGGTCGGGTTCTTTTCCCGCGCGATGATCAAAGGCTCGATATAGTCCCACATCTCATTGCGTGCCTCGATGCCGCGTACCATGTATTCACCGCCAAAGCCCAGCCCAGCAATCAGCGCTTTGTACCAACCGACGAACATATCTTCGTCCTCGCGCGGCAGGCCCAACATGTTGGAGATCACGCGGATAGGGAATTGGTTCGAGAATTCCGACACCAGCTCGACTTCGCCTTTTTCCTTGAAGCCATCAATCAGCTCGTTGGCGATCAGGTCGATGAAGGGTAAAAAGGCATCCAGCTTGCGGCCGACGAATTGCCCGGCAACCACATTGCGCATAAACCGGTGTTGTTCGCCCACACCATATTCCAGGATATTGGGGCCAAAGATGTGGCGCTTGCCGAATTCATAGTCGCCGTCCGGGTCATAAACACCCCGCGTATAGGCCTCGCTGTCCTGGAACACTGCATCGATATCCCAATAGCGGCTGATGACCCAGCGATTGTGAAAACGGTCATGAAACACAGGGTGGTGGTCCCGCAGTCGCTCATAGAGCGGAAACGGATTTTTCTGAAATTCCGGCCCATCGAACTCGCGTGGGTCGATTTCGTTCTTCAGCATTTCTTCCATTGCAGACATATCACTTCCCTTACAGCCTAGCCGTATTCCCTGAAATCCCTGAGAGTGAGGTTAGATTGAGTCGGCATCGGGGCGCAATCATTAAGATGCATGCATGACTTTTACTCTTGGCCCCTTTGACACAAGCTGGCATTGTCATGGCCAATCTATTTCTGGGGGCGTGCCCTATTTATCGGGAGTTTGAGAATGAGTATTGAAGGCAAAGTGGCGGTAGTAACAGGCGGTGCGGCGGGTATTGGCGCAACGATTTCTCGCATATTGGCGGATCGCGGCGCACGGGTTGCCCGGTTTGACATTGTCGAGCCGGAAGATCCATCCATCGGCGAGTTTTTTGTGGAATGTGATGTCACCAGCCAGGAATCGTGGGCCAATGCCATCGAGGAAGTTAACGACAATATGGGCGATATCTCGATTCTGTTCCTCAATGCCGGGGTCATGAGTCGGCCAGCGGATGCGTCCATTGCCGATAATCCGCTCGATCTGGCAGGCACGCCCGCCTATCACCGCGTGTTTGATGTTAATAATACGGGGCTGGTCTATGGCCTGCAGGCAGCGCTCGATTCATTGCGCGCCTCGGGCGATGGACGGGTTATCGCTACGGCATCCACTGCTGGCATCACGGGCCTGGGCATCGATCCCTATTACAGCATGTCCAAACATGCCGTGATCGGCTTTGTCCGCAGTTTTGCCCAGTTTCTGGACCCGTTGGGCGTCAAAATTCACGCTATTTGCCCTGGCGGCGTGAAGACGGCAATTGTGCCCCATGACATGGCCGAGCTAGCCAAGGACTTCATGACACCAGAGGCTTTGGCCGAGGCGGCGATTTCATTGTTGGATCTGGAAGGCAATGGCGAAGTTTGGGTTAAAGATCAACAGGATGCACCCATGTGGAAGGTCGAGGAACCCACGCCGGCTCTGGGAACTTAATCAATCAAAAAATTAACAAGACTTGATCAAGGGGAAGTTAGATGGATCTGGGTATTCAGGGAAAAAAGGCGATCATTCTAGGTGGCAGCCGTGGCATCGGTCGATACACCGCAGAATTGATGCGCCGTGAAGGGGCCTCTGTGGCTATTTGCGCACGCGGGGCGGAAGGTGTTGCCGAGGCCGGCGAGGCGTTGCAGGCGATGGGCGGCGGGACGGTGTTTGCCCAGGCGGCCAATCTGGAAGATGGCGAGGAAACACGGGCCTTTGTGCGCGCGGCCATCGATGCCTTGGGCGGCGTTGATATGTTAATCCACAATGCCAGCGCCTTCGATATGACCGGCGATGAAGCCGGTTGGGCACGATCTTTCCAGGTCGATATGATGGCGGGCGTCCGGGCGGTGGAAGAAGCCATCCCGGCACTCGAGGAAAGCGATGCTGCCAGCATCACATTTATTGGGTCGATGGCATCCAAACAGTACTTTGGACGACGGTCGTCTTATGGCCCGGCCAAAGCCGCCATGCGGGCCTATGCCAACGAGCTGGCGCAAAGCCTGGGTAAAAAGCGCATTCGCGCCAACGCCATCTCGCCGGGCGCGGTGCATTTTCCGGGCGGGTCATGGGATACGCGCAAAAAGGAAATGCCAGATTTCTATGCCAGTGTTGAAAAGTCCATCCCGCTTGGCCGTCTTGGTACCGGCGAAGAGTTGGCGCGCATTATTGCCTTTGTTGCCAGCCCAGCGGGGATGTGGATCAATTCAGCCCATATTGTGGCCGATGGCGGCCAGGTCGCGTCTGTCGACTAGCCGGCCCCCGCAATCTAATTGGCGCAATCACGGATTGTCGTTCCAGATATGGGTGTAGGCCTTCCAACCGCCATCTTCCTGACGGCGTAGGGTGTCGAAATACCGCATATCGTTGACCATATCTGTCAGCGCGCCTTCAGAGGCTATGTCGTCCCCGGTCATGGTCACGTGGATAATATAGTCATAACGCGCAATCGCTGTGTCGCCCATGACCTCCACATGCACAGGTCCCCTTTGTTCGATGCGATAGCTGGCATTGTCGAACACTGGTTCCAGGAAGGCCGCGTAGTTGTCGATGCCATAGACGTCGGCCGCGCTTGGGGCCATCATCCGGATGTCGTCGTCCAAACAGGCCAGATAGCCCGGAATGCTGCCGGTCTGGACGGCCTCACGCCAAGCGGCATACAGCGCCTGAATGGCATCGATGTCTGTCTGTTTACCCATGATTTTCTCCTAATTCTAAAGCTTCCTTGCGACCTCGGCATTAAGCCACAGCGCTTGGTCTATGTCCGATACTGACACGGTGATCTCGCTGACGCCGACGTCGGCAAATCGCATGATCTGTTCGCACATGGCGTCACCATCGCCGTGCAACACGCCATCGGCTTCCCACTGGGTGACTGATTCCTTGCGGCCCCAACCGCGCGCCATGTCGCGGATCTGGTGGGCAAGCGCCTCGGCCGCTGCAAAATCTGCGTTTGGAACCATCAGCACATCGCACGTGATCGCAACATCCTCTGGCTTGCGCCCCGCAGCGATGGTGGCATCGGCCAGCGGACCACGGATCGCGTCAATCGCGCTGGGGCCCAATTGCCAGGTATTGATGGCGTCTGCCTGGCGGGCAGCCACCTGCATGGCAAGACCGGCCATGTTCAATCCGACCATGATGGTGGGATAGGGTTTTTGTACAGGCAGGGGGGCAAATTCTGCCTTGCCCTTAAATTTCAGATATTGCCCGTCAAAGCCATCGATAGAGCCACTGAACAGCTGGCGCATCACGGTCAGCATTTCATCCATATAGGCGACGCGGCCTTTAAAGTCGGGCATATCGTAACCATAAGGCGCATAGTCCTTCACCTCATAACCCGTGCCAATGCCCAGAACGGCCCGGCCATTTGACAGATTATCGACCGTTGTGACCTGCTTGGCCAAACGGGTCGGGTGATGAAACGACGCCCCGGTCACATGGGTGCCTAACTTGATGCGCGTCGTCTGGCCTGCCGCATAGGCCAGCCACGACCAGCTGTCGGTGGTGGCAAAAGATGGATGATCGGCAATATAGAGCGCGTTGAAACTGGACTGGTCCAGTGTCTGCAGGTGATCGTTCACCCAGTCTTGCTGGGTTGCGATGATACTGATTTTTGGTGCTGTGGCCATTGGGTCCCCCTGCAGAATTTATACCCAAGGCGGGATGCTTCACCAACAGTGCATTTGGCGACTGGGTTGCGTCGCTGGAAATGATGTTTAGTCTGTTGACCACCAAGCGTCGAAATTTGGAGATAAAAATGGCGGATTTAACAGGCAAAGTAGCGTTAGTGACAGGGGCAGGTCGGCAACGCGGTATTGGACGAGCGATTGCCTTGCGACTGGCCCAGGATGGCGCCGATGTCATTGTCAGTGCCTTGCCCCGGGACCCGTCGACCTATCCATCGCATGAACAGGAAATGGGCTGGAAAGGCTCGCAGTCTACAGTTGACGAAATAGAAGGCATGGGCCGCCAGGCCCTGTCTGCGGATTGTGATATCACCGACAAGGCTGGTGTGCAGGGCATGGTTGACGCGGGTATCGCCAAATTTGGTCATATCGATATTCTGGTGAATAACGCCAGTGTGCCCAGTGGGGCAGGGGCAAATTCTATCCTCGATATGCCCGACGAGCTTTGGTACTCGACCATAGACGTCAATGTGAACGGGATTTATCTGGTGACCAAAGCGGTCGGCCTGACCATGCGGGACGCGGGGCGTGGTGGCTCGATCATCATGATTTCGTCGCTGGCGGGACGACGCGGTCTGCCCGATTATGGGGCGTATTGCGCGTCGAAATTTGCCCTGACCGGGATTACCCAGCAATTGGCGCTGGAACTGGCGCAGTATAACATTCGCACCAATTGCATTGCGCCAGGGTCGCATTCAACGGATATGATGGATGCGACCATCCTGCGCGCGTCTGAACATTATGGGATGGAGCCCGACCAATACCGGGCTGGCATTGCCGGGGCGACGCCCATGGGGCGCCAGGGTTTTGTGCACGAATTGGCGTCTGCCGTTTCGTTTATGGCCGGGGATGATGCGTCTTATGTGAACGGCCAGACACTGAATGTTGACGGCGGCGCACAGATGAATTGATCGCCAGATCAATCTGACAACGGGGGAGAGACAGCATGATTATTGGGGTACACCACATAGCGATGTCGGTGCCGGATATTGAAGCGGCAGTGGCATTTTATTGCGACGTTCTGGGGTTCGAGATTGTCACCCAGGGCGGGTGGGAGAAAGGCTATGTCGAGGCAGACAACATCATTGGATTGCCCGATACCGTTGCCAAGACGGCCATGTTGCGGGGATCAAACACCCATATAGAGATGTTTGAATTTACCGAGCCCGCCGGGCAAGCCCAAGACCCTGATCATCCCATGAACAACCATGGCCTGACCCATTTCTGTTTGCAGGTCACCGACATCCAGATGGAATATGACCGTCTGAAGGCGGCGGGCATGCGGTTCCATTGTGAACCCCAACAATTGGGCAACACGGCGGCGACCTATGGTCGTGACCCATTTGGCAACGTGATAGAGCTGTATGAAGTGTTTGATGACAGCGTTGCCCATATCCCGATAGAGGCCTGACCGTGGGCACCAAAACAGTTAGCGATTATAGCATGTTGGATCATGCAACCCAGAGTGATCCGTATGAATTTTATGCGCTATTGCACGAAGAATGCCCGGTGTATCACATGCCCGAGACCGGCTTTTACATGGTCACCAAATATGAAGACATGCGCCGGGTGCTCAAAGATACCGACATCTTTACCAGCGATGTACGCCGAACTGTTGGTCTGCAGGGTGATGGCAATACCAACATCTATCAAGAGATCCTGGCCGACCGGGGTTGGAGCCATGTGCAAACCCTGCAGCGTACCGACCCGCCAGAACATACGCGCTATCGCAAGCTGTTGGACCGCGTATTCACGGCCAAGCGTGTGCGTGGCATGCTTCCCTATATCGAAGACGTCACCAATGAGCTGATCGACGGCTGGATTGACGATGGCGAAGTGGAATTTATCAGCAAATTTGCCATGCCCCAGCCGGGCATCATCATTGCCGAACAATTGGGGTTGGACCGATCGCAGGTCGGGACCTTCAAAAAGTGGGCGGACGCCATGTTGGCCACCGCGATCAAGCCGTTGACCGAGGCGCAAATCCGGGCAACTGCAGAGATTGAACTGGAAGCCCAACACTTCTTTGCCAAGGTTTTTGAAGACCGTCGCACCAACCCGACCGATGATTTGATGTCAGGTTTTGTCCATGCGCATGGGGACGACGAAGAACCCCTGACCATGCACGAGCTGCAAAACCTGATGCATCAACTGATCACAGGCGGGTTTGAGACCACCCAGAGCGCGCTGGCGCATTCCATGTGGTTGTTGCTGCGCCATCCAGAATTGCAAACCCGGCTGCGCGACGACCCCAGCCTGATCAAGAATTTTGTCGAAGAGGCCTTGCGGTTTGAAAGTCCGGTCCAGGGATTGTCACGGATGACAACACAGGACGTCGATATTGGCGGCATTACTATCCCGGCTAATTCCATGGTAGTGGTGCGCTATGGCGCGGCCAACCGGGACCCGGACAAGTTTGAATGCCCGCACCAGTTTGATCTGGATCGGAAGAATGCCGGGGCGCATATCGCCTTTGGCATGGGCGCGCATTTTTGCGTTGGCGCCATGTTGGCCCGACAGGAAATGATCAGCGCAGTCACGCATATTGTGCGGCGGATGGAAAACATCCGGCTGGCCAAAGAAATGTCCGACCCCGTGCATGATACGTCGTTGTTTTTCCTGCCTATTCGCGAAATGTATTTGGCCTTCGACAAAATTACCTGAGCATTCCATTCAATGGCTTAGCGCCAGAAAATAATCCGCTTCTATGACACTCGACAGCCCTATTAAACATCCGTCCGATTTCCCTTGGTATCTGGTCGGGCAGGGGACATTTACCCTGAACATGGGCATCGGCATGGTGTTTATGCCCTGGTTGGTGGCGTTTCATTTGAAGGTACCGGCAGAACAAATGGGCATCTACCAGGCGGCAGTGATGCTGCCGATGTTGGTGCTGATGCTGTTTGGGGGTGCCAAGGCCGATAAGGTTGACCTGCGCGCCTGGCTGTTGCGTCTGCATCTGATCCAGGCCATCCCGCCTTTCGCCCTCTTTTTCATGCTGTATGACGACTTTATGTCTTACGGGCTGTTGATGGCCTATTCGATCTGCATGAGCTCGATCAACGGGTTCGTTCAACCGGCCCGGGACAGCATGTTGACCCATGTCAGCCAAGGGCGGGCAGGCGGCATGCAACGCGTGGTCGGGACGGCCATGGCGCTGCAAACAGGGGCCCAAGTGGTTGGTCTCATGATCGCAGGCTATGCTGCCACGGCAGATGAAAACGGTTTTCTCTATGTCTTTCCGCTCATCATGGCGTTCAACTATTTTGGATGTCTGTTCGCCGTCCGTTGGATATCACCAGCACCGCCAGACCAGGACCGTATGGTCACACTGTACGGTCATGCTGTGAATGGCGGCTTGTTGGGGCGCCTGATCCGGCAGCTGTCAGAGATCAAAGAAGGCATTGGCGAAGTCCGGCGATCCAAGCGCATCCGGACGGTGGTGTTGCTCAACATGTTCACGGGCCTGTTGTTCATGGGGGCCGTCATGGTTCTGATGCCGCTGATCATTCGCGATGTTTATGCTGGGAATTCCGCCGAGATCGCGACGATGAACCTCGCACTGTTCGGCGGTATCGGTATTTCGTCGGCGATCATTTCCCGTGTTCACATTCAGCGCCAGGGCCGGACTCTGATGCTGGGGACTCTGGTAGGGGGCATGGTGCTGGTCTTCCTGCATTTCCAGCCACCCCTTTGGGCCTTTTATACGGGCGTGTTTTTCTGGGGATTGGCCGGGGGCGTTGGTTCGTCCATGAGCCGGACAATCGTGCAGGCGGCGGCGCCCAAGAGCCATCTGGCGCGTATTCTGTCGGTCTTTGCCATGGCGACCCTGGTGGGTGGGCCCATCGGGTCTCTGGCTATCGGCTTTTTGATCGAAGATATTGGTATTCTGAATACGGTGCTGATCCCGCCCATAGGCCTGGTTATCGTCTGGATCGGTTTATTTTTCTTTACCAATCTGTGGAAGATCGAAAACGATGTGCCGATAGCACATGCCGAATATAGTGACGCGTCCCCGCAATAGGCGACCCTGTCAATCTTGAGAGCTTGAACTGATTACGCTGGTGGTGTGGTCTGTTCTACCTAGAATGTATTGACCGTCTTCAATTTCAGGAGCCCGCCATGGACGCCCATCAAATCTCGACCAAGCCCGACCCCTATGCCGCCTTCAACATCGCGCAGGCCTATCAGGTGGATAACACCATCTATATGTCCGGCCAGGTCGCCCTGAATTTTGAAGGCGAAATTGTCGGTGTCGGCGATATCGCCGCCCAGACAAAACAAGCGCTTGAAAACATCAAGGCCGTGCTGGAAACCGTGGGCTCGGGCATGAACAAGGTGGTCAAAATGACGACCTATCTGACCGACATGGCCAATGCGCAGCAATGCTCAGAAGCGAAGAGCAGCTTTTTTGGTGCCCCGCCACCCGCAGAGACATTGGTGCAGATATCGGCCCTGGCCCTGCCCGACCTGCTGGTGGAAATTGATGTCATCGCCATGATCGACGGCGTGCGCCGGCCATCACTACCCTAGCGAGATTGGCCGCGTCGCAAAACGAAGTGTACGCAAATGAACGTCAGCACAACCAGCGCGGCTGCCAGCAAGTATGGTGCGCCTGGAAAATAGATCGAGGCGTTTTCGCTGGCAAAATATCCAAAGGTCTGGGTCATAATCACCGGCGAAAATATAGCTGTCAGACTGATCATGCTGGCGATGGCCCCTGACAATTCCCCTTGCTGTTCATCGGGGACTTGATTGGCGATGATGGCGCGCAAGGCTGGTCCCGCTATGCCCATCAGGGACCAGGGCAGTATCCACAGCAGCATAGCTGTTCCTGTGTCCGCGAAAGCAAATCCTGCAAAGCCAATTGCACCCATGAAATAGCCGAAATAGGTTGATTTC
>Ga0114949_10003457_pt1 | contig 10068 bp, 12 predicted proteins | sample N074metaG_FD_83505 | JGI IMG/M metagenome (GOLD analysis project Ga0114949, IMG submission 83505) | Deep subsurface microbial communities from Kermadec Trench to uncover new lineages of life (NeLLi) - N074 metaG | ecosystem: Environmental > Aquatic > Marine > Ocean trench > Sediment | place... | reverse complement strand
GATGGAATTGTTGACGCAGATCCTACTACCACCCAGGACCTAGAGGAAAGCGAAACTTCTATCCTACAAGACAATACGGACGGTTTTACTCTAGATATAACTCTTCCATTTTGTGAAGAGGATGACTGCTTGCTTATTGCCCAGCAACTATTAGCTCTTCAGGAAGAGGATGTAAGAACTAACTCCATAATTTTGGGGCCGGATTCAGAACCTCTCCTTGGACAGCTTATGCCAGACGGTTCCGTAATTAATGAGATTTCCTATAGCTATTCTGATTCTAGCCAGTACCTAATCACTATTTCAACTGGACCTAAATATCAAACAGTAGGTAGTTTCAATGATAGTAGGTACCAGTTGAGAACAGAAGAGGTAACCAGAGAAGGACTTGTTGTACAGGACGTCGGTAACGGCGCGGAGTACGTCGTTAGAATTGATGGTTTCGGCGAGATAACAGCGCTTACTATAATTATGGATGACATTTCGGTCGGAGATAGAGTTAATGTCAAGATTTACAATAACCCGGTGGAGCATATATAATGGTAACTTGTGCAAATATAACTCTTGAAAAGATTAGGGCGGAATTAGATTTCGGAGAATCTCTTGTTTTTTCTACCCCTGATATAGAGTCTTTTTCTGTTCAGCGCTCCCGCTCGACATTGGCATCTACCTTCAGTGCTTCGATTAAGGTTCCTGCGGATATCGTATTCCCGATAGGACAGGACGTAACGATCAGAGCAGGAACTTTAGGTAACCTTAAGACTCTATTTACAGGAAAGGTTTTGAGTATTCAAGTTAGCCCCACTTTTGATGATGCTACTAGCTATATAGTCAGCCTTAGTGGGCAAGATAGATTTCATGAGTTAGAGGGACAGACCTTTTCTAGACGGCAGAGAACTAGAGCACAGTCTACTTTTGCCGCGATTACTGGAATTGCTTCTAGAAATCCTCAGAAGGGAGTTTCTTACGAAAAGAGAATCGGAAATGGAGGAAGTCACCGTCTACGCAGCGTGACCCCCAACATTAGAGAACATTCCAAGCTGGTGAAAACAGACAGGTCGTCCTGGGATCCCTTCCATACTGCAAAGAATCCCAAGGAGAATGCTGAACAGTTTGATGAACTAGAAGTTATTGATATTATCCCTAAGTCCATTTCCTTGTCCCCCGGTATTTCTGCCCGGTTCGAGCTAGATAATACGACCTATGAAGATGGGGACGAGTGGTCGGTTAGCGATGATTCGGTGGCCACTATCGTGGATAAGCAGGATGGTACCGCCATTGTTACCCCCACCGCCGCCGCCCAGTTTCAGGTTATCTTTACCAAGAATACGGGAGGGCAAGCTAATTTGTTTGTAGGAAGGGCCACTGTTGTTGGAATTCCAATCCACACCCACCGCAGCCTGGGGGAAGGTGGTCCAGCTTTTGCTGTGTACGGCAGCGAATAGGGTTGCATTTTATACGTAATTGGCGTATAATTAGGAGGTAGAAGCTTGGCTTGTGAATGTAGTATAGCTGGCTTGTTTGAGATTGAATTCGACGGAATCATATCTGCCCAGATAACTGGTTCTTCAGAGTTTATTGACATTCTAAGCCAATGTGATACCGGCCCCAACGTCCTAGATGACGTTAGGAAGCGGCTAAAAGGCCCTTCTGTTGGTAACATTAATATCACTGCATATGCCTTCCTTAAGGGGGGAAATCGTTATCTTGGTACTTCCTGTCCTTCTACTGCAGGAATCAGCTTCCCCACCCAGCAGCGTTTCGACTGCGAAAACAATATAACCAGAATTATTAGAACCAAAACCTCAGAAGCTTTCCGAGAAGGGGATCCCATTAACGATCTTACCGTATTGGGAGAGTTCTGCTCGTTCAGAACTGTTAGCGCGAGTGCTGCTAGTGGGCCCGCGTCCCAAGTAACGGACACAGAGCGTTTTTTAGGGTCGGATATCATTTGGACCGGCCCACCCATTGCTTTTGATAGTAGAGACGCAGATACTTTGGATATTACTATTTTAGGTTTAGAAGCCAAGATGACTCAGTTCAGCGTCAATGTTGCTGTACCGGGCATAGGTACAAACAACTATACTTTCCAGTATTCCATCCCATCGTGCGAAGGAGACCTACTCTAATGGTAACAAGAACTACATCTTTTAGATTGAGGGCGGCAGCGCCCCAGCCCTCTAAGGGGGAATGTACTTCCTTAGAAGAGCCCGCCCCAGATACCATTGGTTTTATTCTTCAAACTTTTAAGGCTGAGAAAACAATCACAGATTCCTGTGAAGACAAGACAGAGTTGCTCTGTTCTAATGACATGCGGGGCCTCGGAGGGACCTATCTTTCAGCGAGCTATTCTGCTCAGAAGTTCCTGGATCCGGACACAGGCGAACTTGTGTTCCAAGCCAATGAAACTTTGGAAGAAGAGGTCATTGAGGAGGATGAGGTCCCAGGAGTAAGTAATCTCTAATGGCAGAACAATTTGAGTTCATAGATTGCTCGACCATTAGTATTCAGTACCAAGTAACGGGCCTGGCTAATGTTTCGTTTACTGTGGTTTCCACAGAGCAAGAACCAGGAGAACTCCCGCCTGAGAGAGATTATACTCAGTTAACTTTTGGGGGTGTAGATTTTAAGGGTTTTGTTACTCAACTGGATTCAGGTATTATACTTGGCTCCATCCCAAATGTATTTGAACATCGTTTTAGTTTGGTAATGACGGGCTGTGCAGATGATTGCCCGCGAGGATAAGGAGAAAAAACACATGGGCTGTTGTGGACGTCCGGATAATCGCAGACAAAAGAGTAATAATAAAAGCTATTATGATAGGTATGCCTATCTTAATTCTAACCAGAGAGCCAAACAGCTTGAGCAGAAAGGCTCTTCTTGTAAAAATTGCGCTGCGTTGACTATGGGCGATCCCTGTGCCGTTTGCGGCCAGGTGAAAAATCAGGATAAGGAGGAACAAGTATAAATGGTTGTCATAATCGGAGCCGGAACTGCGTTGTCGGTTACCTTTCCATCTCCGAACGTTCCTACTTCGGATGGCTTTGTTTCTGTGAATTTTAGCGCCTCCCCGAATGTTGAACGTTTGTTTGAGTTAGGAACCTTCGATGCTTTTGACATTAACCTGACGACTACTCAGTCTGTCAGTTTAACTAATTATGGAGGGGTCACTCTCCCTGTAGAACTAATACCTAATGAGGATTGTAGTGATAGTAGCGCTAAGGTAGAAGTGACTATCACTCCTAAGATCTGTGATCCTTCAGGTACCCCTCTTACTCCTATTGTTCTAACTGGGGATGATGCAGTCTTTATTACCAGCTTCTCTTATTCTAAAGATTTCCAGGGATTTGGGCAGGAGTCCTGGAGCTTACAGGGCCCCCCAATTATTGAAGATTTTACAGGTAACCTCGCCTTCATTCAAGGTTTCTCCGATGGTAACCGTCTCACTGGCGACGACATCGTGGACGATGTCGGTACCCCTCCTTTCGTTTTAAACGACCCTGTAGGTCTTTCTGCGCAGCCTGAGGATGGTATAGTAATGACCAGCAGCGACCCTGACGAAGTCAACGACTTTGATGCTGAATCTAGAAACATTCAGGTTTCAGCGGGATCTCCCGGTTTGGGACAGGACGACACCCAGCAGTTTGGTAAGATTTTGTTTGTGGGCGGTGGAGTTGGCAAACAGGATGGTAAGCGAGGAACTGCCTCTGCTAACATCCCCCACCAGCAGGTCTTCTTTTAAATCGAGGATATTATGAAAGTTTTAAATAAGTACCGATTAGAATTACATTGGAATACAGTAGAATATAATAGAGATGATGTGGCAGTCTTGAAAGATGCGTATTTTGAGGGCCCTGTTCTTCAGGAAGCGGCTCAGCTTAATGAAGACGACTCTCTGGTAATGGACATGACTAATCAACATATGATCTTTATGCCAGATTACTATCAGGCCACTTTGTCGTGGAAAGGGGTAACTTACAGAGATGGTCGTATTTATTTTAAAGAAGCCCACATTAAAGGCAAGCATGTGAACTCAATAGAGACTCTGAAAAATAACGATTGGATTCTAATGGATTGTAAAGAGCATGAAATGTCTACCCACGTATTTCATTTGGTGTATTGGGCAGAAGTCCATAACTTTGAGAAGGAGAAGAAGTTCTAATGGTTCTAAGAAACCCAGGAAATGTTTTTGAATTCGAAGATGCTTCTTTCCCTTCTCTGGTAACCACTGTTTCTGGAAGTAAGTTGATTTCTAGCCACTGCTGGAAACTTTGTCCTTATTCTGCTCAGTCTACTAACGAAGCCTTTGATGAAAGGGTTCCTCCGGGAGAGAAAACATACCATGGGGAAACCAATGGGCAACTGCACTCCTATTCTATTTCAGGTATTATGGGATGGGCATGCGCCGATAACGATTGCTCCTTCTTTGTAGGGACAGCAACCACAAGAGTTGACCAGAGAGGACGGCGATTCGTTCCGTCAGCTGGTAATACATGCGACGCTAACGGGCTGGCCACTTTAAGTGGAACAGTCGAGTTGGTAGTCAAACCAAGAACTATAGTTTCGGGAACAAGATATTTAGAAATATAGCCCAAGGAGGAAAACAAAGTGGCAGTAAATGTAACCGTAAGAGATATTGTCAACTTTCCGGGCGGCACCGCTAAGACTATAACACTCGATATTACACAGATTGTTCCAGTCCAGGGCGACCCCCTAGAAGGTGACGAAATATGGGTAACCTCTGCTGTAACCACAGCTACGGCTTCTGGTGGAGGATCCATTGAAAGTATATTTAAGAATCAAATGAAGAGAGGATACATAGAGAGTTCTGGCCTTGCGGGCACCGTTTTTAACATACCCTTTCAGGCTCAAATGAAGGTAGCTATCGACCAAGCAGCCAACGCTGGGGTCGATATCGAATTAACTGAGGCCAACAATGTGCTTGGCGCAGACGTCGCCGCAGAGATCGAAGCGGCCATTAAGGCCGAGGCCGAAATCGGTGGAGGTGGTTCTAAGGTTGGGAATCTTTCCTATCTAAACGCCCAGGTACGTTTCGAGAACGGTAAGTTCATTATCGAGTCTGGAACCGTTGCCTCGTCTTTTACAGGCACCGGAAGAAGTTCCGTTGTCCTGAGTGCGCCGGACGGCCCATTTGGGGATGCGCTTAGAGCCACGCTTGGTTTTGATATCGCTACAACCAGTCAAGATTTGGCTGGACGTCAGCTAGTTGAGACCGCCCTGACGGCGAGCTATTCTTCTGGAGACTTGCTGACCGTGGGGAGTACCGCTAATCTAGATGCCGGAGATGCGTTCACTATTCGAGATGGGACCAACTCAACCATTGCTTTGGTTTCTGGAACTATTAGTTCCTCTGTCTTCAGATTCACTTCTGTTTCTGGAAATGAGCTGGGCCTTTCCAATGCGTTTGGAACTGGAACCCTGGTACAAAAACTACATCCAGTAAACGTAGCTGATCCGGTTTCCGTGGTGGACACTGTTGACGAGCTTTATCGCTTTAGCATTGATAGTATTGTTAATCAGATAGACTTCTCTGTTTAAGATAAAAAATGCCAGTATACTATCTTCGTAATAGTAAAGCCCCTGATGGGAAAATTGTACCGATCACAGTCTCTTTAAATCTAGAGGTTTTTGACCAGGTACCTTGGCCGGCCGCAACAGGCACGGTGTTTCCGAATGATCCATTTCCGGATACCAAAGATCCAGAGGGGGAAGGAATTTGGGTACTTACTGTATCCACTTCGGAATTAGATTCTAACGGAGAGAAGATAGGGATAGAGGTAGTTAATGTTCTAGACCCCTCTTTAGACACTGTTCATGATGAGATCCAAGCGGCTATGGGCCGTATAGGTGAACAGATAGATTGGGGCACCCTTCTGGTAGATAACGTTGCTCCACAATTAAAGTCTTTGGAGCCCCCTATACAACAAACAGAGAATGTTTCAATCGTGAGTGATGTGGTCGCTCGAATTATAGATCCTCTTCCAGCAGCCGGTTTAGATTTATCCACGCTGAATATGAGTATCAACGGGCTTCCTGTAATTAGCGGGGGAGTGGCGACTCCTTCCCACGATATAGAATTGAGAGGTAATGTTTTCGATACCACTGTTATTTTTAGACCAACGAGAATCCTTTAGAGGTAAATAATGGTTCAAAATATTAGATTCCTTAAGAAAAACATGACAAGAATAGGAGGCTATTTCTATAGCTTTGACGAGACACTAGATGTCATGGTCCAGAAAACGGACGATGGGACAGTGGCTTTCTCTTACCCATTAGATACCCCCATCTCTAGGGAAATAGTTTCCTTAGAGTATGATGGGGAGAGTTTCTGGACCCAGGAGCACCTAACTGGTACTGCAGATGACGGGTTTAAGATCCAAAGGTGGGTCATCGAGAATTTTGTCATGGTCCTACAGGACACATTTGAGTTCGATACTAATGCAACAGATACTTTTGAATCAAATGCAATGACCCTTGAGAAGTATGAAGCCACGATTTCGAACAGTCCCGCATCTGGAGATACTATTGTTTTTGCTCCCGCTTTTGATACGGACGTTTTTGCCCAACTAACTCCCGGAACTAAAATGTTTATAGGGCCCAGTTCGAGAGCTGGCGACGAAGGTGAATCAGAGAGTGTCATTGTATCCTCTACAGTAACAGATGGTAGTGGTAAGATTAATCTTACCGCCCCTCTAGCTACCGGATTTTCGTCCGGAGATACGATAACTTTCAGTAAAAATATATGGTTTTTTAATGAGCATTTCCAGAAGAACTTAGATGTTGGGGCTCTCTATAAGGTTAGCTCTTTGGGCGGTTCTATTTTAGGTAGAACATTAGGCGGCACTTTTCTTGGAATAAATGGTGCTACTTTTGCCGACCTTTCTAAAGACGGAGGAGTCTTCCCTTCTGGTGGAGATTTAGCTATACATAACAAGCCTTCTCTTCTCATCTTTGTTAGAACCCAGAGTCTTATCTTTATAGATGTTCTGGATTCTAATTTAACTACAGAATTATCAGCGTTACAGAATAACATCAGAGACGATTCTTCCGAAATATATGAGATCTTCGACCTGGCTCAGGAGGGAGATACCCTCTTCCGCCTGCAGGAGAAGTTCACCATCGCGGGACAGAATACGTCTGACGCTTTTAACTATCAGTTGGCTACGTTTGATCCTTTCCCCACTGCAATAGCATTGACGGCCGTACCGGCCATTCTTCCTGCGACTGCGGGAGGGGCCACCTCAATTATTACAGCCACGGTAACAGACCAATACCTATTGCCTTTTGTTACTTCCCCGGCGTCCACTCTTACTTTCGCTGGCGGAGCAGGCGGCGCAGGTTCTGGACTTTCTCCCCTAAGTGGAGATTTAGATTCCAACGGACAGAGGCAAACCACTTATACTTCTGGTGATACGGCCGGACTGGTAACCATCTCCGCGGAAGTTACCATTGCGTAATGTCTGAAAATATAAAAGCCACTAGTGCAAATTTCTCTTTGGGCCCGGATTCTGACCAAGGATTTTTCTACTATGTCAGCGATGACTTTAAGCAATTAGTTCAAGTGACCACCAACGCAGTGATTGCTGCCACTTTTATCGTAACAAGATCCCAGCTTAGAGGTCCGATTAAGGAGTTACATTATGATGGGACTTTCTTTTGGACCCTAGAGGACCTCCCCTCTGACTTGGGGGTAGTGATTAAGAAATGGAGACTTTCTCCAGTTCCGTCTGCCGTATTCCCTAATGTTACTCCTACGGAGTTTCGTTGGCAAGACGAATTAACTTTGATTAATAGACCTAATATTAAGTATGAGTCTAGCGCTTTTGCCATAGAACATTTTCATAGAACTTTTCAAAATGCCGCATTACAAGGAGCCAACTCCATTAGATTAAATAGCACCAGTAGATTATTAGTTGGAGAAACTTTACATTTAGGGCCTAGTACTTTTGGAGGCTTCACCGATGTTGAGGAGGATATAGTTGTAGGGGGCATTTCAGGAAATGAGGTCTTCTTTAGTAAGAGCGGGGGTTTGGAAGCCAGTTATATAGGTACGGACAAAGCAGATTTTACGAAGGCTATCTGGCTTTTTAACGATCATTCTTTTTCAGGTACAGCGGACAATAAAGGAACTGTACAAAGGTTTGCGTACCCCTCTAAAAATAGAACTTTGGTAGATCAAGGTCATAAATATTCCTTAGTCACTGCTGCTGATTTCGATAGTACTATTCTTAGTTTTGTTAGAGGGGGACAAATAATAGACCTTGACATAGATAATCCCACTTTCGATTTGAATTCTTCTTTAGAAGCAAACCTCTTCGAATCGGATAAGAAAACTTCTATTGAAGTTTTTGATCTAATCTCAGATAAAGATGGGGCCGTTTATTTAAAACTACAACAGAAAGAAACTTCAATAGATGGATCTAGCACTCAAGACTTTTCCCCTTTGTACAATTTTCAAACTATTTCTAGTATAGGATTTGTTAACTCCACGGCTATTGAGTTTGATAACCGTTTTACCCTCCCCTTTGCTTCTAGCGATACTATAGCAGTACAAGCCCATGTGAGAGATCAGTTTAATTTTCCCGTCTCTAACGAGACAGTTAGTTTTAGTGCCGCAGTTACTGCGGGGTTTATTGGTATACCAGGAACTTTTGATCCATCGTTTCCTCAAACCACAAACTCTTCTGGCATAGTCTCTGTAACTTATATTCCGAGCACTACTGTAGATGAAATTTTAATGGACATTGAGGCAGAGGTGATACCGAATGAGGGTGTTTCTCATGAAGTCACCGCCGTAGTCTCCCAGATAGGAAGATTTGTCCAGGACTCACTTACTAGTAATCCCATTGAGCAACGCGGGGGCACTTCTAATAATAACGCTAGTTCTAAACCTGTAGAACAGATAGCCCCACCAGATATACCTGTAGATAGCACAACTTCTAGGCCTATAGAACAGAGAGATCCGGCAGCGGTTTCCCCTTCATCCCCACCTCGCATAGCCTCCATTATAGAACAGAAAGATGTTTCTACTAATGACAGCAGTAGTAATCCCATTGAGCAAAGGGAGTTTGTTACCTCTAGTAAGCCTATAGAACAGAAGAATATAGCTACTAATGATGGTAGCAGCAATCCCATTGAGCAGCAGGAGATTGAAGAGGGCGCGAGTGAGATCGAACAATTTGATTTCATCGAACTTATCTTCCCAGATTGCGGTAGTATAAAAAATCCAGTAGATACCAACATCAGGTGGAGAATACGAGATTTTGGCTCGGCCTTAGATCCGGAAACAATTGTATTTGAAGTAGATAGTATAGAGGTCCAGGATACTTCTAACTTCTCAATTACCCCCATTACTGGAGGGCTTGAGTTAAACTTTGATCCGCCCTCGGACTTTGATTTCAGTGCCTTAGTTACTGTATTTCTAAGTATCCAAGACGTAGCAGATCCCTCCAATACCTTTGAGCTACTTTGCACATGGACAACGGTACCAGATGTGAGAGGCCCTCTATTTTCTGATATTGGCCCGGCCTGTGACTCTACGGATGTGGATGTATTAGAGCCCATAACCTTTACAGTATTTGATGTAGGTAATGGGGTGGATGCGGACACTATAAGTCTCAGTGTAGAAGGAATAATTGTTTGTAGTGGAGTAACTCTGGACGGATTTACCACCTCTTCTGGTTCTGGAGTTACCGTAACGTATGAACATCCTGAGGCCCCCTTCCGGTTTGGTTCTGAAGTAACTATAGCTTTAGAGGCATCGGACCTGACTGATCCGCCAAATTCCACTTTGTTTATATGTTGTTTTTCTGTAGAAGAAAGTGAGGGGCCTCAATTTATAGGCTTTGATCCTTTACAATGTGAAACTTTCGTGGACAATACTACCGGCCTCACTTTTGAGGTTTACGGAGCTGCCGACGGGGTGGATATATCCACTCTGGAGGTTAGAATAGATAACAAATTGAGGAAAGTTTTCGTTAGGCCTAGGTTATTAAGAGACGACGACGAATAAGGAGGACGTTTACGTGATTGTTAAGCAAAGCCAACTAG
>Ga0114949_10003455_pt1 | contig 10069 bp, 9 predicted proteins | sample N074metaG_FD_83505 | JGI IMG/M metagenome (GOLD analysis project Ga0114949, IMG submission 83505) | Deep subsurface microbial communities from Kermadec Trench to uncover new lineages of life (NeLLi) - N074 metaG | ecosystem: Environmental > Aquatic > Marine > Ocean trench > Sediment | place... | reverse complement strand
ATTACATCGCCTGCCATCACATACCCCTTTAAGCATTTAACCGCTGCAAAGTACTCATCCTGGGTAAAATGCGACCGAAACTCACTCTCGGGAATAATCTGTTCAGCCCGTTCCTGCTGGGCCGCACCTAGATCAATCGCCGCCAACGCAGGTGTAGGTTGGCGCAGGCGCTCCTGCAACTCATCGAGTCGCAAGCAGGCATTGTCCCAGGCATCTGGATCGGCGGGATCGACATTGACCACCAACTGTAAGGTGCCGGCGAGGTTATCAAAGACAACAACCTCTTCGGAAAGCATCAAAAGAATATCAGGAGTACCCAGTTCGTCTGCTGGCATCCCCGCACGCAGGCGCGGCTCAATGTAGCGCACAGTGTCATAGCCAAAATAACCGACCAGTCCGCCGTGAAATACCGGCAGGCCGTCCACTTCAGGGATACGGTAGCGCTGCTGGAACTCCTCTACAAAGGCCAGCGGATCTTCTACCTCGGATTGCTCGACGACAACACCATCGGTAATCACCTCAACCTGATAGCCGCAGACCGTAAGCCGGGTGCGACAGGGTAAGCCAATGATGGAGTAGCGCCCCCACTTTTCACCGCCCTGCACAGACTCCAGAAGATAGGAATAAGGGCCATCGGCCAGCTTGATATAGGCGCTTAAGGGGGTCTCAGTGTCAGCCAGTACTTCGCGGCTAACGGGTATACGGTTGTAGTCCTGTGCTGCCAGGGCAGCAAACTGTTGCGGTGTCATGGGACGAGGTCCTCAGAGATTGTCGGTTACATTCAATAGTCGTGCGAACAGCCTGGCTACCATCGCCAGCGGTTTACTGCACAGTTCGACCCAGTGCCGACCAGAATGTCGACTATTGAATGTCCGGCTGTTTTCACAGCAGTCTCCAGGACAAAAAGAGACGCCATTGTACCTGAGCGCGTTGCTTACGCAACGGCTGCCAATTCCGCGCGCATTTGATCGATCACGTCCCGGTAGCTTTCAGCATTGAATATGGCCGAACCAGCGACAAAGGTATCGGCTCCGGCGGCGGCAATCTCACCGATATTCTGCGCCGAAACACCGCCGTCGACTTCGAGGCGGATATCCAGGCCGCTATCATCAATCAAGCTTCTCGCCTCACGCAGTTTGTCCAACGTGGACGCAATAAAGCTCTGCCCGCCAAACCCTGGATTCACCGACATCAACAACACCATGTCCACCTTGTCCATTACATATTTCAGTACATCCAGACCCACGGCGGGGTTAAACACCAGGCCCGACTTGCAACCCGCCGCGCGAATCATCTGCAAAGTACGATCCACGTGGGTAGAGGCATCCGGATGAAAGGTAATGTAAGTAGCGCCAGCCGCGGCGAAATCGCCCACCAGCCGGTCCACCGGGCTAACCATTAAATGAACGTCAATGGGGGCAGTAACACCGTGTGAACGCAGCGCCTCGCACACCAGGGGACCCATAGTCAGGTTGGGAACGTAATGATTATCCATAACATCGAAATGCACGATATCGGCGCCAGCGGCAAGCACATTGTCGACTTCTTCTCCCAGGCGGGCGAAATCTGCAGACAGTATCGATGGGGCTATCAGGTAATCACTCATGGTATTGGGGCTCCTTTAGTATGCGGCATTCTAAAGTATGGTCAGTTCGGCATCCAGCTCTGCGAGCCGCGCCGGTGTACCCACATCACACCATCGCCCCGCATAGTATTCACCCCAGAGCCGATTGCGTTGCATGGCCTCATCCAGCAAGGGACGCAGGGGTAATTTTTCCGTCGCCCGGCCGCGGAAAAACCCGGCACAGAATATACTCATCCCTGAATAGGTTAGCGCCCTGTCCCCACTGGCCTGCGGCCCGTTCCTGGGCCGAAGCAACCCGGACGAGGTCAGTACGAAATCACCCTCGCTGTGCTGGGCCGGATTGTCGACCATAACCAGGTGAGCGCCAGGCCCGCTGGCCAACTTCGACGCCTGTAGCCCGGCAAAGCAAAAATCTGTCCAGATATCACTATTGATAACCGCAAAGGGTGCGGAGCCCAGCAGTGGCAGCGCCTGGATGATGCCGCCGGCAGTCTCCAGCGCCGCCGGCTCCCGCGACCACTGGATTTCACAACCCCAGGCTGACCCATCGCCCAGAAAATCCTCAATCAGGGACCCCAACCAGGAGGTATTGATAACCAGTTCTCGAAATCCCGCCGCTACCAGCTTCTCCACATGGAATTGGATCAAGGGCTTGCCGGCCACTTCCAACAGGGGCTTGGGCAGCTTATCGGTCAAGGGTCGCATGCGGTCGCCACGACCGGCCGCGAGAATCATCGCCTTCATCGCCCTGCTCCCCCGATAGCAGAATCCACCTGGGAGAGCACACGATCTTCCAGCAATTGCAGCATTTGAGAAAACTGCGCATAGCGTCGCAACACCGGCACAATATAATCGAGCACCCGTGGAATATCCTGCAGGTAGCCGGGCTTTCCATCCCGGATGGCCAGGCGGGAAAAATTACCCAACACCTTGATGTGGCGCTGCAGCCCCATCCAATCAAACCAGCGCAGGAATTGTGCTTCATCCTCGCCGGCAAATTGGCCAGTCGCCTGCAACCGCGCCCGGTACTGAAGAGCCCAGGCTTCAAGCTGCGAATCCGGCCAGCGGATATAACAATCTTTCAACAGCGAAACCAGGTCGTAACAGAGCGGGCCCCAACGCGCATCCTGAAAGTCGATGGTGGCGAGTTCACCACCGGGCAGGACCAGCAAATTGCGGCTGTGAAAATCAAGATGAACCAGGGTTTGCGGCTGCGCCAGCGCACTGTCAATCAATTGACCTGCGACCGCCTGGATAATCGCCACCTCCTGCACGGCAAGATTCAATCCCAGCAAGCCTTCCAGAAACCACTCGGAGAATCGGGACAGTTCCTCCGCCAATATCTGTTCGCTGTAGGCAGGCACCCGCTGGGATAAATCTCCGGCAGTCTGCAATATCAACAGCATATCCAGGGCCCGCTGATAGCAGGCATCTGCCGTGTCTGCATTCAGTTGCCCCAATAACAGTTGGTCGCCCAGATCCTCCAACAGCAGAAAGCCGTCTGGTAGTTGTTGGCCCAACAAATCCGGCACTCTTATACCGATCGTAGCCAGCAGTGCGCGAACCTCAATAAATGCCTGGTTTTTCTCGGTAGTCGGCGGTGCATCCATGCAAATCCACGAATCACTACCCTTTCGCAGTCGAAAATAGCGACGCGTGCTGGCATCGACCGCCACATCGGTCCATTCAACATCCTCACCAGCAAGCCCGAGAATACCCCGTGACCAGCTCTGTAATTGCCGTTGCCTTTCATCCATTAAAACAAGCACACCCGCTCAGAATGCATTATCATCCCGACTCGCAAGATATTCCGATACTGCCCACAACATCGCACATGACCTCAGCATCATCGAAGCTGCGCAATCCCTGCCCTTGGCCACAATTCCCTGCCGTCAGGGGACTAGTGACCCTTGCTGCCACCCTGTTGCTGGTTGCAGCCTCGGCACGCGCTCAGGATAACAGGCCGGCAGGCACACCCGCCAATAAGGAAGATAGCGGCTGTGTACAGAGCCAGTCTTATCTGGACTGGCAACCCCATTCAGCAATGCCCGGCGAGCCCGATGAATTGCGCGTTATTCGTTGCGGCGGCAGTTATGTCGACCCCCTGGCTGGCGTTGATACCTCAGTAGATCCGTCCCAGTCAGACATCGTGGCCAGCGCTACCCAAACCGAGTTGCAAGGCGACACTGTCCGTCTCAGTGGTGATGTCGAGGTACAGCAGGGTTACCGGCACTTGCGTGCGGATGAGGCGGAATTTGACCGGGACACGCAGTGGGGTAGCCTGCACGGCAACGTGGAATTGCGCGAGCCAGGCCTACTGATTCGCGGGGCTACCGGCACGATCAATACTGACACCGGCGAAGCCCACCTCACCGCCAGCCAATTTGTATTCCACGATCTGCATATTCACGGCGGATCGGATCTTATCAACAGACGCAGCGACGACGTCATTGAACTGGATGATGCCTATTACAGCTACTGCCCACCCATGAGTAACCAGTGGATGCTACGCGCCAAGAATATCGAGCTGAATTTCGACACCGGTACGGGTACGGCCCACGATGTCAAAATCGAGATGGGTGGTGTGCCGTTTCTTTACACGCCGTATATGCAATTCCCGCTGGATGACAAGCGCAAGTCGGGATTTTTGTGGCCGGAAATTGGCACCGACTCCAGCGGCGGGGCCGACGTGGCCATGCCCTACTACTTCAACCTGGCACCCAACTATGATGCCACCCTGACGCCTCGTTACATCGCCAACCGCGGCCTGCTCACGGAGCTGGAAACCCGCTACACCGCAGCCAATACCGGCTACTGGCAGCTCGGTGGCGCCTGGATAAGCGGTGATGATGAATATCAGGATGAGTATCCTGATGAGGACGGTGATCGCTGGCTGACAGCCGTCGACCAACAGGGGTTATTCGCGCAGCGTTGGCGCACGAATATAGATTACACCAATGTGTCGGACGATTTTTACTTCGGTGACCTGGGCACTACCTCGCTGGAGATCACCCAGTCTACCCACCTCGCACAACGCGGCCAGGTCAATTACCTGGGCGATGACTGGCTGGCAGAACTGCGCGTTGAAGAGTTCAAAACCATCGCCCGCGACATTACTACCGACGCCTACCGCAAGCTGCCGCAACTGTCATTGCAACGCACGGCCATAGCGCAGGATTTCAGTCCCAACCTGTTACTTAGTAGCGACTACACCTATTTCGATCACAATACCGAACTCACTGGCCACCGCCTCTACAACTCCGTGGGTGCCAGCTATCCCATGAACTGGATTTGGGGATATTTGAAACCAGTCGCCAAATACCGGCAAATTAACTATGACCTGGATGATCCGGTATTTTTTGACAATAGCCTGGATGACACGCCGGATGTTGGTGCACCCCTGTTCAACCTGGATGGTGGTCTCTATTTTGAAAGGGATACCCAGTGGGGCCTGCAAACCCTGGAACCCCGGCTCTACTACCTTTGGGCTGATTTTGAAGATCAGAACGGGCTGCCCGATTTCGATACCTCCCAGCTGACTTTCGCCTATAGCCAGCTGTTCAGGGAGACGCGATTTTCCGGTAAGGACCGCCTCGACGACGCCAACCAGCTGTCAGTGGGCATCACCTCACGCATTATTGATACCGATAGCGGCCGCGAAAAGATGTCGGCCAGCATTGGGCAGATCTACTATTTCGACGACCGCGAGGTGAATGTTGGTAATTCTGATTCAAGCGATTTTGAGGGCAGCTCCGCCATCGCCCTGGAATTCAACCTGTCCCCGGGCGAGGCCCTGGAAATGCGTTCCTCCTGGCTTTGGAATACCGACGAAAATGAGCTTGACCAGACTTACGTGCAAATGGGATATCGAGGTGACCACCAGCTCATATATAATCTCGGTTACAGCTATAGGCGCTACCATGGTGACGATCCCGATCAGTCAGATATAAGCCAGGTGGACTTTTCTACCTATTTGCCTGTCAATGAGGAGTGGAGTTTATTCCTGCGTTCTCTGTATGACCTGGAAGAAAGCGAGCGTATCAATGATATGGCTGGCATCGAGTACAATAACTGCTGCTGGCGTGTGCGCCTGGTCTATCAGCGCTACCTGGATCAACGCAGGGGTGTCGATATCAACTCCCTGGTCGAGTACGAACACGCCACCTATTTGGAATTTCAGCTGAAGGGCCTGGGGGGTGTGGGCACCCGGGTCAGCAGCATGCTGGAAGAATTTATTCGAGGATACCAAGACAGTGATAAATAGAGTTTCACCGCTGGCAAAATGGCTCGCTCTGGGGCTGATGTTGCTTTGCTCCGCCAGCTTCTCCGAAACCAGGATTCTGGATTCCGTTGTCGCCATTATCGAAGACGACGTGATTATGAGCAGCGAATTACGAGCGCGGCTAGCGCTGCTAACCGCCAACCTGAAAGCGCAGGGCCAGGAACTGCCTCCGCAGGAAGTCCTGGTGAGAGAGGCACTGGACCGGCTGATCCTGGAAAGCATACAAATACAGATGGGGCAACGAGCCGGGGTACGTATCAGTGATGCGCAGCTCAACAGTGCCCTCAATCGCATTGCCGCCCAGAACCAACTAACCCTCGACCAGTTCCGCATGCAACTGGAGCGTGAAGGCAAGTCCTACCAGGTGATGCGTGAAGATGTGCGACGCGAGTTGATCATCCAGCGGGTACAGGGTGGCAACGTCAGCCAGCGTATCCAGATTTCCGATGAGGAAATAGACAACTTCCTCGAATCGGACGAGGGCAAGGTCATGACGGCCGAGGAATACCACCTGATTCACGCCCTCCTGCCCATGCCGGAGAATGTCAGTGCAGCGGCGGAGCAGCGCATCAAGGACCATGTTGACCAACTTTATGCCCGCATCGTCGAAGGTGATTCCTTTGAAGAGGTAATCGCTGGTAGCACTGAAGAATATGTCTTCACCGGCGGCGATCTTGGCTGGCGCAAACGCGGCGACCTGCCCAGCCTGTTTGCCGAGGTAGCCCCCACCCTGGAATTGGAACAAACATCCGCTCCGATTCGCAGTGCCAGCGGCTACCACCTCATCTACCTGGCTGAAAAACGCGGCGGCTCAACGGTAATTCAGCAGACCAAGGTACGCCATATCCTGCTCAAGCCTTCCGCAATCAGGACCGATGAAGAATGTAAACAGCTGGGACTGGATTTGCGCCAACAGGTGATAGACGGCGCAGATTTCGGAGACCTGGCCCACGAATACTCTGAAGACATAGGTTCCGCCCAGGAGGGTGGTGAGCTGGGCTGGGTCAGCCCTGGTCAAATGGTTCCCGATTTCGAAAATATGATGGACTCAACCGAGCTTGGCGCTGTTTCACAGCCCGTGCGCAGCGAGTTCGGTTGGCATATTTTGCAGGTGGAGGAACGCCGCCAGGAAGACGTTTCCAATACCATAGTCGAGAATCGCGCCAGGAATATGCTCCACCAGCGTAAATACCAGGAAGAACTGGAGGTCTGGCTGCGTAAAATACGCGACGAGGCATTTATCGATATCAAATAGGGTAGCAATGGCCACTGTGCGAATAGCTCTCACTACTGGCGAACCGGCTGGCATCGGTCCAGACCTCGCCATCCAGATCGCGCAGCAGGCGCAGGCGGTTGAACTGGTTGCCATCGGCGACCCTGCCCTGTTGCAAGATCGCGCCCGGCAGCTGGGACTGCCCCTACAGGTCAGCCTGTTTGATGGTAGCACTCCCAATACAGTGTCCGCGGCGGGCGAGATCTGCGTGCTGCCGGTGGAACTGGCCACACCGTGCCAGGCGGGCACTCTTGACCCCGGCAATGCAAACTATGTGCTGAGCACCCTGCGCGCGGCCGTCGAAGGTTGCCTGGACAACACGTTCCAGGCCATGGTCACGGCCCCCGTTCAAAAATCAGTTATCAACGATGCCGGTATTCCCTTCACCGGCCACACCGAGTTCCTCGCCAGCCAAACCAATACCGCGCAAGTGGTTATGATGCTGGCCTGTGAAAGCATGCGTGTGGCACTGGTCACCACTCACCTGCCGCTGGCCGAAGTGCCGGCAGCTATCACCCGGGACAAACTGACAGCGGTGATTGGTATATTGGCCCATGATCTGCGCGAACGTTTTTTGATATCCCGACCCACCATCGCCGTGCTGGGCCTAAATCCCCACGCCGGTGAAGGTGGTCATATGGGACGTGAGGAAATAGAAGTTATTACGCCCGTGCTGGAACAACTGCGTTCACCGGAATTGAAGCTGCTCGGCCCCCTGCCGGCCGATACGGCCTTCAACAGCAGCATTCTCGAGCAGTGTGATGCAGTGTTGGCCATGTACCACGACCAGGGCCTGCCGGTGCTGAAATACGCCGGATTTGGCAATGCCGTTAACATTACCCTGGGTTTGCCTATCATCCGTACCTCGGTAGACCATGGCACCGCCCTGGACCTGGCCGGCACGGGTAATGCTGACCCGGGCAGCCTGCGCTACGCTATTGCCTGTGCCAGCGACATGGCGGCTGGCAGCCGGATGTTGTCGTGAACAAACCGCATCGCGCCCGCAAACGCTTCGGCCAGAATTTTCTGCGCGATGCCAATGTGATCCGCCAGATCGCTGCTGCCATCCACCCCCGTGAACAGCAGCATTTAGTTGAAATCGGGCCAGGCCAGGGCGCCCTGACCGCGGAACTGTTGGCCAGCGGATGCCAACTCGACGTCATCGAGCTGGACCGCGACCTGATTCCCATACTCGAATCTGCCTTTGTCGGCGAGACCCGCCTGACAATCCACCAGGGCGATGCACTGCGCTTTGATTACAACAGCCTATACGATGGCCAACAACCGATGCGCCTGGTTGGCAACCTGCCCTACAATATTTCTACACCGCTGATATTTCATCTGCTGGAGTACGCACCGGCCATAGACGACATGCATTTCATGTTGCAGCTGGAAGTAGTCAATCGCCTGGCGGCACAGCCCGGCAGCAAGGCCTGGGGGAAACTGGGCGTGATGGCCCAATACCACTGCCAGATAGACGCCCTGTTCGAGGTGCCCCCCAGTGCATTTACGCCTGCACCCAAGGTGCAATCTGCCATTGTGCGACTGACGCCGCGCCGACAGCTGGTGCGCGACCCGGAGCTGGAATCGCGCCTGCGCCGGGTGGTATACGCTGCCTTCGCACAACGCAGAAAAACCCTGCGCAATAACTTGCGCGATCTGATTAACATGCAACAATTGGAAGACTTGGGTATTTCCCCGGGTGCGAGAGCGGAAACCCTCAACTTGCAGCAATTTGTGGCGATGAGCGACCTGATCCAGGAGCGGGAACAATAATAAGGACACTATGGCCATCTACGCAGTAGGCGATATACAGGGTTGCTCCGACGCCCTCAAGTGCCTGTTAAAAAAAGCCCACTTTGACTGGGACAAAGACACTCTGTGGGTGGTGGGCGACATCGTCAACCGCGGCCCCAATTCCCTTAAAGCGCTGCGCTACCTCTACAAACACCGGGACCGTGTCGTTTGCGTACTGGGCAATCATGATTTACACCTGCTCGCCGTCGCCAGCGGCCTGCGCAAGAAGGGTCGCTCTGACACCTTTGGCAAAATACTGGAAGCCCACGATCGCGATGAATTGCTGCGCTGGCTGCGCCACCGGCCACTGATACACAGCGCAGCCGGTTACACCATGGTGCACGCTGGCATCCCGCATATCTGGAGCCTGCAACAGGCGCAGAGCTATGCGCAGGAAGTTGAGGCGGCACTGCGCGGGCCCGAGTGGCGCAAGTTCCTGGCGCGCATGTACGGTAATACTCCGCGTCGCTGGAATGAGTCCCTGCAAGGCTACCCTCGCCTGCGCACCATCACCAACTACCTCACCCGCATGCGTTTTGTGTATGCCAACGGCCAACTGGACCTGCAAAGCAAAGGCAGCGAACCAAACCCGGGCCGCAAGGTGGCACCCTGGTTCAGCTACCCGGAACGGGAAACCCGGCATGAAAAAATTATCTTTGGCCACTGGGCGGCGCTGGAGGGCAAGGTCGACAGTGACAACTTGTTCGCCCTGGACACTGGCTGTGTGTGGGGCAACCACTTGACGCTCTACAGACTCAAAACACCCGCCAAAAAAGCCAAGTGGTATCAGTGCGACTGTTCCTGAATAATAGCCGGTTATGGAAATCTTTCTTGTAGGCGGCGCTGTTCGCGATGAACTACTCAATTACCCGGTTAAAGAACACGACTGGGTTGTGGTTGGTGCCACTCCCGAGCAGCTGCTGGAACTGAACTACCGCCAGGTGGGCAAAGACTTTCCGGTGTTCCTGCATCCGCAAACCAAAGAGGAATATGCACTGGCCCGTACCGAAAGGAAATCCGGCCAGGGTTACACAGGTTTTATTTGCGATACCGACCCCGGCATCACCCTGGAATAAGATCTCTTCCGGCGCGACCTGACCATCAACGCCATGGCCCGCGCTGACGACGGTAT
>Ga0114949_10003453_pt1 | contig 10071 bp, 11 predicted proteins | sample N074metaG_FD_83505 | JGI IMG/M metagenome (GOLD analysis project Ga0114949, IMG submission 83505) | Deep subsurface microbial communities from Kermadec Trench to uncover new lineages of life (NeLLi) - N074 metaG | ecosystem: Environmental > Aquatic > Marine > Ocean trench > Sediment | place... | reverse complement strand
GTCCTGGATCTGGTGCGCCGCATCCGCGAGAATCCCGAGCTCACCTTCGATGGATTGCTCACCCACGCGGGACACACGTACACGGGGCCAACCCCGGTCGAGTCTCTCGAGGCCGCGAGGGAGGAGCGCGACGTGATGGTGACGTTGTCCACCGAGCTGGGATCTTTGAGGCTCCCCGTGCCCGCCCTCAGCATCGGATCGACGCCTGGAATGCGGGCCATCGATCACCTCGACGGCATCTCGGAATGCCGGCCCGGCAACTATGTGTTTTTCGACGACACGATGGTCACGCTCGGTGCCGCCACGCCGGGTGATTGTGCCGTCTCCGTCTTGGCATCGGTGATCTCGTCGCAGCCAAACCCGAAACGCAGCGTCGTTGACGCGGGTGCGCTGGCCCTGTCCAAAGATCCCGGTCGAGGTGGAGTGGAGATACCCACGATGGGCAGGATATATTCGGACTATGCCTCGGGTACCGTGCGTGATGACCTTTGGCTGACCGGACTGAGCCAGGAGCACGGGATGATCCATGGTAAACTCGCTGTTGGCGAGAAGGTACGGATCCTGCCCAACCACTCGTGCTTGACCGTCGCGTGTTTCGACGAATATCACGTGGTGCAAAGCGACGAAGTGGTCGATCGGTGGAAGATTTGGCGGGGACGGTAAGATTGGAGATTGACGCGGATGCGATTCAGCAAATTCTTGCCGATAGTGCTTGTCGCGATCATCGGCTGCGGTAACGGGATTAATTCGATCGACGAATTGCCGCGGGAACTATCCCTGGCCGAGCAAGATCTCATAACGGCCAATAACCGATTCGCATTCAAGATCTTTCGCGAACTCGTCGCGCAGTCCGACCCCGACGAGAACATCTTCATCTCGCCGATGAGCATCGCGATGGCGCTGGGCATGACGTACAACGGCGCACGGGGCAGCACCAGGGATTCGATGCAGGAAGTGCTCGAGCTTCAGGGCATGGACATCCAGGCGATCAACGAATCGTATCAGAGCCTCATTGCCCTGCTCCGCGGTCTCGATCCTAAGGTCGAGTTCGCGATCGCCAACTCGATATGGTATCGCACCGGCCTTCCCGTGCAGCAAGCGTTCATCGACCTCACTGGCACGTACTTCGACGCCGAGGTGTCGGCACTCGACTTCAGCGCCCCCTCAGCCGCACCTACGATCAATCAATGGGTGAACGAGAACACCGGCGGCCGCATCGACGAGATCGTCGAGAGCCCGATTGATCCCAACCTCGTCATGTACCTGATCAACGCGATCTACTTCAAGGGCGATTGGGCCTATCAGTTCGACCGGGCAAAGACACACGATGCTCCGTTTCGTCGAGTGGACGGATCGACGTCGACGGTTGACCTAATGGACTCGGGTGAGCAGATGCCCCTTTGGCTGGCCTACGACGGATCGAGCCATATCGGCGAACTCCGCTACGGTGGCGGGCCGTGGCGCATGACTATCGTGTTGCCAACCGCACACGACGCGTTACCCACCGTGCTCGACGGACTCGACGAGACCCAATGGAATTCGTGGATCGCGGCACTGGACTCCACCGACATGTCCGTGTTGCTCCCAAAGTTCACGATGGAGTACGAAGCCTCGCTCAAGAACATGCTCGCAGCGCTCGGCATGGGAATCGCCTTCGAACCGGGTCAGGCCGACCTGAGCGGGATCGGCGGCCAGCCCGGCGATCTCTACATCGACCAGGTCAAGCACAAGACGTTCTTGGAGATCAATGAAGAGGGCACTGAAGCGGCTGCGGCAACCTCGGTGGGCATCGGCACCGTGAGTCTGCCCCCAAGCTTCCGGGTGGATCGCCCGTTCTTCTTCGTGATTCGTGAGGCGCTGTCAGGCTCGATTCTGTTTATGGGCAGGATTATGGATCCGGGAGTCTGAGAGACAGCACTCGACGCGTGTCACCACCATCGGCTATCGGCCATCGGCCATCGACTATCGACTATCGACTATCGACCTCGTTCATACACCACCTCCCCACCAACAATCGTCAAATCGACCTTGGTGTTCTCGATTTCGTCCCGGCCCCAGCGAAGGCGCGGATATCCGAATCTGGGCCCACTGCCAGAACCCGGCCGTCAGCAACGGCAACCGCCGATGCCTCCCCTAGATCCCCAACACCCGTCCAAACGTGGCCACTGGTCAGAATCAGATCAGCTCTGCCATCGAGCAAGGGCTCCATATTGTAAGCCCACAAAGAACGACCATCCCCGCTCTGAAATCACGCATCTATGAAGCATCCCCCTTCGATCGCCTGGCCGCAAGCAGCAGTCAAACCACCGTGTACGCCTCAAATGGCCCCCTGAGCGCACGAAAAAGATGATGGACTACGGTTGGGCATCTGGACAACTTTGTGGCGCTTGATAGCCGGATGGCGGGTTAGCGGAACGGCCCGCAGCCAACAGAACAACAGCTAGACCGTCGGCCCTATCCTAGACCACATTTAAGTCGTGTATTGCCAACTACTTACGCCACACCCACTACAACCTCGGCCTGGAAACCGGTAGATTTGTGCCACTATGAGTTTGCGGGCAATCTACGGACACCGAGCCCTGCTGAACCGGCTGGATGGCGCACTTGCCTCCAGCCGGTTCCCGCAATCGGCCCTTCTTACCGGACCGGCCGGCGTGGGCAAGCAGCGTTTGGCACTATGGGTCGCGCAGGGTCTCCTCTGCCCAGATGGGACAGGTGCGCCCTGTGGCCAATGCACGCAGTGCCGCCAGGTCGATGGCCTCGCTCACCCCGACCTCCATTGGCTGACTCCGATCACCCGACCCAAAGCGACCGATCCGGCCAAGCAGGTTGAGGATGCGCAAGAGCTGCTTGCGGGAGCCATGGAAGAACGACGAGACGGGCTATGGTACCGCCCGGAGGGCATGGTCTTGCACCCGCTCGCCTCCGTCCGGCTGCTGCAACGGATTGCATCCAGGACACCGTTTTCAGGAGCCCGCAAGGTCATCATCGTGGGCGACGCCGAGTGGCTCGTCGTACAGGAGTCGAGCCCGGAGGCGGCCAACGCGCTCCTGAAGCTTCTCGAAGAGCCACCGCGCGACACGACGATTATCGTCACTGCCTCAGATCCTCAGCGATTGCTGCCGACCATCCGATCGCGTTTGGTCACCCTCAGGGTTTCACCAGTAGGAGACCAGGCCGTCCGCGAATTTCTCGAGAACGAAAAAGACCCGGCACCCAAGGGAGCGGCCCTCGAGCGAGCCGTCTTGCTTGCCGAGGGGGCCATCGGTCGTACTATCGGCGCCGAGCGGAATCCCGCCGGCGGAGCGCGCGCCGAACGATTTCTCGCGGCGCTCGGGCGGGGTGATGCCGCGTGGCTCCCAATGGTACTGGGCCAAGCTCCATGGTCGGCCCGAGGCGATTTTACGGCCTTTTTAGACAGCTTGGCATTGAACCTGCGAGCGCGCGTCGAAGAGCGAGCCAACGACAGACTGGGAGCAAAACGCGGCGTTCGGGCGCTCCGTCATGTCGAGCGAGCCCGTGAAGAGGCTCAAGGTAACGTGAACCCTCAGCTCACGTTGGCAGTACTCGCGGCCGACCTGGAGGCGCTCGTATGACCCTGACGCATTTAGATGCCGACGGACGCCCAAAGATGGTCGACGTGGGTGACAAGCCCATGTCGGTTCGCACGGCGCGGGCAAGCGGAACCATCATGATGAGCCCGGACGCCTATGCGCTCGTCAAAGGGAACTCTGGGCCCAAAGGAGACGTACTCACTACGGCTCAGCTCGCCGGCACGATGGGAGCGAAACGGACAGCGGATCTGGTCCCCCTCTGTCATCCCATCGGACTCGACCATGTTCGAGTCACTGCCAGTTTGAACCCGGACCTCCCCGGAGTGACGGTCGAAGCCGAAGCAAAGGCGACGGCGCGCACGGGGGTAGAAATGGAAGCTTTAACGGCTGTCGCCGTTGCGCTCCTCACCGTGTACGACATGGTGAAGGCGGCGGGCCACGGAATGACGATCAGTGATATTAGGCTGATCGAGAAAACCGGCGGCACGCGCGGCGATTGGTCGCAGGCATAAAGGACAAAGAGGAATGAACGATCTTTCAGCTACACAGCAGTTGACGTTGCGTGGTGTTGGCATCCTCGCCGTCGTTCTCGCCGTCGGTTTGGCCGTAGGGATCCAAGCTCCACGCGCCGTCGCCACGGATGAGGCGGGCAGCGCATACACGGGAACGGCGGTGCGGTCGCAGTTCAACTCGTTGCAGCAGTCACTCAGTTCGACGGCCGGCGAATTGGAGTTGGTTCGGTTGAAACTGAGAAGGGCCGAATCACTCCTCGAGTATTCGGCGCGATACCAAATCACCTCGGATCTTACGGAGCTGATCTACGAGACGGCTTTGCGCGAGGGCATCTACCCTGACCTTGCCTTCCGCATGGTCAACGTCGAAAGCGGCTTCGCACTGCGCGCCACCAGCACGGCCGGCGCACTCGGACTCGTCCAGGTACAGTTGGCCACGGCGAAATTCTACGATGCCAACATCACCGCCGATGAACTCTACGACCCCGCAACGAATCTCGCGATTGGGTTCCGCTACATCCGCGATCTGATCGAGGTGTATGGAGACGTGAAGCTCGCGCTGTTGGCCTACAACCGCGGGCCGTCGAGGATCAAGAAACTACTTGACGGGGGACACGACCCACGGAACGGATACGCGTCACGGATCATGGAAGGATATTCCGGCGTGGAGGGCCGCTAGAGGCCTAGGGCGTGTCTCCTGGGGGGGCAGCGATTCGTAGGTGCTGCCCTATCCGCAACACGTCGTCTACTAACATCCCGTTCCAGCGCCGCAGGTCGATGAGGCGGACATTGAATCGTCGGGAAATGTCCCAAAGGGTGTCTCCGCCGCGGACCACATGATCGCGCACTCCGTTGACACCGGCAGACGGCCGCGGTGCGCGCCCTGACGTCGCCGTGGCCCGAGCGGCTGAGCTGACAGGAATGACGAGGCGCCTCCCGATGCGCAGCCGTTTCGGATGAACATTCCCGTTCGCGGCCCGCAAGAGACTCACACTGACACCGTAGCGTTTGCCGATTTCGCCCAGCGTCTCACCTCGCCGGATCACGTGTTCGACGAAATTCACCCGTTCGTCTTCCGGCAAGTTCGCATAGCGTTGCGCCACCAAGATCCCACTCCCCCGGGGGACGCGGACGATCGCTTCCTCCCTTGGGGGCGTGACCCCACGCACGTACTGAGGGTTGAGGTCCAACATGGCTCGCACCGTCGTGTCGGCCAATTCAGCGATCACGTCGAGACCCGTCGCGTCCGGTACGGTAATCTCGTCGAACACGTAGGCGGGGTACTTCGGAATCGAATCGAAGCCGTACCGATCCGGCGTCTTGGCGATCAGGGCGGCAGCAATGAGTTTCGGCACATAGTCGCGAGTCTCGCGCCTGAGGTAGCGTCGGTCGGAGAGATCGAAGAACGTGGCATCTGAAACGGGATCGGCCGCATTGCCGAGCCGGCGAATACCCCGTGACACACGCCCGGCACCGCCGTTGTACGCCGCGGCCGCAAGATACCATGACCCGAACTGCTCGTTCAAGTCGACCAAATGTGCCGCTGCGGCCTCGGTCGCCTTGAACGGGTCACGCCGTTCGTCAACCCACGTATCGATACGAAGATCGTATCGCAGCCCCGTCGATTTGATGAACTGCCACATCCCGACCGCGTTGGCTCGCGATACGGCCGTATTGGAATAGCCGCTTTCGACGATGGCGAGATATGCTAGGTCTTCGGGCACACCATGCGACCTGAATCGCTCGCGAATCATACCCTCATACCGCGGCATGCGCCCCAGCCAAATGTTGAACCGCTCGCGCGCCGGGCCGAGAAAGTATTCCGTGTAGTATTTCACCCGTTCGTTCGCGGCAAATGAGATGACATCGATGTCGTAGCTCGGCACCAGGGTGGCCGCCGGACCGCCGGCATCGGACCCGCCGTCCGTTTCCAGTGCGCTCGGATTGGGCGCCACCATCACCCCACGAAGGTGGCTCCCGTTCTTCGACAGGCTTCGGAACTCGAGCTTACGGAGTTCGTCGAGCACCCGGTCGTCGGCAACCGAATCCTCCGCCATCGCCTGGAACGGAGGCAACGCGCGTGCCGAGACTGACGCCGCGACGGATTCCGGCTCAGGGGCCACGTCCGGTGGCGCCTGACCGCAAGCCCCGATCAAACCGCACAGGGCGAGTCGCGAATATTGCTTCAGCAAAGGCATCGTGATCGGCTACCTCATGAAAATCGTGTTACCGAGCAATCGGTTCGTCGCGCTGAGAACGGCACGCGCCGCACCTTTCGGCAAGTCCTCGTCGACCAAACACGATCCGACGAGTCTTGTCGCCGGACCGTCTTCGCGCGACGAAAGCGACACGATGACCACCGACGAGTCGAAGGCCTTCACGGCCTTCACCCCCAATAACTGGAAACGCAACCTGTCTCCCGCAACCTCCTGCAAGGCCCTTGCCGTCGCTTCAGCGGCACACCGCAATTCTCCCGTCTGTGTTGCCATGCCATTGGCCACCCCCTCGCAGGTACCACCCTCAGGCCGCTCCAGTACGACGTTGGCTCGACACCGCGCGTCAGGGAGCCTCTCAAACGAGAATTTGAGGAATCGGACGCGTTGTTCTGAAGGGCGAGTCGTCTTAGTCACCCCTAATTGCCGTCGCCATCAAAGGAGACCTCGAGTTGACCCTGCGCCGCCGCCTCAACCAACGGATGCAATAAATCGACATCGAGGCGGGCCTTACCGGATTCATCCGTGATCACCGACACCAACAGAATCTGCCCGTCCGTGAGCGTGATCCTGAGCGACCGACAGTCGCTCCGCACTTCCACGTCCTGGACGGTTTGGCCACGAAGGTGTCCAACGGCCTCCGCAATACGTCGCAGGTCTTGGAGAGAAGTCACGGACATGGGTGGCGAGGGATCTCAGGAGATATGCTGAACGAGGATCTCGCGAATCGATTCGTCGGACAGCCGGTCGGCTGCCTGGAATAGCGATGACTTGGAAGTGGATTCCAACGGGTACGTCGCCCAGAACGACTGTGATTCGCATTCGGCCTGCTTAGAGCGGAACGACAGCACGAGTTGCCATACCTTGACGTCGGCGCGCATTTCCGCCGCCACCTGTACGTGCCATACGTCGTCGCCGTTGTCGAGCACTCTCCACGCCATGTACCTGCCGTACTCCTCGTGTTTGAGCAAGAAATTGCCGTACGGGAGGCTCAATATGGGACCAACCAACGGACCCGGTCAAGTGCGCACATCACACAAGTCGTCCTCCGCCCGAAAGAGCGCTAAGCAACACCTTTGCATGGAGTTAGATAAATGGGCTGAGGGGTCGAGGGTGGGCCCGGTCACCGGCCGATCGGCCGGGTATCGCGAGTTGGCGTATTCCCTAGGGGTTCATCGTCCCCGGAGGAGGCTGGTCCCACGGTGCCGGCGCAGCCGGAGCCGGCGGTGGTCCAGGATGGCCCTGTTGGTGCCTGTGCTGGCTCGACATCCCCTGTCCGAGCAACTCCGGGGGCACCGCGAACGTTGTGATGACCGGCGCGGCGTACGCGGCGGATTTGGCAAGCTTCTTCAGGAATTCGCGACGGTCGGCATCGGTCATTGGTCGGTCTCCGGGAAACACCCATTCTCAATCTTGCCAACCAGCATCCTCGCCACAAGGCGTTCGGCATCCCGCTGCCGGAGCGTGGAATCGATGTCTTCCCGAAGTCCCTGGGCAATCGCGCGAATCGGCCGGGTCCCGTCGGCCAGTTCGAGGGCCCGAGCGGCGGCGTGCCCGTCCCGATTCAGACGCGGGACGGCATCGGGTGAAAGCCCGACGAGATCGGCCGCCGACGCAGGGAAGCCCCGAAATTCGTGACCTTCACGCTCATCGGAACCGGATGTGGCGGTCCACCGAAACCAGCCCGGCTCCCCATTGCTCCATTCCGGTCCCGCCGTGGCCGATAACACTCCAGGTTCCGCAAAACGGAGCGGCGGATCGATTGGCAGGAGGCAGTGACCCCATGACGCCGGTGAGGCTCCGGGTGCGTTGGACAGCGTGATCCCATCTCCAAGTTCGATATCGAACCAGTACGCCAGTCCGTCGATCTCGGTGCCTCCGTCAAGGTCCCAGGCGGCTTGCCCTCGAAGACCATCGACAGCGACTGAACGCCCGAAGTCGACCGTTGCAATCGTGACCGCCGGGGCGGCCAACATAGCCGGATCGATTGGGCCGTAGTGCACGGAATTCACCGCGTACTCCCGCGTGGGCGACCAATCGATTGCGTACTTGTGATCGGTGTCTCCCAGACATGCCCAACTGGATTTTGCCCCTGCTAGCGGCGCCAGGCATATAGTGGCACTTGCCGGGACATAGCGGGCCCCCGACGCAGCGACATTCTCCTGCACGTGGCTGAGTATACGGGCCATTCGCGCATCGAGGAGGCGGGGCGGGAAATCTTCCAAGATCACTACATTGGGTCGGCCGGGCACTTCGAGGTCAGGAAGCCAACCCCGGAGAAACCGCACGCGGTCGTCGTACCCGTTCGCCAACCCGATCGTCCGGGCGACATGTACCACCGGATCTCCGTCCACCGCCCACACCTGGGCTGCGCCGGCATCCGCCGCGAAGAACGCGAACGTACCCAGGCCCGTTCCAACATCGAGAACGGAATCGCCCGACCGCACCCCGCCGGCGATGGCCCTCTGGAATGCCTCGATGCGTTCGGTCTGCGCCAGGAGATCGCGATAGTACTGCATCGAGGTCACGCGAGCAGCCCTTCCGAGTGGAAGCGCCGGATAGCTGCATTCACGTCGTCAATCACATCGTCCGCCGTTACTCCAGATTCGAATGCGGCGGCGACTTCTGCTGCGATGGATTCCCGCTCGACATCACCGGCAAGATACGACCACACGAGAGCCGCCGTGAGGTTCAGCGTGTGCAGTTTGTCGGCCTCGGGATCGAATACCACCCACTCGTCGTCCAGTTGACGGAAAATGACATCATCGCGCCAACGCGGCCGCGATCCCGAGCCCTCCGTCACTCCTCTTCCCTTTGTTTCGTGACGAGGTCGACCACGGCGGTTACACCACGGCTGGAAACCCGCCACGAGGCGTCCCGCCGGAGCTTGTCCGATAGAAAGGTCGGTACAAAGCGAGGGATCCGCTGGCCACCGGCGAATTGCACGAAATGATCTCGCACCGCCGCCTCTACAATCCGGCGGATTTCGGTTTCCGAAGCATCGGGGTCGATGAACCGATCGAGCTGCATGTTCTCTACGACATCCGCCACGTTCTGCTTGTGGCCGAACCGTAACTCGGCGTCGAGTGCCGGGGTCAAGGTGGCCCCGGCATCGCGCGCCGCCTGCGTGACCAGTTCCCGCAAAATGACTTGCTCGAGTTGGAACCGCACCCGGTCGTCGGCCCCGGTTTGCATGTCGTTGCGCCAGTCGGGTGGTTCCATGCGCATGCGCCGGATGAGATCTTCCACGGTGAACGTCTCATCACGGTAGGTAGCGATGACTTCTCGTGACGTGAGGACCTTCAAGGGATCACGGGAAGCCGCCCGGGTTATCTCGAGAGCCTCATCGGCGAACACCAGCTCGTAGCGATCGAACAGATCGGCCTGAAACACCGAATCCACTTCGGCAATCCGTAGCCCCCGGTAGCCCTCGGTGAACTCTTCACGAACGTCATCCAAAACGGGACGCCAGGCGACATGGTACCCGAACTCGGTCTCGAACACACCGGAGATCGCTCCTGGTGCCAACGCAAAGGCAACCGAATCAAACGCGGGTGCCATCGCACCCCGTGCAATCACCCCCAGGCTTCCGTTGCGCTCCGCCGTCCAGGTGTCTTCGGTGTGCTCGTTTTCCTCGGCAAACGAAGCGCCTGCCATTAGGCGCCCTCGGATCGCCCGCATCGCAGCCTCGGTCCGACGTCGCTCGGCTTCCGTGGCGCCCGGCAGCGACCTCAGCAGAATGTGATAGATCAGGCGGTATGTGCCCGGCGAATAGACACTGTCTACGATCTC
>Ga0114949_10003451_pt1 | contig 10072 bp, 7 predicted proteins | sample N074metaG_FD_83505 | JGI IMG/M metagenome (GOLD analysis project Ga0114949, IMG submission 83505) | Deep subsurface microbial communities from Kermadec Trench to uncover new lineages of life (NeLLi) - N074 metaG | ecosystem: Environmental > Aquatic > Marine > Ocean trench > Sediment | place... | reverse complement strand
TGCCGTTAACACCGCGAATAATAAATTCCATGTCGCCCGGACCCAGGTCCTGGAATGTAAATCCCGGAATGCTGGCGGCGATGTCTCTGAACGCAGTCTGGGCCTTGTCTTCAAGGGCTGTCCCGCCAATCGCGTAGATCGACCCCGGTATGGTCTGGATGTCGATTTCACCTCGTTTGGTGGCGGTTACAAGGATTTCCTCGAGGACATTTTGGGCGGAAGCAGTTAAACAAAAAGAAAAAAGTGTTGTGAAAAGAATCAGATTACGGGCACGATTTGATTTCATGGTATTCCCCAGTGTTCGGTTCCGAAAAAGTTTATGCGGCCTGACTATATGCCGAATCATATATATTCGCAAATAAGGCACAGGCCTGGTTGTGGTTCCGCTATATATCAGAACCAATATTGCCCTGAATTCTTTCAAGGAAACCAATAAGTGTCTCTGTTTCCCGCTGGCTAAATCCCTGCAGGGCATGTGCCTGGTGTTTGATGGCTGTAGGGTATATTTTCCTGAAGGCCTTCTCGCCCGCTGGTGCTAACTGTACTTGCACAAACCGCGAATCCTTGTCACAGGTTTCACGCACTGCCAGCCCTGCACGCTCAAGCTGGTCAACAATGCGGCTTACCGTTGGCTGTTCAATGATCGTGCGTTCCACGATCTGACTGATATTCATTCTGCCATGGTCTTTCAGTACAGCCAGCACCCGCCAACGGGCAATATTTATTCCGAAATTTTTTAATCTTTTACGCAGGTTGCGGTTTTGCTGGCCGGTTATCGAGTAGAAAAGATAAGGCACATAGGATTCAAGCCAATGATTTCCACTTTGTTCATTATTCATCTCGAGCACCCTGGCTGATTGTATATATATGCATTTTCATGTATTTTGAGCATACCGAGTTCCCGGTGTTATTACCAATGACAAATCCAAGAACTGAAACAGATTGGCAGGAACTACGTTCCCGCTTTCCTGTGTTTCAGAAAAAAACCTACCTGAACAGTTGTTCCTACGGCGCTTTGGCTAACGAAGTTGAAGCCTCTCTGCAACGCTACCTCGATGCCCGGCATGACGAAGGTGCGGACTGGGATTACTGGGTGAGACGCAATGAGGCAGTCAGGGACTCAGCGGCCAGGTTGCTCGGTGCTGATTCCGATGAAATAGCGGTAACCGCTTCAGTATCGGCAGCCATAAACTCCCTGGCAAGTTCGCTGCGATTCGACGGGTCGCGCAACAAGGTCGTAATTACCGATTTAGAATTTCCTACCAATGCGCAGATCTGGTATGCGCAGGAGCAACGCGGTGCGCGCGTGGTCCGCCTGACTGCAGAGGATGGACGGATCCCGCTGGAGAAATTCGAAGCAGCAGTCGATGAGGAAACGCTGATTGTCGCAACCGCTCAGGTGGCCTATCGCAACGGGGTAAAACAGAATATCCCGGCCATTGCCGGGATCGCCAGGCGCAACGGCGCCCTGATGATGGCGGATTGCTACCAGGCACTGGGAACAATGCAATTTGACGTAAAAGAGGCGGGGGTTGATTTTGCCCTCGGCGGCAGCCTGAAATACTTGCTGGGTACCGCTGGCATTGCGTTTATGTACACGCGTGGTGAACTGGTCGAGTCGCTATCGCCCACCGATACAGGATGGTTTGCGCAGGAAGACATCATGGCAATGAGTATCACCAGCCATGATCCTTCCCACACCGCGAGACGGTTCGAGGCAGGGACACCGCCGGTTCCCAATACCTACATGGCGGAGGCTGGCATGGCAATTATCCACGAGGTTGGGCTGGAAGCGATTGAGGGTCGTATCGGCGAGCTAACCGGGTCTATCAAGGAAAAAGCCCGTGAGGCAGGTTACCAATTGGTGTCACCCGAGGATCCATCCGGCCATGGCGCACTGATCACGATCCGTTCCACTGATGATCATCGCCTGGTCGCCAGCCTGGCGGAGGACAATATCGTGGTTTCCTGCCGAAATGATAATTTGAGAATCTCGCCGCATTTTTACAATAACCAGACAGACATTGACCACCTGTTCCGGGCATTGCATGAACGCCGCGAACTTCTTGCCTGACGCACTATGCCGGCTAATTACATAGACGACCATATCGACGAGATCCGGCAGGAGTTCAAACTGCTGGATCACTGGATCTATTTGAATGCTGCAGACCAGATGATCCCGGGAAATTACTGGCTGACTGCAGCCCGTGATTTTTACAACTTCGTCGAATACGGCCGCATGGAGGATATCCCGGCCGCCGATATCGCCACCCACCCGTTTTTACAGGCCGCCTGGGCTGAAAGCATCGAACGAAGCGCCCGTTTCATCAATGCCGATCCGGATGAAGTCACAAATACCTATCGCCCGGCAATTACAGCAAATCTCATTCTCTATAATATGTTTGAATGGCAACAGGGTGACAATGTTGTTATCACCGACCTGTCCTACCCTTCCATACCCTACATTCTTCAGGATTTACGCCGCCGCTACGGTCTTGAAATCCGCGTGGTAAGAAATGTGCGTGGCGAGATATTGATGGACGACCTGGAAAAGATGGTTGATGGCAACACCAGGATGGTCATCATTGACCGGACCACGGCATTTTGTGGTTTCACCTTTGATATGAAAGAGGTCAGCCGTATTGCTCATGCGCAGGGGGCGCTGGTGCTTGATGATGCGATGCAATCACTCGGCGCAATTGATATCGATGTGAAAGATGATGATGTGGATATGCTCATCTCCGGCGCCTACAAGTGGTTATGCGGGCCGGAAGGAGCGGGTATTTTTTATATCAAGCGTGCAGTCATGGACCAGATCGACGCCCGTTTTCGCAATTACATCTGGGCGGATATCCAGGGGGTGATCCCGTTTGCGGACAAGGACCAGGATACACTTACCAGTTGGGATTACCCGCCGGTTAATAACGCCAATCGGTTTTCACAGGATGTAACCATCGGGCCGGCCCTGTTTGGCTGGATTGCCACGATGAAGTTTTTTGAAAAAATTGGCATTAAGAATGTTGAAGAGCGGGTCCGCCGATTAGGCACATATACCATAGAGAGATTACAGGAAATCGGTTGCCAGGTTACCTGCCCGACAGATATCAGGAAGCGGCATGGTCTGATTACCTACACAACCGGTGATTATGATAAGGACACAGCCTTCTTCCAGCGGTGTGGGGTACCGGGCCGGTGCATGAAACCCATAAAGATTTCCATGCGTGCACTGGGGGGCATCGGTAACTTACGCATCAGCGCGCATTTTTTTAATACGGAACAGGATATTGATTACCTGATCGAGTTACAACAGGGCATGCTGTAGTATTTAATGGGGTCGGATCCAATTAAATTGGCATCAGAGTGTTTTTATTTAATTGGATCCGACCCCATTAAATAGACCCCATGCAACAAATCCGGAGAACGCTATGCCGCAAGTCTCTGTCCACGAATCCTGGTCTTCCAGGGGAGCCTTTGTTCTTGCCGCTGTAGGCGCTGCGGTTGGGCTGGGCAATATATGGCGATTTCCCTTTATTGCCGGGCAGAATGGCGGTGGCGCATTTGTGCTGGTGTATATCGGCTTTGTCTTACTGCTGGGCATTCCACTGATTACTGCAGAGTTGGCCATGGGCCGGCGCGGTCGGCAGAGTGCGGTAGTTACCATGTCAAAACTGGCTCGCGAGAATAATCGCAGCCAGGGCTGGCAGGTGATCGGCTGGCTAAGTATTATAATTCCGCTACTGGGCCTGACGTACTACAGCGTTGTTGCTGGCTGGGCGATTGACTATGTCTTCCAGGCCGCTATCGGCAGCTTCAAGGGACTCGACGGAAATGGATCCCGTGCTTTTTTCGACGAACTGTTGGCCTCCCCGTGGCGCATGTTCTTCTGGCATTCCGTGTATATTGGCCTGACCGTTTTTGTTGTTGCCAGGGGCGTCAGGAGAGGACTGGAGCGTGCAGTCAAAATCATGATGCCGGCCTTGTTTATTATCTTGATAATGATGGTCGTTTACGCCATGTTTGCGGCTGATTTCAAGGCGGGGGTCGAATTTCTGTTTACCCCGGACTTTTCCAAGCTCACCGTACCCGTGGTATTGATGGCCCTGGGGCAGGCATTGTTTTCAATCGCGGTAGGTGTCGGTGCGATGATTACCTACGGGGCCTATTTGCCAGACAATATATCCTTACCCTGGGCAGGCGCGGTTATCGGCATAACCGATACGGCCGTGGCGATACTCGCGGGGCTGGCTATCTTTCCGCTGGTCCTGGGTTATGGATTGGATCCTGCTGAAGGCCCGGGTCTCATCTTTGTCACGCTGCCCGTGGCATTCGGACAGATGCCAGGCGGCAGCATTGTGGGCAGCGCGTTTTTTATCCTGCTTACTTTTGCTGCACTCACTTCTTCCATAGGCATGCTGGAACCGGCTGTTTGCTGGCTTGAAGAACACCGCGGATTCAAGCGGCCGGTGATGGCGTTACTGGCGGGCCTGTCTGCATGGTTCGTTGGCCTGGCGGTCGTGCTTTCGTTCAATCTCTGGGGCGACTTCAGGCCCCTCGGGATGTTCGAGTTCTTTTCTAAAAAGAACATATTCGAAATGATAGATTTCTTCGTCGCGAATATCTTCTTGCCGCTGAACGCTTTGTTGATAGCCGTGTTTGCAGGCTGGGTCATGTCGCGAAAATCAACCATGGAAGAACTCAACTTGCCGGATGGTCCCCATTTTAAATACTGGCATTTCACCCTGAAGTACATCGCGCCAGTAGCATTTGCGATCATCTTCTATTCGAGTTTGATTTGACTTGGTGAGCCCTCTTGAAGCACCCAACATTGAGGAAATCAGGGCTGCGGAAACGCGGCTGAAAGGCCTGGTACTACATACCCCGCTTATTCGCCTCAACTATCCTGATACCGGGGCGGATATTTACCTCAAGCTGGAAAACCTCCAGCCCGTAGGTGCATTCAAAATTCGCTGTGTGGGCAATATTCTAAGGAGCACCGAACCGGAAAAACTCCGCGACGGTGTTTATACGGCCAGTTCCGGTAACAGTGGTTACGCACTTGCGTGGCTGGCCAGGAATATGGGTTTACCAGCAACCGTGTACGTGCCCGATTCTGCACCATCGGGAAAATGTGCCTCTATGCAGCAAATGGGTGCAACGGTTAAGCCACTCCCTTTTGCAGACTGGTGGCACATTATTTGTGAACATCAGTTGCCCGCTGAAAAAGGTTTTTATGTCGATGCAGTATGCAATCCGGCAGCCATGCCCGGAAACGCTACGATTGGCCTGGAAATTCTTCGGGACCTGCCCGATGTCGATACAATCATCGTTCCATTTGGCGGCGGCGGGGTCTCTTGCGGTATCGCCTCGGCAGTTCGGGAGCTGAAACCCGAGACTCGGATATTCGCCGCGGAAAGCGAAGTGTCCACCCCATTTTCATCAGCACTGGAGGCGGGCCAGGTCGTGCCAGTCGAGTGTAAGCCAAGCTTTATTTCCGGGATTGGGGCATTATCCATGTTGCCGGAGATGTGGCCGTTGGCCCGGCGCATACTGGATGGTTCAATCGTGTCCCCACTGGCCAAAGTAGCCGACGCTGTCAGAATCATGTTCGAGTGTAACCGGGTTGTTGCCGAAGGTGCGGGTGCGACATCACTTGCCGCAGCATTAAGCATGGAGGCCGATGGCCCGATCGTGTGTGTCATAACGGGCGGAAATATAGACAAGGCCCACATGGTTACGATCCTGGAAGGCGGGATACCTGGATCACCTTAGTGCCGTTGATTAAATTGCCTCATTTCCTACTCAAGCCTGAAGTAGACTATATCGGATAGCGCCGCACACAATCCTGAGAGAGATAATCTATGTTTATTTTGAATAAGTCATTTATAAATCCATATGGTTGGTTCCTGCTGATTATTATGGTTGGTTGTCTGTTTGCAGCAAACGAACTCAGTGCTGAGGGCGTAAAAACTGAAGCTGGTATCGATGCGTTTATTCAAGAAATGCTTGAGAAAAACGAAACGTCGCGTAGCCCGGCACCAATGAGGAAACCGATCGATTTTTCATCAGAAAAGAACACAAGCAAAGTAGTCATGCTGGGTTCGGGTTCTCCTGTACCAATCATTGAAAGATTTGGTCCGGGCGTGGCGGTAGTAGTGAATGACCGACCTTATCTCGTTGACGCTGGGGAGGGTATCTGGCGGGCATCCCAGGCCGCCACACCAAAATACGGCGGCAAGATTGAAGGACTTGATGCTAAAAAGCTGGATAGATTGTTTATTACCCACCATCATGCTGATCACATATCAGGTCTGCCCAGCATTATCTACTTACCCTGGTACCTTGGAGCGGACAGGCAGCTTGATATTTACGGCCCTAGAAATACCGCCAAAATAGTAAGCAAAATACTTGAGGCATATCAGTATGTTATAGATGTTGGGGAAGTAACCGGTACAAAATATAATGCACCAATTATTGCCAAAGGGCACGATTTAATAACATCCGGCAACATTTATCATGACGAAAATGTAACAGTTGATGCCTTCAAAGTACTACATGGCAACATGCCAAACAGTTTTTCGTATAAGTTCACCAGCAAAGATAGAGTGATAGTGATATCGGGCGATAAAAGGGTTACCCCTGGGTTTAAGGAATGGGCGAAAGGCGCTGACCTGTTACTTCACGAAGTTTACACACTTGGTGGACTGGAAAATGCGCCGGCCCGGGTGCCACTCATAGTCGATGATTACCATACTTCAACTAAACAGTTGGCGGAAATTGCAAACTTTATCAAGCCAAAGCTATTAGTGCTTTACCACGTGCAAAATTACACAAGTGATCCAAATGGGCCGGTAGATGAGATCAGGGCTGCAGGTTACAAGGGAGAAGTAGTATTAGCAGTTGATCAAGATATTTATTGACATGGTTTAGCTCAATTTATCGTTATGGCCTCGCGGTTGTGGTGAACAACCTTTCCACCTAAAAGGGTTAATAGCGGATTAATCCCTTTTATTTGATCATCCGGCACTGTGAGAATGTCATCGGAGAGAACAACGAGGTCAGCCAGTTTTCCGGGCTCAAGTGATCCTTTTATATCCTCTTCGAATGTTATGTAAGCGTTATTGATCGTCATTACACGAAGCGCTTCTTCCCGGCTGATTCGCTGATCAGGGCCAATTACTCCTCCCAGCCTTGTGTCGCGCGTCACCCAAAAATAAATGATCCAGAATGGATTAGCTGGCAACAAAGTCCAGTCACTTCCGCCGCCGACCAGCAATCCTGCATCCAGCCAATCACGCATTCTCATGGTCTTTGACGATCTGTCTTTGCCCCAGAAATGAGTCATATTTTGTGCTGCCATGTAAGGATGAAATTGTGTTGAAATCACGAGACCCAGATCACTTATCCGCTTAAACTGGTCGGGCCTTGTGTAGTGTGCATGTTCTATTACCCAGCGTTTCGGCGCTATAGGTTTTACCTGGTTTGCTTTTTCATATGCATCCAGGGCGATATCCAGACCACGATCGCCAACTATGTGTATGCAGGCTCGCCAGCCAAGTCTGCTCATGGCTTGCAACACCTGTTCAAACTTTTCCGTGGGTATTCTCTGTAAGCCAAAGTATTCTTCAGGATCTTCATTTCCTGGAGTATTCACATAATGTTCGGACATCAATGCGGCCTCAAAACCGCCGTCTATGCCAAATTCACCGATTCCGTCCAGACGTAGCATGGAATCCCCAAACCCGGTGCTCACTCCCCAGGTTTCGAGTTGTTTGATCAGTTCTTCTGCGGGCCTGGATGAATCCAGGCTGTAGTTCATGCTCACCCGGACGGTAAGTTCGCCGTTATCACGGAGCTCCTGGTAGACTCGCATGTCCTCGGCGGAAATACCGGGTTCACGAATACTCGTGATGCCAACTGCATTCAATTTCTTTTGACTCGTTTTTATTGCTTCCAGCTTCTGCTCATGCGTAGCGGAGCCCATGGTCCATATTCTTCCTCCACTGATCCAGTTCTTCCGCGCCAGTCTTGATGCATTTTCAATCAGTCTCCCTGTAGGTTCTCCCGTCTCGGGATCCATCAGGATCGTGCCACCCTGAGGTGAGGCTGTTTCCCTGGTGATTCCCAGCTCTTGCAAGGCGTAAGTGTTCAAGTAGATGGAGTGACCACCCATCACGATGACGGGATTGTCTGGTGAGACCGGATCAAGATCGTACCTGGTCGGTACACGTTTCTCTTTGAATTGTTGGGGCAGCCAACCGGATGTTGTATATACCAAATTCCCTGGTGGGACTTGATAAACTTTTTCTTTAATTCTTTTTACCATTTCCTCGATCGAATCCACCAGTGCGACGTCCACAGCCATAGTGAAAGAAATAGCCTTGTTCATAAAGTGGTAGTGGCCATCGATCAAGCCAGGAATTACCGTTTTACCCTTCAGGTCAACTACTCGCGTAGCAGTACCAGCCAGCGCTCTAATCGGGTCATTTTCTCCCACGGCCAGAATCCGCCCGGCGCGGATGGCGATTGCCTGTTCAATGTCGAAAGATCGATTGACGGTAACGATTTTACCGTTGAAAAGAATCAAATCGGCAGTAATATCAGCATGTGTTTCCGCAACAACGCAATCTGTTGCCATGATGAAGGCAAACAGTAGCGACATAAAAATGTGTTTCATGAAAGTTCCGTGATATGTAAATATTGCCAATTTGACACGGCCATCCAATGCATTGCATTGGATGGCCTCAAAACAGTAATTCAGAACTTGTAACCAAAGCTGACTCCAATGGTTCGGGGTTGTAAACCGTTGACCTGATCAGGGCGGCGTTGACTGGCATCAATGAAATGCGTCAAGCTGGCACTTTCATCAAAAACATTGTCCATGTAAACGGCAAAGCGATAATTTTCTCCATTTTCAAAAGTAACCCGCAAATTGGCCAACGAATAGTCACCCTGCTTGATATATGTTGGATCTTCCGGACGAAATGCCCGGAAGGATTCTCCAACATAGAGATAGTTAAAATGAGTGATGGCTTCCCAATTCCCTGATACCGGCTTGACGATATCGAAATATACACTTGCTGTTTTTTCCGGCACATCAGGTATTCGATCACCCTTCTGTCCGGGAAACGGGCCCGACCCTGTCGGAATAGCTTCAGCAAGTTCCGCATTAAGAAGTGTCAAATTGCCACCAAACGTAATATGCGGCGCCTCTTCTGGTCGCAGGAGTACACCCATTTCAAATCCCGTAATGTCTGCAGAACCCACATTACCCAGGATCAAAAAATTCCCCGTTGCCTCTGAGGCCAATACACGCGCTTGTAGGTCAGACCAATCCATATAGTAGGCCGCGGTATCCAGTTGCAGACTGCCGTCGAGAAATGACCCTTTAATGCCAATTTCATAGCTTTTAAGTGAATCTGATGTAAATCCTGGGAACACCGTACCCGTGGTAAAATCTGGTTCATTATTACCTCCGGCTCTGAAGCCTTCGGAATAAGTTCCGTACAGCATGATGTCATCTGTGATATCAAATGCCAGGTTGAGCTTCGGGCTGATATCATTCTCAGATGTATGCGTCACCACCGGGGCTGCATCGACCGGCCGGTTTCGCGTAACCAGATTCTGTCCTACCTCATCAACCTCAAAATCAAATGCCCGCAATCCCACCGTAGCGGTAAGTCTGTCGGTAAGGTCGTAATTTAATTCAGCAAATACTGCCTGCTGCGTAATCTCGCCGTTAACGCGCCGATTGACCTGTATGTTTTGACGGTCGGAGAGGGGGAGAGGCCTGCCATCAGTGTCAAAATAGTGGACGAGGCTATTAAAGTTATTTTCTTCCTTCTGATAAAAAACGCCGGCAACCAACTGTACGCGGTCTTCCCAGGCTGATGCATAACGCAGTTCAGTGCTGAAGATGCTCCGGTCCTGTGGCTGAATGAGAATACTGCTGTACTGAATCGCAAGCGCTTCCGGGCCAGGTGCCTTACAGGCCGGATCACGACCGGTAAAAATCCCGCAGAGTATGCGTGTGCCATCGAACCGATATTTAATATCCCTGTCCATGTATGAACTG
>Ga0114949_10003449_pt1 | contig 10076 bp, 12 predicted proteins | sample N074metaG_FD_83505 | JGI IMG/M metagenome (GOLD analysis project Ga0114949, IMG submission 83505) | Deep subsurface microbial communities from Kermadec Trench to uncover new lineages of life (NeLLi) - N074 metaG | ecosystem: Environmental > Aquatic > Marine > Ocean trench > Sediment | place... | reverse complement strand
GCTTCGGGATCATATGCCCGAACATTCGCACCTTTTTCCAGTAACCATTGAATATTATCAATTGCCGGTGCTTCCCGAATATCATCAGTATAAGGTTTAAATGCGAGGCCCCAAAGCGCTATTGTTTTTCCCTTGAGATTGCCATCGAAGTAATTTTGGATTTTAGGAAGCAATATTGATTTTTGATCCTTATTCACGTCCATAACGGAGTTTAGGATCCTGAAATCGTAGCCAACCTCATCAGAGGAATTGGCCAAGGCTTTTACGTCCTTTGGGAAACAGCTTCCTCCATATCCAATACCAGCAAATAAAAACCTCCTGCCAATTCGACTATCTGTCCCCATGCCATTGCGTACAGCGTCTACATCCGCACCAAGCTTTTCGCATAAATTTGCAATCTCATTCATGAATGAGATCTTTGTTGCAAGGAAGGAATTGGCTGCATACTTGGTTAATTCTGCAGATCGCTCATCCATAAATATAATAGGGTTTCCCTGCCTGACTAAAGGTGAATATAGTTCCTCCATTATTTGTCTAGCCCGCTCAGACGTTGTTCCAATTATTACCCTTTCAGGTTTCATGAAATCTTCTACTGCCACCCCTTCTCTTAAAAACTCAGGATTTGAAACAACATCAAAATCCACTTTTGCATTTTTTCTTATCCTTTCATTTACTTTTTCACTGGTACCCACAGGTACTGTACTCTTGTCAATAATTATAGCATATTGTTTTAACAGTCCACCTAGTTGATCTGCGACTCCTAGAATATACTTTAGATCGGCAGATCCATTTTCTTCGGGAGGAGTTGGCAATGCCAGAAAAATTACATTTGCATTTTCGATGCCCTCTTCCAGGTTTGTAGTGAAATCGAGTCTTCCCTGCCTTATATTTCTCTCAAATAGCAATTCGAGACCTGGCTCATAAATGGTGATTTTCCCAGATTGCAAACTTTTGACTTTATTTTCATCAATGTCTACACAGGTAACGTGATTACCAGTTTCTGCAAAACAAGTCCCGGTTACTAATCCCACATACCCGGTTCCAACAACGGCAATTTTCATATTATATTACTCCTACTTTAAATCGGTCGCAAATTTATGCTTAAAAGCCTTCAAACCTATGATTTAAAATAAATGTTTGAAGGATTATGGAAGTTGTGGTTCTTGAAGAGTAAATTAGTTGCTAAATTAGCGAACTTATTTAGTTGAAAATACATAAAAGTCTGATTATAAGATGAATACGTCAATAGAGATTAGCGAAAATCTGGATATGATTCGCAAAATGATTGAAGATTTTGGAGATAAGGAGATTAGGCCTCATATGATGGAATGGGATGAAAACCAGATTTTCCCTGTGGAGTTGTTCCGCAAACTAGGTGATTTAGGTTTGATGGGTGTTCTGGTTCCTGAAGAATACGGAGGATCCGGATTAACCTACAGAGAATATATAGAAATTATTATGCAGATTTCTAAAATTGACGGGTCCATTGGCTTATCTGTGGCTGCCCATAATTCATTGTGTACTAACCATATTCTCGAATTTGGCAATGAAGAACAAAAAAGAAATTGGCTGCCTAAACTTGCAAGCGGCGATTGGATCGGAGCCTGGGCGTTAACTGAGCCAAATACAGGTTCTGATGCAGGAAATATGAAAACAATTGCCGTAGAGGATGGAGAACACTTTATACTCAACGGAGCAAAAAATTTTATTACACATGGAATTTCAGGCGATATTGCTGTTGTAATAGTTCGAACGGGAGAACCTGGAGATTCCCATGGAATGACCACATTTGCTGTTGAAAAGGGAACGCCTGGTTTTAAGCCTGGAAGAAAGGAAAACAAACTCGGAATGAGAGCTTCTGAGACTGCTGAACTCATTTTTGAAGATTGTAAAGTTCACAAAAAAAATATAATCGGAAAAGTTGGGGATGGCTTTGTTCAATCATTGAAAGTACTGGATGGAGGGCGAATTTCAATTGCCTCTCTTGCTTTAGGAATTGCCTCCGGGGCATTAGAAGAATCAATAAAATATTCAAAAGAAAGGCATCAATTTGGAAAACCGATCTCTGAATTTCAGGGAATTTCGTTCAAATTGGCCGATATGGCAACTAATCTTGAAGCAGCGATTCTATTAACCAAACGTGCCGGATATTTAAAAGACAACAAGCGACCAGTGACAAAAGAAGCGGCTATGGCCAAGTATTTCGCATCAGAAGTAGCTGTCGAAAACTCTACAGAAGCAGTTCAGATATTTGGAGGATACGGATATACAAAGGATTATCCTGTTGAAAAATATTACCGGGATTCTAAGCTGTGTACGATAGGAGAAGGCACTTCAGAAATTCAGAAAATTGTCATAGGACGATCTATATTAAAATAGTATGAATTAATTAATCAAATTACTATCTTTGCAGCCCCGATTTATAAATTTAATATGATTGTAGTAAACGTAAAAGAAAACGAGTCAATTGACAAAGCTTTAAAACGCTTCAAGAAGAAGTTTGAAAGAACAGGCGTTTTAAAAGAATTACGTGCAAGGACTTTTTACGAAAAACCTTCCATTAAAAACAGAACTACTAAACTCAAAGCTGCTTACAGACAAAAGATGTTTGCAGAAGAGAATTATTAGTTCTCTGTTTATTTTCTCCCTTTTATTATATAAGTTAGTACTACAAGATTAATCACGTAGTGCGAGGTTTATGGTGGGTTCTTTTCTCAAGTATTTGGAGTTTGAAAAAAGATATAGTAGTCATACGATTACAGCCTATCACAATGACCTGTTACAATTTCAAGGTTTTTTAAAAGGCACCTCTGCGACTTTGGAAAACGCAAATCACAACCAGGTAAGGGGGTGGGTGATTGAAAATATGGAAGATGGATTGACGACAAAAAGCGTCAATCGAAAAGTTTCTTCCATCCGGGCTTACTATAAATTTCTTATGAAAAGGGAGACAATTGCAAGTGATCCCACATCAAGAATAACTTCACTTAAGTCTCCTAAAAAACTTCCTTCTTTTATTAAAGAGAATGAATTACAAGACCTCTTAAATCATGTTGAGTTTAATGGTAAGGAGGGTCAAAGAGACAGGCTGTTACTGGAAATATTATATGGAACGGGAATTCGATTGAATGAGCTAATCAATTTGAAGTGGTCCGACGTACAGCTAAAAGAGGGAGTTATTAAGGTACTTGGTAAAAGGAGTAAAGAACGGATCATACCAATTCCACAGGAATTGATAAATCTGTTGATTCACTTTCAGAATGAGAATTCTGGAAGTAAATATGTTATTACAACAGATGGACAAAAACAGGCTTATCCGATGTTTGTATACCGTAAAGTGAATAAGTATTTAACTATGTATACTAATTCTGATAAGAAAAGCCCGCATGCCCTGAGACATACATTTGCTACCCACCTGTTAAATAAAGGTGCAGACCTCAATGCGGTAAAAGATTTATTGGGTCATACCAGCCTGGCGGCAACGCAGGTTTATACCCATAATACGATTGAAAAATTAAAAAAGGTGTTCAAGCAAGCGCACCCAAAAGCTTAATATTGTTTAACATAAATCCATGAGAGATGAAATTACAGATGCATTCCTTGAAGTTTGACGCGGATCAAAAATTATTGGATTACGTACAGAAGAAGGTTGATAAACTTGACTCCCATTACGACCGTGTAGTAGATGGAGAAGTTATTTTAAGATTGAATAATGAGGGAATAGAAAATAAGACTGTTGAGATAAAATTAAACTTGCCTGGCAACCAGGTTTTTTCAAAAGAGCAATCTAATACATTTGAAAAAGCCACTGATCAGGCAGTGCATGCTGTCAAACGACAGCTTGACAAATTTAAGGATCGGACACGCTCCCACTAAACAAAGCCCTTCGGGGCTTTTTTATATCTTAAAAGCTTTTTTTACCTTATCCACATAGTCCAGTTTTTCCCAGGTGAATGTTTCAACTTCCAACTCTACTGACTCTCCATTTTGAGAAAATGTAATTGTTTTGATTTCAGGTTTCCTTCCCATGTGTCCGTAAGCAGCGGTGTCAGAATAGATAGGTTTTTTGAGTTTGAGTCGATCGATGATAGAGGCAGGCCTCATGTCAAATATTTCATCAACTATCTTGGAAATTTGACTATCTCTTAAATCTATATTAGCAGTACCATAAGTATTCACATAAACTCCCATAGGTTTTGCCACTCCGATGGCATATGACACCTGGACAAGGATTTCATCAGCAACTCCGGCGGCTACCAGGTTTTTGGCAATGTGGCGTGTGGCGTATGCTCCAGATCGATCAACCTTGGAAGGATCTTTGCCGGAAAATGCACCTCCACCGTGTGCTCCTTTTCCGCCATACGTATCAACTATTATCTTCCTTCCGGTTAAACCTGTATCACCATGTGGGCCACCTATGACAAATTTACCCGTTGGGTTTACATAGTATTTAATAGAATCGTTAAATAAGGTTTTGTTTTCGTCACTAAGACCCAGTATCACTTTGGGAATTAAAATTTCCTGAACATCCCGTTTTATTCTATCTAACATCGGACCTTCTTCATCGAAATCATCATGCTGGGTTGAAACTACAATAGTGTCAATTCGGATTGGCTTTCCATTTTCATTATACTCAATAGTAACTTGAGATTTTGCATCTGGTCGCAAGTAGGTCATTTCTTCTCCCTTACGACGTATTTTTGCTAATTCAATTAGAATATTGTGCGATAACGACAATGCCAAAGGCATATAATCATCGGTTTCGTTTGATGCATAGCCAAACATCATGCCTTGGTCACCTGCCCCTTGTTCCTTAAACAATCCTTTTCCTTCTTCCACGCCTTGATTTATCTCCGGAGATTGTTCGTGCAATGTAGATATTACTCCACATGATTCAGCCTCGAATTGATACTCAGCTTTCGTGTATCCAATTTTCTTAATTACATCTCTGGTAACTTTTTGAACATCAATGTATGAATTGGATTTTACTTCTCCACTGATAACAGCAAGGCCCGTAGTAACCAGTGTTTCACAAGCTACTTTTGACTCCGGATCAAATGCCAGAAAATTGTCCAATAACGCATCTGAAATCTGGTCAGCAACTTTGTCAGGATGTCCTTCTGAAACTGATTCAGATGTAAATAGATAAGACATGAAGAATATTTAATTTTTGTTAAGCGCACAAAATTAGCGTTTAAAATTTTAATTCTTCAACTACCATTTCAATTAAGTAAGAAAACCGTGGGCAACTTTGGCATGTTTATACTTGATTTTCGCCATTGATCTATTGAATTTGTTCTTATGAATTCATTTGATCCGGTAATATCCACAGCCACACATAATTTTGTATCTCTATTGCAGGTTTCGAGTAAGGACTCGAACACACGCTGATTCCTGTATGGCGTTTCAATAAAAATCTGGGTTTGGTTTGATTGGCTGGAGGATGCTTCCAATTGCGAAATTCGCTTGCCAAGTGCTTTTACATCGATTGGAAGGTAGCCATGAAAAACAAAATTCTGGCCATTCATTCCGGAAGCCATTAAAGCAAGATAAATCGAAGATGGACCAGGCAATGGGACTACCTGGAAATTTTTTTGATGGGCAACTTTTACAACTAAGGATCCCGGATCAGCAATTCCAGGGCATCCGGATTCTGATAGAACACCAATTTCTCTGTAATTTTTGTATGATTTGAAGTAACTAATAATCTCACTTTCGCTTGTGTTTTTATCGACAACTTCAATCTGAATATCATGGATTTTTTTCCGGGTATCCTCCGGAAGAAGTTTCATTAATTTGCTTAGATACCTCCTGGCAGTTCGTGCATTTTCAACAAAATAAACATCAATATTCTTAACTGCATCATGCACTCCGGTTGGTATGACTTTCACTTCCGTATCATCGGCAATTATTGTAGGAATTAAAGTTATTTTCATGCTCTTGCTATAAAGCGATTAACAACTTCAACAAACTTTTTGGGTTGTTCTGCATGCACCCAATGGCCGGCTCCGTGGATTTCTTCAATTGTTGCACCCGGGAAAAGTTTAAAAATCAGGTCCCGGTCAGATGAAAGAATATAATCCGATTTTGAACCATCAATAAATAAAGTTGGTCCGTTGTACGGGGCATTTTCAGTAAGGCTTTCACCTACATTTTCAATGTTCAGACTGATGGTTTCTAAATTGATTTTCCAGTAAAACTCATTTTCTGCATTTCTGGATAGGTTTTTTAATAAAAATTGTCGGATTCCAATGTCACTAATGTAGTGGGCAAGTTCCTGATCGGCATCTTTACGCGAACTCAGATGGCTTAATTCAATGGAATTTAATCCGGTAAGAATGGTTTTGTGATGGACCGGGTAATACTTGGGTGAAATATCAACTACTATCAACCCCTTGAACAATGTTGGTTTTTCGGCGGTCAACTTCATTGCCACTTTACCCCCCATGGAATGTCCTAAGATAATTGCATCAGAAATACCCTGATTGGCAATAAAATGTTCGACATCATTTGCCATATCATCATAAGTAAATGATTCGTCATGAAATGACTGACCATGGTTTCTTAAATCTAATAAGTAAACACAATGATTATTCGAAAGCATTTTTGCAATAGAAACCCAGTTATCAGATGAGCCAAAAAGTCCGTGTAGTATGATTATTGGTTCTCCTTCTCCAAAGCTTCTGAAAAATAATTCTCCCATTAGTCTTTTAATTGACGGAGGTACAATTGGATTGTATTTTCCAATCCAAAATAAAGGGCATCTGAAATCAGTGCATGACCAATTGATACCTCGTCTAAGTATGGAAGACGCTGTTTAAGGAACTTTAGATTTTCCAGGCTTAGATCATGCCCTGCATTTACTCCAAGACCTGCCTCATGCCCAATCAGGGAAGCCTCAATAAATGATTTTACAGCTGTCTCTCTATCATTGGGGAATCCAATTGCATAGGGTTCGGTGTATAACTCAATACGTTGCGCCCCAGCTTTTGCTGCACCTTCAATCATTTTTGGCTCTGTTTCAATAAATAGAGAAACCCTTGAAGCGTATTTTTTTAATTCTTCTATGATTTCAGATAAAAAGGAAAGATTGGAAAGAGTATCCCATCCTGCATTGGAGGTTAATACATCCGGTGGATCAGGAACCAAAGTTGCCTGCGCCGGTTTTATTTTTTTTATAATTTCAATATACCGGTCATCAGGATACCCTTCAATGTTAAATTCAGTTTTAACTACTGCTTTTAATTCCATCACGTCAGAATAAGTAATGTGTCTTTCATCAGGTCGTGGATGAACAGTTATGCCTTCAGCCCCGAATCGCTCGCAATCTTTGGCAACCTTCACAACATTGGGGTTGTTGCCACCCCTGGCGTTTCTTAAGGTTGCGATTTTGTTAATATTGATGCTCAGTCTGGTCATCTCTGATACTTTGTATAACTTTGAACGAAGTTAATTTTTTTACCAATGAGTTTGAAACTGCAAATTGAAAATGATATAAAAAATGCAATGCTTTCTAAGAACAAGGAGGAATTGCTTGCACTTCGGTCAATAAAAAGTGCAATTCTTATTGCTGAGACAGAAAAAGGTGCAGAGGGGAGTCTGAGTCCTGAGACAGAACAGAAACTTTTATTGAAAGCGGTAAAACAAAGAAAAGAATCTGCTGAAGTATTTCAATCTCAGGATAGAACTGATCTTGTTGAAAAAGAGTTAGGCGAATTGAAAATAATTGAAAAATACTTGCCTGAACAAATGGGAGAAGAAGAGCTTGTCGAGTTGCTAAAAACAATAATTCAAAAGACGGGGGCGTCAGGTCCGCAGGATATGGGAAAAGTGATGGGATTAGCAACAAAAGAATTGGCAGGAAAAGCGGATGGTAAGACCATATCGGGTCATGTAAAAAGCTTGCTAATAAAATCCTAAAAAGTTGAATACAGTTGATCTTGTTATTCTCGCAATTTTAATTTTTGGAGCTATAAGTGGGTTTCGCAAAGGATTTGTAATGGAAGTGATTTCATTGCTGGCCCTGATTTTTGCCATTTTTATTGGATTCAAGCTTTTGCATGAAGGCATTAATTTTCTTCGCGATCAGTTTGATTTATCAGGAAATTTCCTGCCATACCTAAGTTTTATCTTGCTATTCATTGGTACAATCCTACTAATGAATCTTGTTGGCAAGGGGTTGAAAAGTGTACTGAACATGACACTACTTGGCGGTGTTGATAATATTGCCGGGGGGATATTTGGCTTGTTAAAGTGGAGTTTTGGAATTTCAGCGTTGCTTTGGATTTTTAATTACTTTCAAATAAATCCACTGGAGAACTATGTTGATAGTGCTGTTGTTTATCCGATAATTCTGAGTGTTGCGCCAACGGTTGTGTCTGTGATAGCTGGCATTTTGCCTATATCGGATGATTTTTTTCGTTCAACGGAAAAACTTGTATGATTTTAATTAGTGTCAATCACTGGTACCGCTTTCGTTCATTTTTCTTTATTTTGCAATAAAGGACAGCATATGAAAATTCATGAAGAGGGAGAATTTCAATTTATTGATGAAGGCGAGGGGCCGTTAATTGTTTTACTTCATGGATTATTCGGCGCTTTGAGTAATTGGAGGGCAGTGGTGGAGCGCTTTTCTAAGAAATATAGAATACTTATTCCCATATTACCAATATATGGTACTACTGGTACTACTGTAAGACGAGCGGATCTCGAAGGACTTGTGGAATTTTTAGAAAAGTTTATTGATTACAAAAAAATTGAAAATTTCAACCTCATGGGGAATTCTTTGGGAGGTCATATAGGATTGATATATACTTTAAGTCATCAGGATGAGGTGAAGAATTTAGTGCTTACCGGCAGTAGCGGCTTGTTCGAATATTCAATGGGAGGTTCATTTCCAAGGAGAGGTTCTTATGAATATATTTCCGAAAGGGTAGGATATACGTTCTATGACCCTAAAACTGCTACAAAAGAATTAATTGATGAAGTGTTTGAAACTACACGAAGTATACCTAAATGTTTGAGAATAGTTTCTATTGCCAAATCAGCCCAACGACATAATATGGCAAAAGATATTACTAAAATTAAAGTACCAACATTGCTAATATGGGGATTAAATGATACAATTACCCCGCCAATGGTTGCTCATGAATTCAACAAGTTAATTCCAAATTCAACTCTTAGATTTGTTGATAAGTGCTGCCATGCCCCTATGATGGAACAACCAGAGAGATTTAATACCTTAGTTGATAACTTTTTAATGAAATAGATATGATTGCAGCAGAGTTGATAAACCATATGATCCCACCACTGAAATCGACTGACATGGTTGATAAAGCAATTTCCTGGATGGAGGAATTTCGATGCAATCAACTTCCTGTTGTTGAAAACGGAAAATTTTCAGGACTGATTTCTGAAGAATTAATTTTAGAGCAAAATCAAATTGACAAACCTATTTCAGCATTTAAGCTGACTTGTCCGGAGTGCACGGTCCTTGAAAGTCAGCATTTTTATGATGTTGTAAAAAAGGCTTCTGATAATAATGTGCAATTAATTGCTGTTTTAGATAAAAATGGGGAGTATAATGGTGTTATAACTGTTCAGGATACAATTACATCATTTGCTCAAACAGCCGCAGTACAAGCTCCCGGAGCCATACTTGTACTGTCGATGCATGCAAGGGATTATAGCTTGTCTGAAATTAGCCGTCTTGTTGAAGAAGAGGGTGCGAAAATTCTTGGCAGCACAATAAGAGAGGATCCAAATGATCCAACCAAACTAAAACTATCTCTCAAAATAAATCAAACAAACTTATCAGTAATCGTCGCAACATTTGAAAGATTTGACTACAAAATTATCGGGCGATTCCAGGAACCACAAATGGTTGATAACGACAAAGAAAGATTGGATCTATTATTAAGATATCTTGATATTTAGCCCAGATCATGGTTATCGGAATTCATGGAAAGGAGTTTAAAAAGAGAAGAGCGCTCGTTAAGCGCGTCTTCGAATTGCTGCAACAATATGACGCCACAGTACTTGTTTCTCAAGAATTTGGAAATATATTGAAGGAATCG
>Ga0114949_10003444_pt1 | contig 10083 bp, 11 predicted proteins | sample N074metaG_FD_83505 | JGI IMG/M metagenome (GOLD analysis project Ga0114949, IMG submission 83505) | Deep subsurface microbial communities from Kermadec Trench to uncover new lineages of life (NeLLi) - N074 metaG | ecosystem: Environmental > Aquatic > Marine > Ocean trench > Sediment | place... | reverse complement strand
GGAGCAGATGCTCAGTACCGACAGTAAGGAATCGTTGACCGCCCACACCACAAACCCGGTGCCCCTCATTCTCGCCCGGGAAGACCTGGTGGGCCGGCGCCTGGCCGACGGCGGCGGACTTGCGAGCATCCTGCCGACCATCCTGACCGCAATGGATATCGATTGTCCCGGCGAGATGGATGGCGGTTCCCTTCTCTAGGCGTCTGGCCCGGTTGACCGGACGCGCGGCCGTGGGGCTGAGCGACCTGGTCTTCGTGCCCGGCTGCCTGCGTTGCGGCAGGTTTCACTCCCGCCGGCGTGCCGGTGTCTGCCTGGCCTGCTGGGCGGCAGTCCGCCCACCGCTCATCACCGCTGCCCGCTGCCTGGACTGCGGCGGCGCCGGCTGCGGCTGCGGACATCCTGAGCCCCCCTGGAGCTGGATGACGGCGGCACTGGCCTACGAGGAGGCCGGCCGGGATCTGATCCGCCTGTACAAATTCGGTGACCAGGGCGGCCGGCTGCCCCTGGCACGGCCTCTGGCGGGACTGCTGGCGGCGGCGTTGCGGGCCACCGCCATCTCCCTGGATATTGATCTGGTGGTGCCGGTTCCCTCCCACCGCGCACGCCGGCGCGACCGGGGATTTGATGCCGCCGGGCGCCTGGCTCGCCATGTCTGTGCGGCGACCGGGCTGCCACGTCCTCTGCCCCTCATCAGGCGCCGTGGCCGGCGCGGCCCGAGGGCCTCAGCCGACGACGGCCATCGGGCCGACTACCTCCTGCGGCCGGCAGCCGGCCGGCAGGTGGAGGGACGCACCATTCTCCTCCTGGACGACGTCTGTACCACCGGCGCCACCCTCAGGCGCTGCGCCGGACTGCTGGCCGGGGCCGGTGCTCTGGAGATTCGTGTCGCCGTTCTGGCCTTCACCCCCCGGCGAGGCTTTGCCAGTCCCGCAGGCATGGAATAACATGCCCTGTTTCCGCGGCCGCACGCCGGGGCCGCCAGCGAGGGGCTATGCACACACTGAAGACTCATCAGATCGTTGCCTTTTCCCTGGCCGCCGCCGGCATGGCTCTGGCCTCGGCCATGACCGCCAGCGCGGCCCAGGACGGCACGGCAACGACACCCGCGCAACCGCACGTGGTCCTCGAGATCCAGGGCTTGCATTATGACGCCGGTGGTCAGGTGCTGGTGCGCGCGACTGCCCGGAACGACGGCAAGGATGAAGTCGAAAACCCACTGACCGACCCCATCGCCGACGGCTTCCGCCTCAGCGGCCCCGACGGCAAGAGCTGGCAGCCTGTGGCGACCGGCAAACCCTCCCCCCAGAACCGGCCCAAACGAATGGCGGCCCTCACCTACTTCGGCCAGGTCATTGACCTGACCGTCCACTTTCCTGTGCTGGCCAAGGTGGGCAGATACGAGCTGACCTATGCATCCGGCGACCAGAGCGACACAGCTGTCACCATCAACGTCATCGAGGTGTACAACCCCGACGCCAGCTACAAGGCCGTGATCAAGACCGCCAAGGGAGATCTGACCCTGCAGCTCTTCCGGGAAGATGCGCCCCTGGCGGTGCGCAATTTCGTGGACCTGGCACGGCAGGGCTTCTACGACGGCCTCGCCTTTCATTACATCCGGCCGGGCGACATCGTCATCGGCGGTGACCCGGCTGGTGACGGCACCGGCGGTTCGGGCTTCTTCATCCCGGCCGAGTTCAACAGGCACCAGCATCTCAACGGCACCGTGGCCATGGTGCGCGGCGCCGAACCCGACACCGCCAGCAGCCAGTTCTACATCTGCCTCAAACCCCAGCCGGAGCGCGACGGCAAGTTCACCGTCTTCGCGCAGGTGGTCGAAGGCATGGACACTCTGACCAGCCTGGCCGCAACCCCCACCTCCGGCGCCGACAGCAAGCCGTACTTCCGCCCCCTGGAGCCCATGGTCATGGAGACCATCACCATTCTCGAGACCGCCCCGGAAGAGGACGAAGACTCCTGAGGATCACCCTGAAGCCCGAAAGACACCTCCTCACCACGGCTCTGCTGGTGGGGGCGTCCCTGTCGCTGGCCGCTGCCGCGCCACCGGCCATCAGCGACTTGTCCGTCGGCGACCGCCAGGGGCTGCATCTGACCCTCTATCAGGACAACCGCGGCCTGGTCCGGGAAAGCTACCGCTTCCATCACCCGGCCGGACGGAGTCTCCTGCGCCTGGACAGAGTTCCGGCCGCCATGGAACCCCGCTCGGTGCAGGCGACATTCGACCCCGAAGGGATCCGCCTTCTGGAGCAGCGTCATGAACAGGATCTGCTCACACCCCGGCGCCTGCTGGAGACGTACCTGGACAAGCAGGTGGTCCTTCTCTTCAGCACCATGGACGGCGGCGAGCGGCGCCTCCCCGCAACCCTGCTGTCGGCCCGCGACGGCATCGTGGTGCGCGCCGGTGACGAGATTCTGGTCAACCCCGACGCTCAGATCATCTTCCCCGGGCTGCCTCCAGGTGTCGTCTCACGCCCGGCGGTGGTCTGGGAGATTGAAGCCGCACGCGCCGGTGACGCTCTCCTGGAGCTGAGCTACATCACCGGCGGGCAGAACTGGAGCACCGACTACGTCGCCTCACTGGCTGCTGATGACAGGATGCTGGACCTCACGGTCTGGGTCACGGTGGAGAACAACACCGAGGTGGCGTATGACAACACCGGCCTCTCCCTGGTCGCCGGCCAGGTCCACCGGGCCGTCCCTGCTGCCAGAGGGATGCTCATGGCCATGGAGTCAGGTGGCATGAGGAGCCGAGGACAGCAGGAATCCGCCTTCACCAGTGAGCAGGCCATGGACTTTCACCTCTATCGCCTGGGGCGGAAGGTGAATCTTCCTGCCCACTCCAGCCGCCAGTTTGTCCTGCACCAGGCCAGGTCGGTGCCGGTCCACCGCCGCCACGTGGTCTCCGCCGGCGGCATGTTTCTCCAGCGGCGGGGCCCCGCCGGCGACCCGGTTCGCGTGCCGGTTGAATCCAGGCTGGAATTCGTCAACTCCGGGGACCACGGCCTGGGGCTGCCCCTCCCGTCCGGTATCGCCCGCGTCTTCCAGGACCAAGCGGATGGCGGGCGGGTCTTTCTGGGCAGCGACCGCCTCCCGGGCACGGCCGATGGCGAGACCATTTCCCTGATCATGGGCAACAGCTTCGACCTGGTGGCCGAACGGACCCAGACCGATTACCGGCAACTGCCCGGCGTGCGCCGGGGTTATGAAGCAGCCTTTCGCTACGACCTGCGCAACAGAGGCCCTGAAGATATGGAAATTGATATCCGGGACCCTGTCCCCGGAGACTGGGAACTGCTGGAGAGCAGCGTCGAGTTCAGTCGGCCCGACGCCTCGACCCTGGCGTTCCATGTCACCGTTGCCGCCGGCGGCCAGACCACGATCAGCTATCGTGTCAGGGTCAAGTAAGATCCAGCCCATGGCGGCCCTGGGAGATTGGAATGAGTGACGGCTACAGGCTGGAATTGAAGCTGGCCGGGGATCCTGCCATGTTCAGCCTGGCCGCGCGACTGTTCATGGAAATGGGGGAAGTCCCAGATGGCCCCGGTAAAGAGGAGATTGAACGGCTGGCAGACGCGGTGGAGCCGGTGCTGGCTGCGGTCCTGGAAACTCTCAGCCGGCTCCCCGGACCACCGGCCCTGGAACTGAAGATGGGCTGCGCCCCCAGGGAAGTGACCCTTGAGCTCTCGGTGGTCGCCGCGGGAGAGCAGGGCCGCGACCTCCTGGGAAAGAATGCCGGCAAGCTGGTGGCAGACGTCAAGAAGGTCTTCGACCGGGTGATTGGCCCCGAGGCACCTGCCGGCAGCGCCTTTCAGTTCAGCCTCACCCGCACCATCCCCACCTGAGCCGCAAGGGTTCCGGCTGCTGACAAAATCGTGATTGCCCGTCCCTCCTGGTCCCGGTAAGGGATGAGGTGAACTCCCCGCGGACGAGGGTGCACCGGTGCCACTTCACCACCCATGGAAACGATGTCGAGGCGTGCCGCTCCGGCAGGCTGGCGCGAGATGCACGCGCCGGGCGGTGCCCGTCCTGCTCCTGCTGGCCGCTCTGGCGACGGCCGCGCCCAACCCGGCCAGCCTGTTGCGGCCCCTCTCCATCCAGGAGCTGACCCGTCTCTCCAACGTGGTCATCCGTGGCCGCGTCGTGTCGGTGCGCACCATCAGCAGCAACGGCGGGCGCATGCCGGTGACCCTGGCGGAGATCGAGATCCTGGAAGTCCTGGGCGGCGACCTGCCACCACGCCGCCGCCTCCTGGTGACCCAGCCAGGCGGCGTGGCCAACGGCATTGAACTGGATTACGCCGGCCGTCCCATCTTCACGCCGGGTGAGGAGACGGTGCTGTTCCTGCAGCGACGGGCAGCGGGCCGTTTCATCCCCGTGGGCCTGGCCCAGGGAAAATACAACGTCGGACCGGCCGGCACCGGCAACCATCGCGTCCTCCTGCGTGACCTGCACGGTGCCGCCTTCGCCGGGCCCGCACAGGAAGCGCCGCCGGCAACCCTGGATGAACTCCGCGCCAGGGTGAGCGCCGTACCCGGCAACGTGAGTGGTGGCCGGCCATGAGGCGGGCCACTGCCGGCATCCTCCCGGCCCTGCTCCTGCTCCTGGCCATCGGCGCCACCCATGCATACACACGTTCAACGGTCTCCGCCACCGACAGCACCGGCATCGCCTGGGACCTGGAGAACCACGACACCTACCTGCCTGGGATCAACGATGGCACCCTGCTCTACCGCCTGCATGCGGCCGGCTCTGCCGACGTGGGCAACGGCGAGGATCTGGCCGCGGTGGCGCGGGCTTTCCGCACCTGGTCGGGCATCTCCACCTCCGCCCTGCGCTTCAGGCGGGACCAGGACACGGCCAACAGGACCACCCTGGACGACGGTGAATTCACCATCTTCTGGAACGAGACCAGCACGGTGGTGGACCAGGGCACTCCCGACACCGATGACGACCTGAACATCGCCGGCGCCCTGGCGGTGGCTCTCATCTACCGGATCATCACCGGCCCCGAGGCCGGTGAGATCCGCGACGCCAACATCGTCTTCAACGGCGCCGACTTCGTCTGGACCGCCTCAGCGGATCCTGAAACCGGCCGTTACGACATCGAATCGGTGGCTCTCCATGAGATCGGCCACACCCTGGGCCTGGCTCATTCGCCGGTTGCCGTGGCCAGCCTCTTCCCGCGCCTGGGCTCAGGTTCACGCCGGGCGCGCAAGCTATCCAGCGATGATATCGCCGGTGTGACGGCCATCTACCCCGGCGGCAACAGCGCCGCCAACCGCGGTGCCATCACCGGCGTGGTGAGCAACGGCGCGCCTATCCTCGGCGCCATGGTCTGGGCACGGGACAGCGCCGGTGTCGTGCTGGCCCACGCCACCAGCGACGCCGACGGCGTTTATCTCATGGCCGGCCTGCCGCCCGGCCCGGTCACTCTGCACACCCAGCCGGCCAACGCCGCGTCCGGCTTTTATCTCTTCTCCGCCGCCAACATGGGTCCCTATTACACCGCCGCACAGCGCGACTTCAGCTATGCCGGCGGCCTGGCCGTCGAGATCCTCGCAGGCGACACGGTCATGGCCGACCTTTCGCCGGCAGCGGGAACACCCGCCATGGAGATCAAGCTCCTGTCCCGCTCCGGCTCGTGGTCCAATATCCGCACCTTTCTCCGCCGGGGCGAGAGCGGTGTCCGCATCGGCGTGGCCGGGCCCGGACTGCCCCTCGCCGGCACGCCATTGTCCATCAGCGGATCCCATATCACCGTCGTGAGCACAGCCTTCGACATGGTGGCCGGCTTCCCCACCGTGGAGATCACCGTCACGGTGGCAGCCGACGCCCCCCTGGGCGCCCGCGACCTGGTGATCACAGCCTCAGGCGAGACCACCGTCGCCCTGGGTACCGTGGAGATCCTGCACGCGGCCGAGCCCCTGCAACCGCCCGCGACCACCGGCCTGGAAACCGAGGTGGTGGGGCCGGGCCTGGACCTGGTCTGGGAACCGTCCGCCGGGACCTCCTGGTACAGGCTCTTCCGGGGCGACCTGGCGACCCTGGCCGGCGGCAACTACGACCACGCCGTGGTTGCGGATGGCTGCTACCTGTCGGCGCCCCAGGCTTCTCTCATGGATGACATCAACAGCCCGGAAGCCTTCTACTACCTGATCACCAGCGGGTCCGGCGACGAAACCGTCGGCCCGGCCGGGACGGCCAGCAACAGCATTCTCCGGCCGGCGGGATTCGATCCCTGTCCCTGACCATGACGGCCCTCCCGCTGACAAGACTGCCAGCTTATCTGGGTGTCCGTCAGACTGGGGCAAGACCAAAGTGATGAACGTGCTGGAAGAAGGACAACTTGTTGAGGAGTGGCCCTTCGGGATCGTGGTCAACCGTTTGGAATCGCTGGACCACTTCAGTGCAACTAATCCCTGACGAAACCAACGCTTTGGATTAGGCCGTTTCTGACCTCATATATGGAGACATATTCAGTTGTGGTGTCGCCGTTGCTCACTGTCTCGTGGTTCACGACGTAGCTATCTTTTGCAATTTGATGGTGAATTGTAACTTGCACAACACCCTCTTCGAACATGGGTTCAAAGATGCTACGAATGTGTTTCTTGCCTTTGCCTAATGACCTGTCGGGGTAATTGAAGATTTTGACTCCGTCCGAGTAGGTGTCCAAGAACGAGCGCAAATCGTGCCTGTTGTAGGCACTCATGCGCAGATTCACGACTTCCAGCGGGAGTCGAGTCACCGATTCGCTCTGTTGGGTCGAATGGGAAGATGGTGTGTCCTGCCCACAGCCAAGAAGGGACACGAGACCCAAGGCAGCGGTAAGGAATAAGAATGACTTCATAGGCTTGGCTCCATGACTGTACAAGTCTGGCAATGACCCGACCCAGCTCAGGTAGTTCGACGACGTCGCACGCCTCGCGAGCGCCTCGGCAGGGGTTCTTCCGTTCAGCCGGTATCCCTGGTGACTCCGCTCGACATTGTAGTACGCCGGGAAGTGCTCGAGGTTTCGTTGAATGCCGTCTGTCCCAGGTTTGTCGGAGACTCTAGCCGTCCCCAGGTTTTCCGGGAAGAGAGCCGGCACCCATCCCCATGCGCCCACGAGCAGCCCCATCGCCAGCATGAAGTAGATTAAGCCCATGACTGATCTGTTCGGCCGTCCCGACAAGGACTCTGAGTCCCCATCTGCCGCGGCAGGCGGCCGCCGGACCGGTTCCCCGGCGCAGGCGCCGCTGGCCGAGCGCGTGCGCCCGCAGACCCTGGATGACCTGGTGGGCCAGGATGAAGTCATCGGCCCCGGCACTCCCCTGCGCCGCCTGCTGGAAGAGAAACGCGTGCCCTCCCTGGTGCTCTGGGGACCTCCCGGCAGCGGCAAGACGACCCTGGCCCGGCTCCTGGCACGTCACTGCCAGGCCCGCTTCATGGCCCACTCCGCCGTCCTCTCGGGCGTGAAGGAGATCCGGCAGATCGTCGCCATGGCCCAGGCCGACCTCCGCGCCGGCAAGCCGGCGCCTGTGGTCTTCATCGACGAGATTCATCGCTTCAACAGGATCCAGCAGGACGCCTTTCTGCCCCATGTGGAGAACGGCACCCTGATCCTGGTGGGTGCCACCACCGAGAACCCGTCCTTCGAGGTGAACGCGGCACTCCTCTCCCGGGTGCAGGTGGTGGCCCTGGCTCCCCTGGGACCCGAGGCGCTGGTCACTGTCCTGGAACGGGCCCTGGCCCGGGACGAGGCCCTGGTCCAGCGTGGCGTGAAGGTCTCCTCCGACGCCATCCGGCGTATCGCCGAGGCCTGCCGCGGCGACGCCCGGCGGGCTCTCACCGCTCTTGAAACCCTCGTTCTGACAGCCGCGGAGGGCCGGGCCCGGATGGCCGATGTGGAGCGGGTGCTGGCGCAGTCGCCGCTCCTCTACGACCGCGCCGGCGAAGAGCACTACAACCTCCTGTCGGCGCTCCACAAGAGCCTGCGCAATTCCGACGCCGATGCCGCCGTCTACTGGCTGGTGCGCATGCTGCGCGCCGGTGAAGATCCGCTGGTCGTGGCGCGCCGCATGGTCCGATTCGCCTCCGAGGATGTGGGGCTGGCCGACCCCGGTGCCCTGGCCCTGACCATGGCGGCCCGCGACGCCGTCCATTTTCTCGGTCTGCCCGAAGGCGGGCTGGCGCTGGTGGAGGCCGCCATCTACCTGGCGGCCGCGCCCAAGAGCAATGCTCTTTCGCGCACCTGGAACAGCGTCTGCGCGGATCTGGATGCCGGGCACAGCGAGCCGGTCCCCATGGCCCTGCGCAACGCCCCCACGAACCTGATGAAGGAGATGGGATACGGCAAAGGTTACCGCTACGCCCATGACGAGCCTGAAGGGACGGCCGATCTCGACTGCCTGCCCGAGGATCTGCGCGACAGGAAGTACGTGCAGCTCGGGGATGCCGGCCGCGAACAGGATCTGGCCGGAGCTCTCACCGCGTGGGCCCGTCGACGCCTGGCGGCCCGGCGCGACAAAGCATGACTCTGGCCCGGCAACTGGCCGGTGGCGGGCGGCCGTTGCTTGGCTTGATGGCGCTGGCCCTCCTGATCCGCCTGACCCTGCTGGCCATGGTGACCGGCATGCCCTGCAGCCATGACCAGTGCGACTACCTGGATCTGGCGAGCGGTGTTGCGGCCGGCCTGGGACTGGCCACTCACGACGGCTATCTCTGGCCACCCGGCTTCATCGCCTTCCTGGCCTTCTGTAAGGCGCTCGCCGGCGACAATCTGTTTGCACCGCGCCTGTTGCAGGTGCTCCTGTCCACCGCCACCGTGCCCCTCATCTTCATCCTGGGCCGGCGCTTCCACGGCCGCCCGGCCGGGCTGGCGGCAGCGGCTGTCTTCGCCGTTTACCCGAACCTGGTCGGCTTCACCCATCTGCTCTGGCCGGCAACCTTCTATATCTTCTGGTTCCTGCTGGGCATCACCCTGCTGCTGGGCCTTGAAGCCCCTTCCCGGCGGCATGTGGCCGCCGCCGGGATCTGCCTGGGCCTGGCCGCCCTGGTCCGCGGGCAGGCCCTCTACTTCGCACCCCTGGCGGCCGCCTGGCTGGTGCTCTCGGCGGCACGCGAAGACCGGCGTCAGCGCCTGGGGCTGGCGGCTCTCCTGATCGCCTTCACCCTGGTGCCCATCCTGCCCTGGAGCGTCCGCAACGCGGCCACCTTTCACCGCTTCCTGATCTTGGATTCCACCACCGGGCGCAATCTCTACATCGGCACCAACGTGCCGCCGCCCGCCAACTGGGACTACGGTTTCAACGAGCGCCGCCGGGTGCATGGCGGACGGGAGCGCTGCGGAGAAGCGAACATCGTCGACGCCGACCGCTGCGAGGTCCGGAACGCCGTGGCCTTCATGGTCTCTCACCCCGGACTGATGCTCGCGCGGGTCCCGTTGAAATGGGCCGACCTGCTCAACCCATCGTCCTTCGTGATCCGGCACGCCAGACTGGATAAGTATCCGCACATCTTCTCAAGGCCCGAGCTTTCCCTGCTCACCGTGGTGGCCGCCGGTGCGTGGATGGCGGTGGCCATCCTGGGCGTTCTGGGACTGATCCTGCTGCCGCCCTGGACCGGCCGGGGACTGGTGATCACCCTGCTTCTCTATCACCTGGCCCTGCATGCCCTGACCTTCGGCATGACCCGGTTCCGCCTGCCCATGGTGCCGTTCCTGATCCTGGCCGGCGCCCCCCTTCTGGTGGGCACATGGCGGCAGATGGCGGCGGCCGGCCCCACACGCCGGGTGGTTGCGGCAGGCGTTCTGGCTGCTCTGCTGGCACTGTGGATCGCGCGCTTCCCACAGGTTTTCGACGTGTTTCTCCCCCTCTGAACCTTTCCTGGCGACCTGCCGTTGAATGGGTGCGCCGGGACCCATGACCAGGAGGGCCCGGCCCATGACGCGAACCCTGGCGAATGGAGGTGGGTGTGATGAAGATGATGAAAGCAACCTCTGCAGCCCTCGCCATGGGTGCGATCGGTCTGCTCATGACCGGCAGTGTGAGCCTGGCGCGAGACGCCATGACCCTGCACATCGAGGTG